>RRYU01011050.1_pt2 | contig 20226 bp, 15 predicted proteins | sample 2162651 | NCBI WGS metagenome assembly RRYU01 (sample SAMN10267283, study PRJNA491782) | microbial mat metagenome | isolation source: biomat in the production well | place: Japan: Minami-Kanto gas field, natural gas well KTG3 | collected 2017-06 | reverse complement strand
GACCAACCAGCCATGCAGGTTAAGCTTTTGCTTGATACCCTTATGGCTGAGGGCCCCTCACTAAATGAGGAAGATTACAGGAAGCTGGCCGCTGCCATTGAAGAAGAATATAGTGACATCCCGAACCGCAATACACGCATACGAAAAATTCGTAATAATCCTTTTTACAATGCGCTACAGGTGAAGTATGGGTATGCAATCACATGTCACAAAACACAAGGCGGACAATGGGAGCAAGTTGTTGTTGATGGGGCAGGTCTGAAAACCGAGACCATCGATGTGGCCTATCTGCGTTGGTTATATACAGCCATTACCCGTGCAACCAACAAGCTTATGCTGGTTAACTTCTCCGATGAAGTCTATTCAAGTTCAATGAATTAACGCTTCTTGATCCAGTCGCTGATCAGTTGCATGGCCTCTTCCGAGAAAGTTTCCTCAATTTGTGCATACTCCCGGGGAGCCCCGGTTTTAGCTGTTTGAAATAAATGATTCAGCTCAGGGAATAATTTTGTTGTGACCTGTTTATTTCCACTTGCTTCAAGGGTATGCTTAATGGCTTCAAGGTTGGAAATGGCTTCGACCTGTACATCTTTTCCTCCGTTCAATGCCAATACAGGGCATTTGACATTGCTCAGGTACTCTGCAGGGTCGTAATTGATGAAGAACAGGAACCAGGGAGTGAACACGGACTCGACCCCGGAAATTAACTGCTCAGTAAGCATTGATTTTCTTGCCGTGTCTTGGCCTGACAGGTTTTCTGCAAGCCTCTCCATTTCAATGTTAACAAGCTTCCTGGCGACATCCAGATCATTTTCTTTTCGAAGGATATCAAAAATTGCCGAATTGCTTTCACCTGAAATTTTGATTTCGTTTTCAGAGGCCCCCTGGGCCCTTGCGATCAACCTTGCCTGGGTCAGCATCAATTCATGGGTTGGAATGCCCGGAGCGGCAAGCAACACAATAAACCTGACCTCCTTTTGTGAGGCGGCCATCATTTGGGCTATCATGCCACCTTCGCTATGCCCTACCAGTCCACAACGGTTCCTGTCGATCCTGCCCTGGGCCAATAAATATTGAAATGCAGCTTTTGCATCATGCATAAAATCAACCGTGGTGGCTCCTTCAAATGCTCCGGAAGAGCCGGCAACACCCCTGTCGTCGTAGCGCAGTGTAGCTATTCCATTGCGTGTGAGAAAATCAGCAAGAACTAGAAATGGTTTATGTCCAGCTATTTCTTCATCTCGATTTTGTGGACCGGAGCCGCTGATCAGTAAGATGGCAGGATGGGGTCCTCTACCACGAGGTATGGTCAATGTGCCTGCCAGAGTGACTCCTGTATTTGGATTTTGGATAGAGACCTCTTCTGTGGCGTATGGATAAGGGGGGACCGGCAATTGGGGGCGAAGCGGGCCTTCTGTTTCATCTGTTATGCGAAAAAGGTTTAGGTCAAAAGTCATACCAGCCTGGGTCCACCTGCCTTCGATCTGGTTTTTGTTAATTAGAATGCCCTGGTATCCGGCTTGAAGCGCCGGCAATTTTAAAACAAGCGTATCCTTCGTAAAGTCTACAGACTCAACAGGTATTCCCAATGCCATCTGATCAGGGCTGTCGAGGGTTGCGGTAAGCCCATTGGATTGAGCCTTAATATGCAGCACAAGGTTCAAATGGTCATTGCCCACATAGATTGCCCCTTTCCAAGAGCCTGTGATTTCTGAATTTTGGGCCATCAGAAAACTGCTGAGTAATAGCATCACAAGGCTAGATATCAAATTCTTGTTCATTGCATTAATAGAATAGAGAGTCTGGAAATTTATTCATGAAAATAGATCCTTTTTACCCTGCGCGAGATGCGAGTCAGTATTTCATAAGGAATGGTTTCTGCCTGTTCAGCAATCCGGTCAATAGGATGCTCATTACTGAAAACGATTACTGTATCCCCTTCATGGGCAGGGATATCAGTGAGATCAATCATGCACATGTCCATGCAAACATCACCGATTATTGGAGCCGGATGTCCGTTAACATACAAAGTACCAACTCCATTTCCGAGTCTGCGGAACAAACCGTCAGCATAGCCAATTGGAACCACACCAATAATTGATTCGCGACGTGTTATACTGCTGCGGTTGTATCCGATACTTTCATTTGCAGGTATCTTATTTAACTGCGAAATGATTGATTTAAGAGCAACTACGGTTTCCAGTTTTACTGCATCTTCCTTTATCGGTGGAACTCCATACAAACCTATTCCAAGTCGCACCATATCATAATGTGCATTAGGGAACCGACTTATTCCTGCGGAATTCAAAATATGCCTGTCAATAAGGTAAGGGAAAGCTGAAATTATCTCTGAGCTTATGTTTTCGAAAAGCTCGATCTGTTGATGAGTAAAATTATCATAATCAGCTTTATCGCTTGCAGCAAGGTGAGAAAACACGGATTGCACACGCAACATCTCATTTGACCTGACCCTCTCGATCAACATTAAAATATCTGATGCATGGAAACCAAGCCGGTGCATACCTGTATCAATCTTTAAATGTATTTTAACCGGTTTGTTTTTTGGCAAAGCGGTTCTGTGAATGGTATCTTCCAACAAATCCAATATTCTAAAGCTAAATACCTCAGGCTCCAATTGGTATTTGATCATGGCATCAAAGCTGCTCTCTTCGGGGCTCATGACCATAACAGGAATACTTATCCCTGCTTTTCGCAATTCGACTCCTTCGTCTGCATAAGCAACTGCCAGATAGTCTACATGATGAAACTGAAGCACATTCGCAATTTCAAAGCTCCCACTGCCATAACCGAATGCTTTTACCATGGCCATCAGTTTCGTGTTTGGATTCAATTGCCTACGGAAGAAATTCAGGTTTTGTACCAGGTGGTTCAAGTTGATTTCAAGTACCGTTTCGTGTGCCTTCTGCTGAAGCAGGTTACTGATCTTTTCGAATTCAAATACACGTGCGCCTTTAAGCAGTATGGATTGATTGGTAAAGGAAGCAAAGGGGTATTGGCTAATGAAATCATCTGTGTTTGTAAAAAATTGTTTTTCAATAGTGAACTTATCGGCCTGACGGCTTATGGCAGGACCAATCCCGATAATTTTATTGATTCCTTTCTGACTGACCAATTCAGCTATTTGTGCATAAAGTTCTATTTCGTTTCGACCACTTTGCAGTATGTCCGAAATCACCAATACCTTATTCCTATTCTGGTTTTGCTGGTTCAGGAAATCCAGTGCAATAACCAATGAATTTACATCAGAATTGTAGGAGTCATTAATGATGGTACAGTTATTTATTCCTTCTTTGAGTTCCAGGCGCATGGCTATCGGTGTAAGGCAATGCATGCGTTGTATAATCACCTCCTGATTGTATCCAAGCAACAGCATGACAGCCCAGCAATGTATGGCATTTTCAATACTGGCCATATCAGTGAAAGGGATGCTGATCGATTGCATTTCTTCCTGATATTCGCCTTTTACGGTGGTTGATGTTCCGCTTTTCTGTATTTCTTTTATGCTTAGGTCAGCCGGAAGCTTCATGCTCCATGTAAAGGAGTTGATATTATGAAGAATTTCAGACCTGATAATTACGGATTGAATTTCTGCATGGTCAAGGCAATACACCAGGGTATCCACCTTGGTAAAAAGCTTGAGTTTTTCCCCGACTTTCTGGCTGGCGTGAATAAAATTTTCGTCATGAGCATGGCCGATATTTGTGAATAAACCAATCGTGGGTTTGATAATCTGTTGCAGTTTTTCCATCTCATCGGGCTCTGAGATACCGGCTTCAAAAATAGCCATCTGATGAGCTTCATCTATTTGCCAAACTGAAAGCGGAACGCCAATTTGAGAATTATAGCTTTTTGGACTTCGAATAATGGCTTTATCATGGCTTAATAGTTGAAATAACCATTCTTTAATAATGGTTTTGCCATTACTCCCCGTAATGCCAATGATTGGTAGGTCGAACTTGCTTCGGTGGACAGATGCCAGTGCTTGAAGAGCCAATAAGGTATTGTCAACCTGTATAAATGCAGCATCAGGATATTGCCCTTTCAGGCCATCAGGCTTGCTAACGACAAATGCACGCATCCCCTGTTCATAAAGTTGGCCGATGTATTTGTGTCCATCATTACGTTTGCTGACAAGTGCAAAAAACAAACATTTTCCGGATGAGATAAGTTTCCGACTGTCAATTAAGATATCCTCAACAATGAAATCAGCGGATGCAGCACCGAAAAGCTTCCCATTTACTATTTCAGCTACCTCACTTAATCTGTAGGCTTTATGATGCATAATTAATAATTCTGTAGCATATTAATGATCCGTTTTTTGTAAGTTGTCCGAGCTGCTTGTTTGTTACGAGCAATTTCCTGTTAGTCATAAATAAACGTATCGGATCACAAAGTAGTATGAAATGGAATGATAATATCTTCAATTTCAGGCGTTGTCAACAACAAGACTGTTTTTCTTCAGCTCCTCATACCCGATACGTGCCAGACAGATATCTTTGGCCATGTAAAGTGCTTGTTTCAGCGGTTCGGCAGAGGCAAGGTTTTGGCCTGCAATTTCGTAGGCGGTGCCATGTGCGGGTGAAGTACGCACCATTGGTAAACCGGCTGTAAAATTAACACCACCATTGAAGGCTATACTTTTAAAAGCAGTCAAACCCTGGTCATGATACATGGCCATCACTGCATCATACTTTGTCCAACTTCCTGCTCCAAAAAAGCCATCTGCAGGAAAAGGTCCAAAGGCCATAATCTGTTTGTCCATGGCCGCTTTGATCGCTGGAATAATGATGTCATTTTCTTCCTTTCCAAGCAAACCGCCATCACCGGCATGCGGATTCAGTCCAAGTAAGGCTATCTTTGGGCTGGTAATGCGAAAATCTATCATCAGGCTTTCGTTTAGAATCGCGAGTTTACGTAAGATCAATTCCTGTGTGATTGTGCCTGCCACATCCTTTAGGGGGATATGCCCGGTAAGTGTACCAACACGTAAATTATTCCAAACCATCAGCATCAGGGGTTCTTTTTTATCAAAACATGATGACAGAAACTCTGTATGACCGGCAAAGTCGAATTTGGTAGATTGAATATTCTGCTTATTGATAGGTGCTGTAACCAGCGCATCTATTTTGTTCTGCTTCAAATCATTAATAGCCATTTCGAGTGCCAGATAGGCAGCCTCTCCAGCAACTGCTGTTGACTGTCCCAGTTCAATTTTAAGGTCATTCTCTGTGCAATTAACAATATTCACGCGCTTGGGATGGGCTTGATCTGCATCCTTGACCAGGTTAAACGTGAAATCACCTACAGAGGTATTTTTTCTGTGAAAGGAGGCCACCTTGGAATGCCCGTAAACAATAGGGGTAAAAAGTTCAAGCATGCGGTTGTCCGCAAAGGCCTTAATAATGACTTCGTAACCAATGCCATTAATATCCCCGTGTGTAATCCCAATGCGTAACCGTTTTTCTGTAGCTGTTGTATCGTTCATGCCTGTAGTAATTAGTCTCTACAAAGGTAGCTAATTTCCTATATTCTTCTTATAATTCCGGCATTTTCATCCAACACGCAATACTTTTGTGTTAAGCCGTCCGCCTGATTCATGCTAAATGTTTTGGCTACCTTTGTTAACTCAAAAAATTTAAATTCAAATGAGCAGGATTCTTATTATTATTTCCAGTCTAGTCATTACAGTAAGTACGCTTACAGGCCAGGTGTCATTATTTGAAATACAAAATCTTTCGAATGAATATGGCCCTGCACGCGAACATCATATGGATAGTGAAGGTGATCAATATTACCTTGTATGGAACCAATGGGGCGATATCAAGTTTCGTAAAAGTGAAAACGGCGGACTCAACTGGGGTAACAAGATCACCTTGTATTCAGCATTTGACTATGGAGGAAATTACCCGGTTATTACTGCATCACAGGACAATGTTTATGTGGCCTATTACAGAAACACACCTGGAAACAGTCAGATTTTTTTGGTGAAATCCACCAACGGTGGACAAAGCTTTGGCAATGAGGTACAGGTTACCAATTCCATAAACCTGGCCCAGGTACCACAGATAGCTGCATCAGGTGATACAGTAGTTATCACCTATGAAGACCGTGATGCCAACTGGAATTACCAGATCTATATGATCAAATCAGTTGATGGCGGTCAAACCTGGTCGTTGCCACAAAACCTCTCAAACACTGAAAACCATGCCCGTTGGTGTAACCTGGTTATGCGTGATAATGAGTTGTACGTATTGTGGAATGACCAAACCGGTGCCACCTTTAACGACCTTGACCTGTTTTTTACCAAGTCATCGGATTTTGGGACAAACTGGACTGAGCCTGTTAACATCACAAATAACGGTGCTTACAATGCAAGGTTGAACTCTACCCTGCTAGATGATGTTTTTTATGTCACCGTTTCAGCAAAAATTGATGGGCTGCAAAGTGATATCATGCTCTACAGGTCAAATGACCTGGGCTCTACATGGGAAACACCGGTGAACCTTTCGGACAATACCGGGAACTCATCAAGACCTGACATTTGGGTAAGTCGAAATTTTTCGAACAATCATAGGATCTATGTTGTATGGACTGATGAGACCTATCATGCCAATGAGCGGGCTTATCTGCGGCATTCTAACGATAATGGATTCACCTGGTCAGAAATGATCGAGTTTTCACAAAACACTGAAGATGCCGCCTGGGCAAGAGTGGTTGGACAGGCCGGCAGTTCCATCGACCAGCTCTATCTGTCCTGGTACAGACCCCATGAAGGTACATTTGACTATGAAGTTTGGGGTCGGCGTGCTGAAAACCAGTTGGCACAGGATGTTAATCTTAGTGGAACAATTAGTGATATGGATGATCAACCCGTCGAAAATGCTACCGTAGCACTGAATGGATATGTGGTCTTCTCCATGCCTGACGGTTCTTACAACCTGGATGTGCCGGCAGGATTTTATGATTTTTCAGTGAGTGCCGCCGGCTTTCAAAACTATACCATCACACAGCTTGAGCTGAACGAAGATATGGTAATAGATGTGAATATGGAGCCATTAATTCCGGGAAACTATCCACCTCATGTACTTGATGCCGAATTGGTTGATGTTGAAAATATTTTACTCAGCTGGGATTACCCTATTGGTTTCGGTTCAATGGAACTTGCTTATGATGACGGAGAGGCCAATGGCATGTTCTGGACAGGTTCGGCAACGGGTAATGAATTCATGGCAGTGGCTTTCGAACATGAAGAGCCCTTTTACCTGAGACAGCTAAAACTTTTTACAGAATCAACCCAAACAGGCGAGAACATGTTGGTTCATGTATTGGCAGAAAATGGAGGCGTCCCTGACCTGAATACTTATTATGGTGGTCCATATCTGGTTGAAGTCGAAAACGGATGGACAAAAATCCCGGTAGATTTAGCCATTCCTCAAAATATTCGATTCTACATTGCATGTCAATGGAACTCCGGCAACACCTACCGGATTGGTGGTGATCTTAATCAGCCTGATGGTTATTCATACAGCAGTTCGGATAATGGTTCACAATGGTTTATGCATGACGAAATGGATTTTATGATACGTGCAGGAATTGCTTTCGACGGCAAGTCCGGTTTGTCTGAATTGAATCCACAACCTCGCCAGGACGAAGTGATCGGTTATAATATCTATTTGAATGGGAATCTTTTTGAAGAGCAGGTACAAGGCACTTCATACCTTATTCCGGAGGTTGAGGTAGGGCAGTCGCATATGGTTGGTGCATCAGCTGTGTATGATTCAGGTGAGTCGCCGGTTAGGTCTTTGCAAATTGAAGTACCCGAACCCTTGTTGTTTCCGCCTCTAAATCTTCGTGCTGAAGTGGCGGGGACAGTGATTGTATTGAACTGGGACGAACCGGCCACAGAAGGGGATTGGATCCACTGGGACAATGGGATCAACTCCGATGCAGTCGGTGGTAGCAATATTGAGATTTTTGATGCAGCGATACGGTTCACACCGACTGAGCTACAAGCCTACGATGGCAAGTACTTGACCAAAGTGTCAACTTATATTGCCGATACTGATGACATACAGGCTTTTGTCAGGGTTTGGCAAGGTGGAAATCAAAATTATGCCGGAACACTGATCAGGCAGCAACAACTAGAAAACCCACAGATGGATAGTTGGAACACGATTGATCTGGACCAAGCTGTTCAGATCGACGCCACGCAGGAACTGTGGATCGGATACCGAATGATAAATCCGGCAGGGGTTTATCCGGCAGGTACTGACAATGGGCCGGCCGTTCCGTTCAAGGGCGATATGTTGCTTTATGGGTCCAACTGGGTCAGCATGCAGAACCAGTTTGGATGGAATATTAACTGGAATATTCAGGGCTTTGTTGTAGATGACCAATCTAAATCAACTCCGATGGTAAATGTAAGTCTGATTGACGAACCCATTATATATACCGGTGATCCGGAAACTATTCCTTCGGGACGAAATCAACGATCAAACAGGTGGAATTATGAACATTTCAATATCTACCGAAATAACCAGTTCATTGGAACAAGCCCTCAAAACAACTTTGAATTCATTGATGAAGAACCACTTACAGATAATACTTATTATGTAACCACGGCTTGGGGTAATTTTGAATCGGTGGCTTCCAATGAGGTATATGTCAATATGGTTGGCCTTGATGAGACCAAACTATTGGATAGTTCAATGGATATTTATCCAAATCCTGCAGCCGAGCATACAACCCTATTTATAAGCATTGAAAAAGATCAGCTTGTTCGATTAGAAATCATTGATTTGAAAGGCAATTCAATGGTTTTGTTGAATGAACAGCCTCTGGCAAAAGGCACCCACTCTTTTGACCTGGACATCAATGCAATTCATAAATTTCAACCGGGAAGCATGATTTTTGTGAGGCTGATCACAGAAGAGGGAATATTAACAAAACCATTAATTTTGATCGGTCACTAGGATTTTCCTGTTGGTTCTTACGGGTTAAGATCGCATGTTAGTTTTGGCTGAAGAATATGCTTTAATACTAACTTTACGCCTTCATTCACTAATACTATTAAGACGATGAAATATTCTTTTTCTATTTCGATGCTCATTCTGGCTCTTTCAATTGTTTTTGTTGCAGGATGTAAAAAAGATGAAACGGATAAAAATGACCTGATTGGTACCTATACCCGCGTGATGGAATTTGAAACAGGCAGCTCTGCTGTTGATTTGCAGTTTACTGACGATGGACGTATGCTCTGGACATTGATTAGTGAGGTTTCGGGTCACTCTTCCACCCAGGCCAAGTACAGCATGGAAAATGATGCGAAATTCAAAATTTATGATGATGCCGATTGTGAGTTTGAGGATGGTTTATTTTCGTTCATCACCAATGGCAATATGCTTACAATTGAAGTAGTTACAGATGTTTGTGCCCCTCGTGTCAACGCACTGAGTGGTGAGTGGACACGCAAGTAAAGGCTTGGCTTCAATCATTTTGCCAAGGCATGATCTTTTATTTATTTTCCAATCATTTTGGCAATCTTATTAAATTATGTGATACAGCTTGCATCACAAAGAAGTAACAAAGCTTATATGTTCGCTAGCCTTTTACCACAGCCAATGGCTTCAATTCGATGATGGGTTCCACTAGGTCAGTTTGCAGTTTCATAACCTGATCTATATCTTTGTAGGCTCCTACAGCTTCGTCCAGGTCGCGCACCGTGTTGAGGGCATGGATTATTCCCATTTTATCAAGCCTTGATCTTTCAGCCATTAAGTTGAGTTTGCGTTGTGCTTCTTTTCGGCCCATTTTTCGACCCGCGCCATGCGAGCAGCTTGTAAAGCTATCGGGATTGCCTTTACCCCGCACAATATAGCTTTTCGATCCCTGGCTTCCGGGGATAATGCCCAGCTGTCCTCTTTGTGCACTGGTTGCCCCTTTGCGGTGCACAATTACTGTCTTGTTAAAATGCGTTTCGGAAGAAGCATAGTTGTGGGCTATATTGATCAGTTCGTTGCCTTCAAAAGGGAGAAAATCACATCCTGTTATATCATACATGATCTCACTAACTCGCCTGGCCATGAGTTTTCGATTAGCGAATGCAAACTCAATACAATACTGCATCTCATTGTTATAAGCGATACCTTCGTCAGAATCAAGAGGCAGATAAGCAAGTTGCTGCTTCTTGAATTGAGCAACCCCCCATGCCTCATTCAGTCTTCCTGCCAGACGATTGTAATGGTCCGCTACTTTTAAACCAATATTTCGACTTCCGGAGTGGATCATCAACCAGATATGTCCATCCGACCCCTTCTGGATCTCAATGAAATGATTACCTCCTCCAAGTGTACCAACTTGATAAAGCGCACTCTGGTATTCCTGAGAAACAATACGCATACTTTCCACCTCATATCCAGCTGGCATCATTTGCTGGTTTTGTGGTTTATTGTGGTGTTTAAACCCAACCGGCACTGCTTTGCGAATCAGCTCAACTGTTGATAGCAGATGCTTACGGTCAATATGCTGCAGATCTGTTTTTATGGCACACATGCCACATCCAATATCCACGCCTACAGCATTGGGAATGATGACCCCTGATGTTGCCAATACCCCTCCGATTGGCATCCCAAAGCCCTCATGACAGTCGGGCATGATGGCAATATGATGATAGGCAAAAGGCAGGTTGGCAATGTTACGGATCTGTTTGATGGCCCCATCCTCCGGATCATCCAGCCATAGTTTAACGGGCAGTCTTTCGGTATGTAAGGTATGCATCATTTTCATTCAAAGATACAAATCAGGTCTCACTTGAGGCTTCAAGCCTGTCGGATTTATCTTAACCGATATACATGATCTCATTTATTGAAAGGGGATTACAACCCCAAAATCAAACTATCTTTGCAGCTGCATGGTAAAACCCAAAAAACATTTAGGACAGCATTTTCTTAATGACAGAAACATTGCAGAGAAAATTGTAAGACAATTGTCACCACAACAACATGATGTGGTGGAGGTGGGGGCAGGCACAGGTATACTCACCACCCTGCTTTTGCAACGCTATGGTGAGCGGCTTCATGTGATCGAAGTAGATGAAGAATCAGTTATTTACCTTGAGGCGCATTTCCCTGAACTAAGCAACAGATTGTATCCAACAGACTTTTTAAAAACAGACCTAAGCCAATTTTCCGATCATAAAATTGCCATAATTGGCAACTTTCCATATAACATCAGCAGCCAGATTTTCTTCCACATCCTTGATTTTCATCATCAGGTTGATGAAGTGGTTTGTATGATCCAGAAAGAAGTGGCTGAGCGCATCGCATCACCACCGGGCAGCAAAACATATGGGATATTGAGTGTTCTGCTTCAGGCCTGGTACCATATTGAATATTGTTTCACTGTGCATGAACATGTGTTTTACCCGCAGCCAAAAGTGAAGTCATCTGTCATCAGGCTAAAGAGGAATGAGTTGAACACATTAGGCTGTGATGAAAGTATGTTTCGCAACATCGTGAAAAAAGCTTTTAATCAGCGACGCAAAACCCTTCGAAATGGTTTACGTGAACTTTTGGATGAACAGATCATCGGTGATGAAATATTCAATAAAAGGGCTGAGCAATTGGATGTGGCCTCATTTATTCATGTGACAAACATGATCACTAAGAAAAAAACATGAATTGATGCTCTTTAGCCAATGTCAGATCAGTTGTCTTTAACAGCCATGATCCGGAACTTTTTAACGGTTTGTCGTACCGTATATGCTGAGGACAAAAATCCAATGACTGCAACAGTTGCAAAAACCGACAATACATCCATCAGTTTTAATTGCACTGGATAGGCATCTACTATAAAGGCTCCCTCAACGCTGCCCAGCCTGATCAACCCAAAATGCTGTTGAAGTAATACGACCAGCACACCTGCAATCAAGCCTATTATGCCCCCACTAATAGTGATCAGCATCCCTTCAAACATGAAAAGCCTGTTGAGCAAACGCGAGCCGGCGCCCAGGCTACGCAACACCCCAATATCCTTACGCTTTTCGACAACAAGCATGGTGAGTGACCCGATGATGTTGAAGGTGGCCATGATCAATATAAAGGTCAATATCAAAAATATAGCCCATTTTTCCGACCGCATGATCCGATAAAGTGTTTCCTGCTGTTGAAAACGGTCTTTCACATGAAAAGCGTTTCCAACTATATGCTGTATCCTTTGCTGGAGCACCTTAATATTTGTTTTTTCCCCCGCAAAAATCTCAACCGCAGTTGTTTCATCCGTGTACTCCATGATCTCACGAGCCCAACCGACCGGTACATAAACAAACCTGCTGTCGTATTCATGCTGTGCGGCAAATACTCCCGACATCTGTATGGCTTTATTATTAAAAGAATGCTCTAGTGAAAAGGTTGATGCCCGTCCGCGTCTGGGCAGGTAAACCATCAACATGGCTGAAGGGTCGCTTATGTTCGTGCCCAAGAAATAGGATACGCCTGAGCCTATTACTGCAAAATCAAAGTTGCCGTCCCTTAATAGAAAACTGCCACGTGTAATGAGTGAATCAAAACGACTCATTTTCTGATAGGTTATGCTGACCCCTTTAATCCGTCCAAGGTGTTGCTGATCATGGTAACGAAACAATGCATCTTCTTCAACGACCTCACTTATATCATCAATCTCGCTAAGGCTTTTTATTTCCTCCAGGGGAAACTCATTGATGTGGAAGGTTTTACCCGTTTTAGCTTCGATAAGCAAGTCAGGACTCACGATATTATACAATTCACCAATGATCCGTTCAAACCCATTGAAGACCGACAACACCACGATCAACGCAAAAGCACCCACACCTATACCGGTGATCGAAATAGCCGATATGATATTGATCAGGTTGTGGCTTTTGCGTGCAATCAGGTACCGCTTAGCAATGAAAAAGGCCGTATTCAACGAATTAAATTTTCAGTAAAATTAAGAAACCATTGCATATGAAGCCCTGGGAATACCTCAATTAAATACTTTCGGCTGTAATCTGTATGCCTTTTTCGTAGGTGGTAGGCTCAAAAAAATTTTGCTCAAATTTACGACTGCTAAACAGGTATTCATGTTCATACTGATACATCATCTCAACAGATTCCGCCGCATCAGACATAAATAATCCGACCATTCGCATCATCCATGTTGACAGGACATTGTACCTCGGTTTTACGCCATAAACTGCTGCAACTCTTTCAATAAATTCCTTGCCTGTTAACGCATTGGCATGGGTAGGCAAGTGCCATATTTGCCCGTAGGCATCTGCTGTATTACCCAATAGAGCTGTGGCCTTTACTGCATCAGGCGTAAATGTAAATGAATGCTTTACCTTATCGTTAGCCAGCCAACTGGCCTTTTTCCCTTTCTTTAGCTTACTGAATAACATGGGGTGAACAAATGTGTTCGTTGCCCCCGGGCCGTAAAAGTCGGCAGACCTTGCGATCAAGGCTTTTATCTTCCCGCTGTTTATTTCATCAAGGAGCATCCCTGCTATTTGCATTCTTACTTTTCCTTTTCTGCTGCATGGATTCAGAGGTGTTTCTTCTGTCATCATTCCTTTCACCAGACCATACATATACACATTATCGAAAAAAACCAACCTGGAGTCATGGTATTTGCAAGCCACAATGATATTTTTCATGATGATGGGCCATTGCTGTTGCCATGTTTTGATGTTGTAATTCAATCCCAATGTAAGGTATACCACATCCGAACCTTCCACAGCCTTCATCAGTTGTGCTTCGTCGGTAGCGTCTGCTTTAACAATTTCATCATCAGGGTTGATTTTCTTAGGTGCTCTACCCACCAACCTGATCGATGTGTTGTACTTTTTCAATTCGGTGGCAAGACCTTTGCCAATGACACCACCGGCTCCAATAATGGTTTGTGTTTTATTGTTTGACATCATATCTCTTTTTGTTTTTAGAATGATAGTTCCTGAATAGATCAATTACCATGAATCGAAAATTGAAATTTTAATTACAATCAGTGGTTTATTTTTTCCATGCCTTGGCAATCAATCCCGTGCCTGTTTTGTGATTGCCACTAACATCCATCATGTTTAAAACCATACTGAGGGGAAAGACAATTAAATAATAAAAAGGTAACAAAATGAAGAATATTTTCGATTGATTGAGTAGCAGAATGGGATATTTCATAGAAAGCCTCCATGAGATCCTACCCGGTTTGCCATATTGATATCGAATTTCGTTTTTTGCAAATCCGGCTTTTTGTAACTTTTTCCCCAATTCTTCAACTCCATACCCATCACGTACATGCTCATCAATAAAGCCTACTGCCTCTTCAGTTTTTTCATTGTGATGGTGGACGTCCGATCCGCCTTGATCAGAAGGGGTAGATATAAGTAACATCCCGCCGGGTCTCAATGCATGATGAAAGTGGGTAAGTACCTTCACATCCTCCTCAATATGTTCCATCACATCAACACATAAAATCATGTCAAACTCCTCCTTATAGGTTAGCGCAGTGAGGTCGGCTATTTTAAAGGTGGCCTTGGAGTTCCCTATTTCAATAAAAAAACGATTGCAATCCTCAATTTGCTCATCCTTGAGGTCGAGACCTGTGATCTGCCAATCAGGATTTAGACGCGTCATGCGATAAACATATTGACCAAAGCCAGAGCCTGCATCGAGGATATGACGTGCCTCCGGGTTTGTTGCCGCCCACTTTTTTAATTCTTTATTGATATGCCAACTTCGTAGAAGCAGCAGATCAAGTAGCCGGTAAAAAAGCTTCCTCAACCAGGGTTTTCGGTTAAAGACTTTACCTAAGCTGTGTTTAATGGGATCATATTGCATGACAAGGCTGTTGATTTTGATACATGAATGACAGACGTGACTCGAAAGTAGATTTGATTGCCTGGCTCGTTAATCTTCATTGAGAAGGTTATCAATATTCTCGATATAATCCAGTGAATCATCCTCAAAAAATTGGAGTTCAGGAACATGGCGCAACTGGTGGCGCACTCTTTTGCCTAAGTGGCCTCGTATTTCGCCTCCGTGCCGGTTGATCTTACTGACCAGAGCATTTTTGTTTTCAGTACCAAAAATGCTGATATATACTCGTGCAAGCGACAGGTCGGGTGTGATGTTCACTTTGGTAACGGTGACCATAGTGCCTGAGGTAATACCACGCATTTCAAGCTGAAAAATTTCGCCCATGTCCTTCTGTAATAATTTGGAGATCCGTTGTTGACGTTTTGTTTCCATGGGTGCAAAAATACGCAATTCAAACACTTATATTGCTCCTTCGTTTATTAAAACTACAAAGTCAATTGGATTAGTCGGTTATTACATCAATTTTGTGCTACTCCAATTTATTAGTGAGCTACCCCAAACTCCGATAAAAACTCATGCAAACAGCGCAAATGTTCCGGGTCATTGCCCTCGCTGGGATAGGTGATTGTGAGAATACCAATGCGATCGTCTGAAACAACAAATTTCTGAAATGCCTGCAAGGCGATGGTGTGATCAGGATCATCCGGCAGGGGATAAGGAATATCATACGAATACCACTGCACGGCAGCATCAAATGATGCCCTGATCTGTCGTTCACCCTTAAGCCCCATAAAACCTTTCATCATTTCCACACTCGACTTTACATAGTCTGCAAGCGTCATGTTAAGGTGGGGGAGGGGGTTTTGGTCGAATTGAATGACCACATTTGGACGAAATTCACCAAAGTCGACACGTGCAACATACTGCAGCATGGCTGGCGCGAAATGCTTATGAAAATCTTTTACCGATGCGCTTCCGGCAATATAGGAACCCAATGATTCGGTTAAGTCTAAGGAAACAGGTTTGTCAAGGTGTATTTCTATATTTTTGTCGAGTGGGGCATCATTGCTGGTAATTATGTTCACATTTTCTTCAAGATGGGCTTCTTTTGCCTGGTCCGGGACCTTATCTGGGGTGCTGGCAGATTCCGGCTTTTTCAATCCGAACAAGCTATAAAACAAAGCTGCTACTGCTACTCCTACTTCAATCACAAATGCCATTACCAGCTTATCTTCGTGTCGTTCATTTAAATCACCAACGCCAAAAAACAAGCCCAAAATGGTCAAGATTGATGCAATGACAAACAGTGCAATGAAAATCCAGAAAATGTACCACCTCATGCGGTCCAATTGCGAAGTTCCGGACATAGGTTTTGGGTTTGGATGATTGGCAATCATATTTACCTCCCGCTTTAAATAAATATTTGGTTAAATTGAAGCAATGAAACCCAAATAATTAAATGCTGAAAGAGGCAAATGTAGGAAAATGTATTTTACGAAAGGTTCCGGATGTGAAAAAGCAATAAAGATGCAACCAAACCAAACCTTATTATCAAAGAGGCTTCTGGTTTTTTTCGGCGATGACCAGCATCTCATAATCATCCGTCCTGAGGTCGTCATGTCTGCTGAAAGCTCCTAACCTGCAACCATGAATGCTGATATTGACAAAACCAAGCGATTTAAGTAGCCAATTGATCTCAGATGGCACATAATATCTTTCATTGCAATCCAAACTGAGTTTTTTGCCATTATCATTCACCACCTCATACACTGATAGATCACGAAAAGACATAAGGTCGAAGTTATTTACAATACTTTGACTGAGAGAGCCGGCCTCATTTATGAAATCCTTGACCGAGTGAAAAAGAGGAAACAAACCGTTTAGGGTCGTGAAGATTAACTTTCCTCCGGGCAGCAGGCTGGCATAAGCATTTTTTAGAATGTTGAAGTTCATCTCGTCCGTTTCCATGAGAGGGAAAGCGCCTTCACAAAGCATAATACAGCAATCAAATTTCTTTCTGAAACTGAAATTCCGGGCATCTTTCTGTATTAGTCTTGGTTTTACACCGGCGTGCCTTGCATTTGCACGAGCCTTTGAGAGCATGTTCATCGAAAGGTCAATTCCGGTTACCTCATATCCTCTTTTTGAAAGCTCAATGCTGTGACGGCCTGTTCCGCAGCCAATATCCAGGATTCGTTTACTTCTATCACGGGCAATTTCCGATTCGATGAAATCAACTTCACCCTGGGTGCCGTGAACAAACGATTCCTTTTCGTATTGGTTGGCATAGTCCTCGAAAAGCAATGCATACCATTTTTTCATTTTAATCCGGTTTTGATCTCAAAGGTAGTCTTATTTCATGTTGCAGCTGCTAAATTTATAACAGAAAACTGTTTGAGTATACCTCATGCTTTCAAATCCGAATTTCAATACACTTCTATTATTTCACAATCCCACAATCCTATCGCTTCAAGCACCATCAGCTGAATAATCCTTATAATATATCATACACATATACAGTATATTGCAATTTTTTCTCACATTTTTACTTGACATCTGGTAAAAAATATATTACCATTGTACAATAATTAACTAAATATTTAGTTAATTAACTATCAAATTAGTTTAACATGAAAGAACTCACCAAGGCAGAAGAGCAGATCATGCAAATACTTTGGCAGCTTGAGAAGGCATTTGTAAATGATATTCTTGATCAGTTTCCTGAGCCGAAACCGGCCTATAATACCGTATCAACCATTGTGCGTATCCTGGAAAGAAAAGGATTTGTTGGGCATATCGCTTTTGGCAAAACCCATCAGTATTACCCTATGATAAAAAAACAGGACTACACCCGTCATTTATTCAAAGGAATGTTAAGTAGCTATTTCAGCAATTCTATGCAACAGATGGTATCATTCTTCACCCGTGAAAAGAATATGAGTTTGGAGGAGTTGGAAGAGATAAAGCAGATCATTGATTCCGAGATCAACAAAAAGGAAGATCAATAACCATGGAACACTACACGCAATTTTTAATAAGGGCTACGATTTACCTGTTTCTTTTTGCCGGAGCTTACCTGATTTTTTTTCGCAAACAGGAAAATCCCGGATTCAACAGGGTGTATTTGTTGTTGTCGGGTATCGCAGCATTGCTTTTGGCCCTGATACCATACAATACTTTCAGGCTGGTTAGAGAGACCCAAAACATATTGTTTACTGCACAACTGCCGGAGGTGGTACTGGACGTACCGGCAACCATTACCGAAACCGGATCAAGAATTAGCAGCTCGCTAAGTCATAGCAACTTGTTCACCATCATTTACATCATAATCAGCAGCATGTTATTTTTGTTGCTTTTGTGGCGCATCGTTCAGATTATAAGGCTTGTACAAAAGAATAAAAGGATTAGGCACTTTGGGATGATTGTGGTCTTATTGCCCGCGAATAACGTTCCATTCTCATTTTTTAATTGGGTATTTATACCGGAAGACCTATACCGGCATCAACATTACGATAAAATTATGATACATGAAAGGGCCCACTATTTGAAGCTCCATTCACTGGATGTGATTTTATTCGAGCTTTTCAAAGTGTTCTTATGGTTTCATCCTGCCGTGTATTTTATGCGGTATGAGGTCAGTACCCTTCACGAATACGAAGCTGATTATTTAGCACTACGCCATTTCAATAAAACTGACTACCAGCAAACCCTGTTGGCTTGCTCGATGGCTGGGCAGGCCCTTTCAATAACAAACCCATTCAATGTTTCACCTTTAAAAAAACGAATCATGAAAATGAATCAAGAAACCAATGCAAGCCATAATTTGAACTGGATCAAATTAGGCATATTGCTTCCATTTATCGCTGTAGCCATTCTGGTGCAGTCATGCTACAACGAACAGCCGGACATAGAACCCCTACAGCCAATATCAAGCGAGAGTGATGAATTGGACATGGATATCCAACAGCATGAAGATCCAAACGATACGATCTTTAATGTGGTTGAAGTGATGCCAAAATTCCCTGGGGGTCCCGAAGCTATGATGAAGTTCATAGTTGAAAACATCAATTATCCGGAACTCGCTAAAATAAAGGGTATAGAGGGTCGTGTTTTTGTAAATTTCATTGTAGAAACCGATGGATCAGTAAGTAATGCCAATGTGTTGCGCGGCATAGGAGGGGGCTGTGATGAAGAGGCTTTGCGTGTGGTAGAGATGATGCCCAGGTGGACACCGGGATACCAACGCGGCCAAGCCGTAAGGGTGAGCTTTAATTTGCCTGTGCGGTTTATGCTGGATTAGCCTTTTCGATGTTGTTTATTGAACCACATGACTTTTTTGCTATTTTTATGTGTTGAACCAAAAGCCAACACCACCAAAGATAAAATTGCAGAAATGGTTATTGCCGGTTATTACTTTTATTTGCTGCATGGTTTATACCCAATTGGAAAATAAACTTTTAGCTCAAGATCCGGCATCAACAGAAACGGTGATTGAAACAATTCTTGAATCCGCTATTGCAATTCCACAAAGTCAAAACCCGGACAGCATGGTATTTGTCAAGGTTGAAGCAATGCCTCACTTCCCCGGTTTGCAACGGGGAAAGCCGGTCAGGGTGGCTTTCAATCTTCCCATTCGATTTGCTCTGCCAACACCAAAGAAATAATTGATTCCTTTTTGATCTGATCAATTGTTTTATTCAATCCGGAATTACCTAAATTCTTTTCCGTGTTTTACTGAAAACGATCAGAAATACCACCAATATTAACTTTCCCGAAGGCTTGCTATTCACTATTTTCCTAAGTTTGAAGGAGATTTCGAATTACAAAATCCATCAAACAAATCTTAATAAACATTTAGCATTATGTCAACAATTTATGAGAAAAAACTAAATGATTTCATGGCCAAGGTAATTGCCAAGAATCCCAGCGAAGTAGAATTTCACCAAGCTGTTCATGAGGTGGTAGAATCACTGATCCCTTTTATTGAGGAAAACCCCCAATACAGCGAGGCCAAAATTCTGGAACGTATGGTAGAACCTGAACGCGTGATCCTGTTCAGGGTTCCCTGGGCCGATGATAAAGGCGAAGTACATATCAACAAAGGCTACCGCATCGAAATGAACAGTGCCATAGGGCCATACAAGGGCGGATTACGTTTCCACCCCACGGTAAATCTTGGCATTCTCAAGTTCTTAGCTTTTGAACAAGTGTATAAGAATTCGCTTACCACACTGCCTATGGGTGGTGGCAAGGGCGGCTCTGATTTTGACCCCAAAGGAAAATCTGATTTTGAGGTGATGCGCTTCTGCCAAAGTTTCATGACCGAACTCTTCAGGCATATCGGTCCGAATACAGATGTTCCGGCTGGCGATATCGGTGT
>RRYU01001016.1_pt1 | contig 20229 bp, 17 predicted proteins | sample 2162651 | NCBI WGS metagenome assembly RRYU01 (sample SAMN10267283, study PRJNA491782) | microbial mat metagenome | isolation source: biomat in the production well | place: Japan: Minami-Kanto gas field, natural gas well KTG3 | collected 2017-06 | reverse complement strand
GGGGGGGCAGGTTTTTCTAGATGTGTAACTGTTCACGTTTGGAGATACCATTCACCACAGAGACATAGAGACACGGAGGTTTTCTCTTTCTGGTGATGTCTATGCCGTAGCCGGTTGGGTAGCGCGGCACGCTGATCAGCTTTCTCTCATCAGAATGCGGTAGAGCGGGCGGATTCCCACCTTCCACCGGTACCGGCGGGATGCAACCCCGCCGAGATTATAGTGTTGTCGGTTTGGTGTGGCGGCTTTGCCGCCACACCAAACCGACAACACTTTTTTTTGTGGGGCCTCCGGCCCGCGTATGCCCTCACGGGTGGGTCATGCATAGCCCTGGAAGGGGAGGGGGTAGGGGGGGCTTGCAGGGGTAGGTTTTTTCCGTAGGGGCAGGCCCCCGTGCCTGCCCCAGGCCGTCCTGATGCCGAAAACGCTGTTCGGGGCAACCACGGGGGGTTGCCCCTACCGATCCCCTGGGCATGCGGTCGGGCGAAAAAACCTACCCCTGTGGGGGTAGGGGGGTGGGGTATCCAGCCTGGCACAGGCATGGGGCGAAAAAACCTACCCCTGTGATCGTTCTATCCTTTCCGGCGACGATACAGTTCCTTGCGTTCGACATAGGTTTCAGCCGTGCGAATGATGCGTGCAGCATGTTCAACCGGTAGCGGGCGGATTTTGCCGGGAATGCCCAGCACGAGCGAGCCAGGTGGCACCTGCATGCCCTCCGGGATGAGTGCCCGTGCCCCCACCAGCGATCCCTTGCCAATACGTGCCCCATTTAGCACCACTGCGCCGATCCCGATCAGGACTTCGTCTTCCAGGAACGCCCCATGCACAATCGCGCCATGGCCTAATGTTACCCGGTTGCCCATAACCAGCGGAAAGCCCGGGTCGCCATGTAAAATACAGCCGTCTTGAATGTTACAGCGTTCGCCAATGGTAATGGGTACCGTTTCGGCACGTAGCACACACATCGGCCAGATACTGCTCTCGGCGCCGATGGTAATGCTGCCGGACAGAAAAGTCTGGGGGAAAATATATGCGGTTGGGTGAATATCGAACTGGTCGATCAGTTCGGTCGGTTTTTCAGTCATACTGCCTCTTCTTATATCAACGCATCTGCTTATAGGCGTTAATCAGTCCGTTGGTCGACGAATCATGGGATGTTACCGGTGTATCATCCTTGAGTTCCGGCTCGACCACTTTGGCAAGTTGTTTGCCCAACTCGACGCCCATCTGATCGAACGAGTTAATCGCCCAGATCACGCCCTGGGTAAAGATTTTATGTTCATACAGGGCAATCAGCGAGCCGAGTGTTTCGGGGGTTAACTCCTTGAAAAGGAATGAGTTGGTGGGCCGATTGCCCTGGAAGGTGCGGGCTGGTACCAGCAACTCTAACTGGTCGCCTGTTACGCCCGATGCAGTCAACTCGGTGCGCGCCTCGGCTTCAGTGCGTCCCTTCATCAAGGCCTCGGTCTGCGCGAAAAAGTTTGACAACAGAATGGGATGATGGTTGCCGATGGGGTTCAGGCTGCGTGCCGGGGCTAGAAAGTCGCAGGGGATGAGCTTGGTGCCCTGATGAATAAGCTGGTAGAAGGCATGTTGCCCATTCGTGCCAGGTTCGCCCCAGATAATTGGCCCGGTGGTGTAGTCGACCCACTGGCCATCTTTTGTGACGCTCTTGCCGTTGCTTTCCATGTCGCCCTGCTGGAAATAGGCCGGAAAGCGCGAGAGATACTGGTCGTAGGGCAGGATAGCATGCGTTTGAGCGTCAAAGAAGTTGTTGTACCAGATGCCCAGCAAGGCCATAATGACGGGAATATTCTGCTCGATCGGGGCTGTGCGGAAGTGTTCATCGACTTTATGTGCACCTGTCAGCAGAGCCTCGAAATTGTCCATGCCAATCGCCAGTACAATCGATAAGCCGATGGCCGACCAGAGCGAATAGCGCCCACCAACCCAATCCCAGAACTCGAACATGTTTCTGGTGTCGATGCCAAAGGATGCGACGGCATCGGTGTTGGTAGACATGGCGGCAAAGTGTTTGGGAATGGCCGCGGCTTCTTTGGCCGTCTCTAAAAACCAGGCCCGCGCTGTACGAGCGTTGGCCATGGTCTCCTGTGTCGTGAAGGTTTTTGAGGCGACCAGAAATAAGGTTGTTTCCGGGTTGACCAGGCGCAAAACTTCGGCGATGTCTGTGCCGTCTACATTAGAAACAAAGTGCGAACGCAGGTCTGGTTTAGTATAGCGTGTCAGCGCCATGGTGACCATTTTGGGCCCCAGATCCGAGCCGCCAATGCCGATATTGACCACATCGCTGATTGGTTTGCCCGTGTAGCCCTTCCATTCGCCTGAACGCACTGCTTCACTAAATGCACGCATTTTGGCCAGCACCTGGTTGACTTCGGGCATGACATCTTGCCCGTCTACCAGAATGGGGCGATTGGAGCGATTACGCAGGGCAACATGCAGAACCGCGCGTCCTTCGGTATTGTTGATTTTCTGGCCTTGAAACATGGCCGTCATATGATCCGCCAGATTAGCATGACGTGCCAGTTGTAATAGCAAGGGCATAGTTTCGCGGGTGATGCGGTTTTTGGAATAGTCAAATAAAAGATCCTCGAACTGGATCGAAAAACGCTCGAATCGTTGGGGGTCTTGCGCAAATAAATCACGCATATGCAGACCGGCGATTTTCTGATGATGCTGTTTCAGGGTTTTCCAGGCCGGCGATTCGGTCAGTGCTGTCATTTGTGCCCTCCTCTGATAGAGTGTAGATTGTAAACCGTATACTGTGGATCATAAACCAGAGACCGTGGATTGTGGCCATAGACATGGTTTCAGGATGACCAATTTTACTGTACATATCACAGACAAATTGGTGGCTTGAATCACCCCACCCCCTGGCCCCCGCCCCTGCACGGGGCGGATGCCCCGTCTCCCTCTTCTCCCTGAGGGAGAGGGGGGAGACGGGGTGAGGGCGTATCGTCGAACCAAACTGTACAGTAAGCGTGAACCATGTCATACGAATAGAAACGTGGAGTTGTGTTTGTGGTCGATTGTATCATATCCACATATGTAGAGTGCGGAAGCCAATATATGGTATGATACTTGCCAGTTTGCTTTATGTATACACCAGGAGGGGCTGTGCGTGTTTTGATTACTGGTATTACTGGCCCGGTGGGAAGTTTCCTGGCCGATTATCTGCTAACTCTGCCGGATCTGGAGATCCATGCACTTAAGCGCTGGCGGAGCGATTCGCGCCCGATAGAGCATCTGCGTGGGCAAATTGTATTGCACGAGGGCGATGTCGAGGATCCTTTCGCGGTAGCGCGGATTGTTGAGGCAGCTCGACCTGATCGGGTGTTTCATCTGGCGGCGCAAAGTTACCCCAGCGAGTCGTGGGATGCGCCAATTACCACGATGCGCACCAATGTCGAGGGCACCCTGAACATGCTCGAGGCAATCCGGCGCTATGCTCCCACAGCACGTATGCATATCGCTGGCAGCAGTGCTGCCTATGGTCAGGTGGGGCCGGACGAAGTGCCAATTGCCGAAACGCGCCCGCTGCGCCCAGCCAGTCCCTATGGCGTCAGCAAAGTTGCCGCCGAATTGTCTGGTTTGCAGTATTATGATAGTTATGGCCTGCATGTCCTGGTGACTCGCTCATTCAATCATGTCGGGCCGCGCCAGGGCGACCGTTGTTCGATCCAGACGTTCTGTCGCCAGATGGCCGAGATTGAAGCTGGCAAGCAAGCGCCAGTGATCGCTGTGGGCAACCTGGAACCCCGCCGCGACTTTACGCATATGACCGACGCGGTACGGGCGCTCTGGCTGCTGTTGGAACATGCGCCGCCCGGTCAGGCCTATAATCTCTGTTCCGGGCAGGCTACCCGCATCGGCGATATTGTCGAACTGGTGCGCCACCATGGGCGCGTCCCGGTGGAGGTGCGTGTCGACCCGGCCCGTCTGCGTCTGAGTGACGAGCCAATTTTGATGGGTGACAATCGCAAACTTTGTGCCGCTACTGGCTGGCAACCGCGCATTGGTATGGAGCAGATTGTCACCGAGTTGCTAGACTACTGGCGTGCGCATGGGCATATCACATAAGCGTATGGGCATTCTTTACGTGGTTAGCACGCCAATCGGCAATCTGGAAGATATCACCCTGCGCGCCTTGCGCATTCTGGGCGAGGTGTCGTTGATTGCCGCCGAGGATACACGTCATACGCAGCGGTTGCTCAAACGCTATGATATTATGACGCGCTGCTTATCGTACCATGAACATAACAAACTGACACGCCTGGATGCGGTGCTGGCCGCGCTGGACAGTGGTGATGTGGCCCTGGTTTCAGATGCGGGGACGCCAGCAATTTCTGATCCTGGCCTTGAACTGGTACAGGCATGTATCGCGGCTGGGTACGCGGTTGTGCCTATTCCCGGTCCTGGCGCACCCATAGCTGCGCTGGCGGTAGCCGGGTTACCAACAGACCGGTTTCTGTATGTGGGGTTCCTGCCCCGCCGCCGGGTGGAACGGCGTGCATTGCTAACCGAACTGTCTCATCTGGCTGTGACGCTGGTCTGTTTTGAAGCGCCTCATCGGCTAGTCGAAACGCTGGCTGATGCCCTGGATGTGCTGGGTGACCGCAAGATAACGGTGGCAAAAGATCTGACCAAGCTGCATGAACGGCTGTTACGTACCCGCATCGGCGCGGCACTGGCTCATTTTCGCGACCAACCACCCCGAGGTGAGTATACACTGGTAATAGAGGGGCGTGTTTCCGCTACAGCACGTATTGTGGTTCAAGATCGCGCTGAACCGACCGAGGAGGCTGTGATTGAACGACTGCGCATATTGCATGCGCAGGGGCAGGGCGGGAGTATGGCTGCACGTACAGTTGCGCACGAGACTGGCTGGCAGAAGAGTGTGATCTATCAGTTGTGGTTGCAGGTGTTTGGTGCTGAACGAAAGGACGACTAACCCGTGGAGTTACAGGGACGTGTGGTTGTAATCACTGGAGCATCGAGTGGTATCGGGGAAGTCACGGCGCAGCAGTGCGCCGAAAAAGGTGCGCGACTGGTGCTGGCGGCACGTAGTGCCGATGCGCTGCAGAGTCTGGCTGATCGGATCACGGCACGGGGTGGCCAGGCAATCGTCGTACCCACCGATGTCACAACAGATGCATCGGTTCAGCATCTAGTTGCACGCACAATAGATCACTTTGGTCAGGTAGATGTGCTGGTCAACAATGCTGGTTTCGGCATCTTCGACCGCTGTACTCAGGCGCAGTTTGCTGATCTGGAGCGCATGATGCAGGTCAATCTGTACGGCATGGTACGTTGCACGCAGGCGTTGCTGCCGCACATGCTGGAACGACGGCATGGCCAGATTGTAAACCTGGCCTCGCTGGCTGGCCTGATTGCATCGCCCAACCTGGCCTTTTACAACAGCACCAAGTTTGCCGTAATCGGCTTCAGCCGTGCGCTACAGATGGATCTGCATGGAACGGGTGTGGCCTGTGCCGTCATCTGCCCCGGTATGGTGCGCACGCCTTTCTTTGAGCAGGCTGACCGGAGGAAGTTAGGGCGTAGCACGTCGATGATACCCTGGCTTAACCCGGAAGATGTGGCCCATGCGATTGTGCGGGCTATCGAGCATAACCGCACTGGTGAGATCATTCTGCCGAAGATCGCCCGCCCGCTGATAATGCTGGGGCGTGGCTTTCCAGGCCTGGTGCGTGTGCTGGTAGGTGTGCTGGGGTAATCTGGTAGCACACAAAGGTTGGTAGGTATGTCATGGGTTGACGCCGAGATACAGGAAGATTTCACGCGCGCACGCCGCAAAGCTTTTCTGTCTAACTTGCGTGCCTTAATCGATCGCCAAGCAAACGATCTGCTGCCGTTCGATGAGGTGCGTGTGCGTCTCAATGCACATAATCGTCACTATCTGGGATTACGTCGGGTGCCGCTGGATCTGATTGTGGGTAGCGAGGGGCGTTATAGCGATTTTGACCGGCAGTTCCTGCCAAAGCGAGATGATATCAAGCCACGCTGGATGAACATCTACCGTGCCCATTATGCAGCGATCAGTTTGCCACCCGTGGAACTGTATAAGCTTGACACTATCTACTTTGTCAAAGATGGGCATCACCGCATATCCGTGGCGCGACAGCAGGATCAACCCGATATCGAGGCGAATATTGTTGAACTGGACGTACATGTTCCGCTATCGTCTGACCTGAATCTGCGAGATTTACTGCTGGTTGAGGAATACAATGATTTCCTGGAGTGGACAGATCTGCATCAGCTTCGTCCCGATCAATATATTACCTTCAGTGAACAGGGCGGATACCTGGAACTGGTGAAGCATATTAATGTTCATCGTTACTATCTGGGCCTGGAACAGCAGCACGAGATTAGCCGCGAAGCAGCCGTGACTGACTGGTATGATAATGTCTATCTGCCCGTTATTCAGGTGATTCGCCAGCAGCAGGTGTTACGGCATTTTCCCGGTCGCACCGAGGCAGATCTCTATCGCTGGATTATGGAACACCGCTGGTATATGCGTGAACGCAACCAGGGTGCAGATCCTGGCATTGAGGCGGCGGCTGGTGAGTATGTGGCCCACTTTGGGCGTAAGAGCCTGGCAGAACTAACCGAACGATTCCTGCGTGTCGCCAGTGGTCTGGAAAAAGATGACACTGATCTGCTGCGGTATGGGGATAGATCTTGAACCACGTAGGACACGAAGAACACGAAGAGAACGCATATGTATGCCTTCTTGCTTCGTACTCTTTCTTTGGAGGACATACACTACCTCTCACGGGTAAGTAGGGGCGCGCTTCTGCGCGTCTGCAGGTCGTCCTGATGGGGGAAACGTTCGTGCGGACAGGCAGAAGCCTGTCCCTACGGATCGCTGACTATCACGGTGATAGACGCTCTATGAGCCAGTGATCATTGGCGTCCAGCCGATAGCGTAACCGGTCGTGCAGCCGGTTCAGGCGGCCCTTCCAGAATTCTATCTTGAGCGGACGCAAACGGTAACCGCCCCAGTACGGGGGGCGTGGGATGGACTGATCCTGATATGCAGCAGTAACTTCCTGCATACGCTGCTCGAGAATCTCTCGTCCGGCAATCACCTGGCTCTGCATAGACACCCACGCTCCCAGGCGGCTACCTACAGGGCGACTATCAAAATAGGCCTGTGACTCTTCGGTAGAGACGAGGGCTACCTGCCCTTCAATGCGTACCTGCCGCTCTAATTCCCCCCACCAGAATACCAGGGCGGCCCAGGGATTACTGGCTAACTCCTGTCCCTTACGACTCGTGTAATTTGAATAAAAAACAAACCCCTGTTCATCAAAGCCCTTGAGTAGCATCATACGCGCTGATGGGCGCCCATCAGCACCGACTGTAGCTACCGTCATAGCATTTGGTTCGTACAACTCGGCCTTGATGGCTTCCTCGAGCCAGATCTGGAACTGCCGGAAGGGATTGGGATCGACTTCCGACTCTTCCAGGCCGCGCAAGGTATATTCTATGCGTAGATTACTAATAGACATAAGCTTCTTTCCGATCCTTAGACAAGGCTGGCAGGTATGTTACAGTTTGGCTGGACTGATGCCATGTGGCTTTCTAGCAGACACTACGCTCTCACCCCCTGCCCTTTCAGGATATCACTGATTAATTCTGGATGAGTGCCCTTCTCTCACATGGCTCGTATTCTCGCCACGGCATATGGGTCTTGTCAGTGTGTCAACCCACATGCCGCACCTACTTATCAGTTTATCAGTTTATTAGTTTATCCTGCCAGTTGACGTACTGCCATCTTAATGGTATTATAGTTTCACCGAGGAAAAATATAATCTATAAAGGTGGCGGCACGAGGGGCTTTTCCTGCGCATCAAGGCGCAGCGGAAGGCTTTTTTTTATTCAGAGGGCTACGGAGGTGGAGGTATTCTCATGGCATGCTTTGCGTGGGTATGACACCGGCAAGATGCCGGTGCTACCCTCATTTTTGCGTTTTTAGCTTGCTATGCATCTGCGCCGCACACTGTCGGAATGAAAAGAAGCCTCTACAGGCGCAATATGTTGCGTTTTACTAGTTAAAAAACGCTGCTGTGCGATTGGCAAGGGCATCATTGAGCAGGTTGACAGTGCGGGACAGCAAAGGTGGCAGATGATCAGGCGGAAAGAATGCCACTGTTACATTTTCCTTGCTTCTATCTTCCAGTACCCCACCAATAATCCGGCAGTCAAGAAAAATGGCAAAAATCTGGGCCTGATCACCGTTTGGATATGACCATTCAAATGCATGTCCGCCATAGATTCCGATCAAATGTTCGGCTACCACATCAAGACCGGTTTCCTCGCGTACTTCCCGTATCAGTCCCTGCGAGGGTGTTTCATCCAGCTCAATCGTCCCACCGGGTACGTCCCATAACATCACATCGGCACGTCGGCAAAGCAATATATTGCCATCAGTATCGCGAATAAAACCACAGGCGCGCAGTTGCAGAATACGCTGGTGTCCCACATATGATCGCAGCCAGCGATTATATTTTACGTCCATGGTGCTACACCCTCTTTGTAGAAGAATATGCGTTATTATACCGCACCTTTACAAAGCGAGTCGAAAGCCGATAAACTCACTGCGCGTGCCAGGAGGTAAGCGAAAGCGACAGGCACAGCGGGCAAAACCCTGGGGATTGGCATAACATCCACCGCGCAGGATACGTCGTCCATGGCCAGATGCATCTTCACGGCCATCGTTGCCTACATAGGGATAAAGCTTGTCTAGCGTTGTGGTCCATTCCCAGACATTGCCGGCCATGTCGAGCAATCCATAAGGACTGGCGCCCGCCGTGAAGCTGCCCACCGGTGTTGTGGATTGCCCGGCTTCACGGGTATTGGCGCAGTCCTGGTCAAACAGGTTGCCCCATGGGAACAGACGACCGTCGCTGCCACGTGCTGCATGCTCCCACTCGGCCTCACCGGGCAGCCGGAAGGTATGTGTAGAGGGATGATAGCTACCCGTGATGTGGGGACGCCAGTTATTAGATGCACACACCCTGGTGAGCCAGGTGCAGAATGCCTGGGCTTCTTCCCAGCTTATATCGACAACCGGATGATCGAGCAGAGCATGCGGTGGTTCATCTGCGCGCCACTTCAAAGGCGGTTTGATCGCGTTAGCGGACACATAGGCAGCATACAGCCGGTTCGTTACTGGAACCTGTGCCAGGGCAAACTCTGGCAGCGTGACAGTATGTTGTGGTGCCTCTTCACGGTAACTTTCACGTGTGCCACCGTACCGCTTCGCCATGTCACTCAATTCGTCTTCGGGCGTTCCTATGCGAAAGGGTATGGCCGGGATTGTGATAAATTCGGGCAAGAGATCTAACATATTAACATATTGTCCTAATCCAGTACACCAGACTGCTGTTCCGCATCTACCGCAGAAGGCTGCCGCTGATAGATACGATTAAGGCGGGTCAGTTCACGCTCATAAAGGGTATCGATAAAAAAGCGAATATCGCTGGTCGGGCGCAAAGCATGGTATCCGGCCAACAGAAATTGATGAAAGTTTTCCAGTCGCGCCAGTTGGGCGGCCCCACGTGTATGTTTCAGTGCCAGGCCTAGCCATGGCAAACGGGCCAGGCGGTGCAAGCCCACCAGAATGGCGCTAACTAATTCAATCTGGCGCACGCGCTGTGCATAGTTGTCAGCCAGGCGATACGCATGTTCATAAGTTGGTTCATCGAAAGAGAGCGGTGCCTGGATGTGCAATAACTGACGGGCCAGTTCTGTATCCAGAGTATTGGTGATTTCAATTAACTCGAGCGACTGTTCGACATCATGAACCGAAACACCTGGAATCAAGGGCAAAAACTGGTGGGCACGCTGCAACTGCTCGTCACGTGCCGAATAGTCACGCGGACCATACAACTCGGTAAAAAAGAATTCGCCCAGTTGCCGATAGTCTGGTCGCATGGCTAAATCGCTATAATCGCGTCGCAGGCGATCGGTTTGAAACACTGGTAGAACCTCAAGATACTCGTTGAGTGTAATCATCATAGTATGTTCCGTGTACTAATGTGAAAATAGCCAACGGACGGTAGGGGCGACCGTCCGGTCGCTCCTACATCCCTATTTTCATCCCGACCGTGTGCGTCCTGGCGCATGGCGAACTGATGAGAGATAGAGCGATCAACGTACTCCCGGGATAGTTCCCTGAACAATATCCGTCTGGATCTGCTCGATCTGGGAACGTGCTTGCACGAGCAGCATCTCTACATCACTGGCACTAACTACAGCTTGAAATGATGCCAGAGCCGCATTATAGTCGCCCAGCCTTGCTTGAGCCAGACCCTGATAATACTCTGCTTCGCTATAACGCCCACCCTGTGAGTCGATAGCCGCTTGAAATGCCGTCAGGGCCTGGGTCATCTGATCTTGCATAAAATACGACCGGCCCAGCCAGTAGCGTGCTTCGGGGAAATTATCTTGCAGGCGTATTGCTTGCTGAAAATCGCGCAGCGCCCGATCAAACTGTTCTTGCTGGATTAAAATACGTCCGCGCCGGTAGTACGCCTCAGCCAGTTGATCATTGGCATTGAGCGATTGATTGTATGCCTGTAATGCTGCGGTCGTATCGCCCTGTTGTTGAAGCAAATTGCCTTTGTACAACCAGGCCTCGGCATAGTTACGATGCTGTTGCAGTGCCTGTTCCACCCGCTGCAATGCCACGTCTGTTTCGCCCAGAGCCTGGCGCGTGTAGGCCAGGCCTAGCAGTGCCTGGGGAAAGTGGGGTTGTTGCGACAGCGCCCGCTCGTACCAGGTAGTCACTTCAGCCATAACCTGTGTATAAGCCATATTGTCGGGATCTGGCTGCAGGTCGGGTTGATGCCGCAACGCCTCGGCGATCCAATACGAGACTGCCGCGTTCTGGTCTCCGTCTGGCAAGGTGTATGCTTCCTGGAAATGGTAGAGGGCCATTTTCCAGTTCCCGCGCAAGACATCCGTCTGCCCCTGGCCTAGCAGCGCACCGAGTTGATTCGGGTCAAGCATCAGCGCCTGGGCATACTGCTCTTCGGCACGATTATACCCGACATCGCGCTCTTGCGGACTGGCATACTGTTGCAACCGTTGGGCATCACCCAGAGTGACGAGCATACTGGCACGCAGGGTTTGATTAGCAGACTGGATCAGGTTCATGATATCAAGCGCAATCTGCTCGTGGGCAACTGCCTGGCTATACTTCCCTAGTGCCAGATAAGCCTGGGCCATACCATGATGCAGTCGTGGATCATCGGGTTGCCCGCGATCACGTGGCTGTACCTGTAGAGCATACTTGAATGCATTAATTGCCGCCTGGGGTTCATTGTAGCGCAAACGCAGATTGCCGATAGTAAGCAGAATCTCAACATCCTGCAACTCAGCATTGATGGCCTGTTGAAAGGCTGCATTGGCAGCAGGAAAATCATTCTGGGCTATCAACAGCTCGCCTTTGAGCAACAGCGCCTCGGCATACGTACTGCGCAGACGCAGTGCGCGTTCCACAGTCTGCTGCGCAGCTTCACGATTGCCATGCGCAGCATAGCTACGTGCCAGGCCGAGCAATGCTTCAGGATACTCGGGATTTAGATGCAAGGCTTGATTATACGCCGCAGCCGCCTCTTCCAGTTCGTCCAGGCGCATCAGCGTATCACCCAGGCGCACCAGCATAGTTGGATCATAGGGACGCTGACTGATAAGCTGGTCATATTCTTCCAGGGCAGTAGTCAGGTTACCTTCATAGAGAGCAATTTCAGCCAGTTTGATCCGTGCCGGATAGAATGCCCCGTGCTTTTCCAATGCCGCACGCATATATTGGCGGGCGCGTTGACGTGCATCAGGGCTATCGATACGTTCCTGGCCGATTGCTAACCACCCCAGACCATAGTAGCCATCTGGTCGATCTGGTGTCAGCTCAATCACGCGCTCATACAGGCGTGCAACCGTTGCCTCATCATAATTCGTCACCAGGCGTAATGCGCGTGCATAGGCAATCAGCAGCGCTGGATTATCTGGCCTGGTGGCCAGTAGTGCCTCAACCTGTTCCTGGCTTTCTGGTTTGGGGAGTTGCTGGTTAAACAGAAACGACCCCAACTGGTTGGTAAAGGTTGTTGTTCCCCGCGCACGTGTCCGTTCTTGTTCGATCATTATCAGGGCAAGATGATACTTTTGACGATTCAGATGATCGACGGCCCGTTCCGCCTGCCCTGCGGCCACAAGCTCAGTTGTCAGTATGCCCGGTGTTGGCACAACCGCACGTTGCTGCCATAACGTAACCAGAGACGTACCTGTTGTAACGGCACGGTTCAACGCCTGATGCGCCGAAGCAAAATCTTCGGGTGGGCGTGGCTGGCTCACTTCAAGTTCCCATGACAGAGGGCCGTGCGCATCAAGCAATTCCGCCAGATGCAACAGGCCACGTTGTTCATACACCTGGGCGCGCAAATAGTGTTGAAACATGTCACGCTGTTGTAGGCGAACCTGCTGACCAGCAGGCCGAATAGCAGACCAGGCGTTGTTCAAGGTTGTTTCGGCAGCTTCCCGATCACCAGCTTCACGATAGGCATCGGTCAGCGCCAGCAGCAAGGCCGGATTATTAGCAAACTGACCACGCGCCGAATCGAGGAAACTGATTGCGGCATTCCAATCACCCTGTTGCTGTTTGAGCAAGCCCCAGTTAAAACGTACTTCACTAAAATCCTGGCCAACTGGCAGCAATGTTCCGGCGTTGAGCAGGGCACGCTCGGCACGATTATCGCGTGCATCGATCAAGATAGCCCCCAGATTATTGGCCAGCGTAGCCAGTTCCTGATCTGGAACGCCAACCTGCTGTACGGGCGTACAGAAAAGCGTATCGTCAGGGCGATTGCCCTGGGCACAGCGATACGCATCGGCGGCCTGGTTATATGCACCACGTGCCCACAGCACATTGCCATGCAGGGTATGCAGCAGGGTCGTATTCAGCGCGGGATACGCATCATAGATCGATGTCAACTGGCGCATAGCCAGATCGGCATCGCCCTGGTTATAGCCAGCCAGCGCCGTTAGCAACGGTGGTATGACCGCATGACCATTCACAGGCTCGTTGGCCAGTTGATAGATGCGCGGCATACGAAAGCGCCCGCTATAACCAATCCAGGCATCTGGCCCATAGAACGTGCCTGGCGTATAAATCAGATAAGGAGAGAATGAAGGAGCATTGAGGGTTTCACCGCGTGCGATCGTGCCCCACACCAGCACATCGGCTTGCTGTCGGGTAGCCAGGTCAAGCGCTGCCTCCAGCGTATCCGGAGTCTGCCGGACATGACGGATCACCATGTTTGTGTCGGAACGCTGACTCGTCTGCTGAAGTTCATCAGTAAGCGTTCGGGCTACAGCTTGTCCAGTTGCATTTTGATCCGAGCTGGTAAAGTCTGCAACCACCACCACAAAGCTATCTGGCGTAATAGTGCGCAGATTCCCTAGTATGACAACCCAGACCAGCGTTATCAGCACCAGCAGACCAAGGAATATCCCTCGATGTCGCCAGTTCCACGTTTTTTCTGCCGTGTCTGTCTGTTGTATCTTCGCAGCGGGCAGATCGGCTGGAAAATACTGGGTAGGAGCATGCGCATGGCTAATCATCTCAATGATGCCCATGTCTGTGGTCGATCCAGGCCGCTGCTTCATTAGCGAGGAGACTGGCCCTCGGGCAAAATGACTGACCAGATGCCTGATATGTTGAACAAACGCTTTTGCCATAACCATGCCTACGTTTCTGTTACGTTCTGTTAGCGTGTTGTGTGATCACCCACAGCATAACTACTAACAGGCTGTTGTTTGGCAATCTGTTTCATCTCAGCGGCAAGCCGACTAATCTCTTCGTGGTCTTGAATGGCACAATCCTGATACACCACAATTCCGATCGAAAGCGTTGTAATCGGAAAACGACGTGTAACACCATGGCGATCCGTACCCTCGAGATAGCCACGCGCCAGATCATCGGGTTCATAGAGCGTTTGCGCACGCCGATCAAACAACTTGACCAGCGTATCCGCCAGGCTATGCAGTTGCATAATTGCCGTAATAACCGCAAAATCATCCCCGCCGATATGACCGATAAAAGCGTGATTATCTGTATGCTGTGTAACAGCCTCGATCATCACGTCGGCCAGCAAGCGGATCATACGGTCGCCGCGGGTAAAGCCGTACTGATCATTAAACGCCTTGAAGTTATCGATATCAATATAGAGCAGCGCAAACGGCTCCTGGCGGCGCATACGATACTTCAATTCCTCGGACAGCAGGATATTTCCAGCCAGACCAGTGAGTGGATTATGCACAGGCCGTTGGGCAGCGCGGAGCAAGTGGCGGTTGATCCGTGCCAGCAATTCATCGGTACGGAACGGCTTGGTAATATAGTCGTCGGCACCGGTTTCAAAGCCAACCACCACATCATTGGTATCACACTGAGCAGTGAGGATGACCATAGGAATATGAGCTGTACGTGTATCGTTGCGCAGTTGACGAATAGCCTCATAGCCATCGATAATAGGCATCATAAGATCCACCAGCAGCAGATCTGGAAGTGTCTCTTTTGCGATCTGGATAAGCTCATAGCCATCTTTGGCAACCAGGACACCATACCCTGCGCTTTTAAGTGCCAGCACGAGCAGTCGACGGAGCAACGGATCGTCGTCGGCAATCAGAATGCATTTTTCGACCACAATGATCCTGCTTCCAGGCTAAGTGTGCAGGTCTGGGTAACCTGCAAGGGGAGATGTTAAATAACATTCGCGAATATAATGATGCATAGGTGTGCTTCTCAAACTGTAGTATGCCTATGCTTTGAATTATTACGTAGCAACACCTTCAACTGACCGGCTGTTGCCGCAAATGCCACCAACCCATCCTGAAGATCAAAGGTGGCACTGATCAACGGATGAATATCAACCAGATGGCGCTCGAGCAGGCGTAACGCCGGGGCGAACGGCCCACAGCGTGATCCCAGCAGCTGGATCTCATCGACCACCAGCATACTCGCGTTCAGGCTGGTTGCACCATGAAACGTACTCTTGAGTACCAGTCGCCCACGCGGACGTACCAGGTGGCGTGCGGTAGCAAACCCGTGCGCCTGACCAGTACAATCGACAACCAGATCGAATGTACTGGCGTGAAACGCGCTGGCATGACCACACGTGATGCCCTGGTGGTGAACGAATGCCCAGCGTTCAGGATGATGCCCGACCAGAGTGACAGCGCAACCCGGCAGGCGTAGAACCTGGGCAATCAGTAAGCCCAGTTTCCCATCGCCGACCACGGCGATCTGGTCGGCAGGCTGAATATGTGTCTGCTGCAAGATTTGCAGTGCCGCCGCAAGGGGTTCGACAAAAACGGCTGCCTCGTCGGAAACATGATCAGGAACGCGATGCAGGCATGCCACTGGCAGGCAAAACAGTTCAGCCATAGCCCCATCGCGTCGGTCGATCCCCAGTGTTGTACGGTGGGGACAGTGGGATATATCACCGCGCCGGCAGACGTCACACTGGCGACAGGCGGCATTGATTTCACCGACCACTCGTTGCCCGATCCAGTCGGCATCAGCATCATCACAAGCAACCACCGTACCCACAAACTCGTGCCCAAGGACACCATGGAACTGCATATAACCACGTGTTATTTCGATATCCGTATTACAAATACCAATAAGCGTGGGGCAGATCAGGGCTTCACCCGGTAGGCGATCTGGTTGAGGATAATCTTGTACTAGCCGCAGCTTGCCATTAAAGAGCAGAGCATCCATTGCTATCTCGTGGTATGATTTGCCTTGACGGATGACGGAGTGTTGGTGTATCGTTTACGATCAATCGTTTACGATCAATCGTTTACGATCAATCGTTTACGATCACATGTAGAGGCATTCTCGTACAAAGCAACCGTGTCTATTATACTATAGGGTACAATCGCCACGCAACATTATTATGATAATGGTTTAACCATGCGTATACTTTTTCTTGGTAGCCCCACTTTTGCCAGCATCCCGCTGGAAGCCCTGGTTCATGCCGGGTATACGGTTGTGGGTGTGATCACCCAGCCCGACAAACCAGCCGGGCGCAAGCGTACCCTTACTGCGCCACCAGTTAAAATAGCGGCGGAACGCCTGGGACTACCGGTATTACAACCAGCCACGCTGCGCGATCCGGCGGTACTATCTACGCTGACAGATCTACGGCCGGATGTGGGTATTGTTGCAGCATATGGCGAAATTCTACGCAAGGCAGTTCTAGCCATTCCGGCACTTGGCTATCTCAATATCCACCCATCGCTACTTCCCCGCCACCGTGGCCCGATGCCGGTGGCCGGGGCGATCCTGGCAGGCGATGCAGAAACCGGTGTTACGGTTATGCGTCTGACACCGGGCATGGATGCCGGGCCGATCCTGGCTCAGGATCGCGTCGCGCTGCCTGCTACAGCGCGCACGGGTGAGTGGAACGAGCGTCTGTTTGAGCTTGGCACGCGTCTATTGTTAGAGGCACTCCCTAGATATGCATCAGGGCAACTGGAACTGCACGAACAGGATCACAGCCAGGCAACCTACACTCAGTTGTTGCAGAAAGCCGATGGGCAGATAAACTGGTCACTGGCAGCATACATGCTTGAACGTATGGTTCGGGCGTATGATCCCTGGCCTGGCACATTTACCACCTGGCGTGGTCAGCCGCTCAAGCTGCTACGTGCTGTAATCCATCCTGCTACCAACAACCAGGTGCTACCTGGCACACTGATCGGCATGGCGGAAGGTCCGCTGGTAGTAACCGGCGATGGTCTGCTGGAATTGTTAGAACTTCAGCCAGCGGGGAAACGAGCGATGAGTGGGCGGGCCTGGCTCAGTGGTCATCACCAGACGCTCATCGGCGAGCAACTGGGGGGCTAGGAATAAGACCAGGGAATGGTAGGGGCGAGCGGCCGCTCACCCCTACGGCACCATTCACGGGGCATGCATGCACAATCCTGCTGTAGCATAGGCAGGAGTATCAACCGCTATCCTCCGTGCCTCTGTATCTCCGTGGTGAATCTCATCTCCTCAGTGTGAATAGCCAGGTAGCATATGGTATTTGACGGGCTTACAGGTTTGACCGTATAATCAGGTAGCTACTACATCAAAAAAATTGGCGTATGTACCTCTTGTTTCCTATGTAAGGTATGGTTTGCGATAAGCCATTCCAGGTGTGCTCTGGCGCATGGCGAACGGATGTAAAAAGAGGTTATATGTTATGCTTTGCGCTTACGTAAGGGGGGCGTATGGCTGTTTTCAAAGATCAAGCCGAACTACGCTATTTCCTGGGTATGCTCTATGATCAGGCCAGTGTGGATGCACAAATTGGTCCCCGCATCCGTGCCTCTGGTCTGATTGTCCGGTTTCGCTATCAGGATCCCGACGATGTTGTCACTATCGATACCACAGTATCTCCGGCGCAACCCGGTAGCTATTTTGACGTGTTGTGGGGAGAGCAAAACCACCTCGAACCTGGCATTGAAATGCGTATGAAGGCCGATATTGCTCATCAGTTCTGGCATGGCAAGATCAATTTATTAACTGCTCTGTCACGTCGCCAGATTATTGCCAAAGGGCCGGTTCCCAAGATACTCAGGTTGCTACCGATAGTCGAGCCACTGTATGATATCTACCCGGCCATGTTGCGGGAACAGGGGCGAGATGATATGGTGCTGATCTGAGACGTAAAGAGACGATGGAGACTGCCTGTGGGCATTCTGACGGTTGATAGGGAAGACCGGTCGGTGCTCCTACACCTCTATGTTCATGCCGACGTGGTGCGAATTATGCGCATGGTTAATGGTTATCTGATATAAAAACCTATGAGCAGTAATGATGAGATGTATGAGCGTGGCAGTGAAGATGCTGTCCATGATGATCTTAACCCTTTCTACTATCAGCATTACTACAACTACCGCCGGGGGTATAATGTTACGCGCCGGCATTTGCAGCGGCAAGATACTACTATAGGCAGTCGGCCATCTGGTTCACTCTGGCTAGCAGGAGGCTTACTGGCTGTTCTATGCGTGGTGGGTATCTTCTTCCTGGTCAACGTATTTATAAAACAGTTCAGTGCAGAGCGTTCCTTACCTGTATTGATCGCAGCGATGCCCACGGTAGATCCAGTTGAGCGAATTTCCGCCACACCCACAGTACCCCCGCTGCCATCGGCCATCCCGGTTCCGATATTACAGATCGGCGGCAGGGCACGCGTGGTCAATGTAGGCGACTCACCGTTGCTGGCACGTCAGGAGCCCGGAACAAGTACCCCGGTGCAGGCACGCTTTCCCCTGGATACTGAAGTCGCCATCCTTGATGGTCCGGTTGAAGCTGATGGATACACCTGGTGGCAAGTTGAGGCTGGCGAGGCGCGCGGGTGGAGTGCTGAACGCAACCTGGAGGGTGTCATCTGGCTGGAACCACTACTGTAAGACAAGGTTCAGGTTTCCTGTTATTATGGGGCAGGCTGGCGGCGCTCTTCATCCTCCTGCTTCTCGCGGCGGATATGCGGCAACATCGCCGGACTGATCAGCCCATGCGCAGCCGCATGTTCCGCAGCGCCAAAGGTGTCCTCGCTAAGAGCCACGGGTACGCCCAGGGCCGCCAGTTCCTCGGCAATGGCATGCACTTCACGATCACGTTCAGGTGTAGTCACGTCGCGAATATAGATAGCGCAGATGCGACCAGGATAGCTATGTACCAGCTCGCGGTAAATTTCCGGGTCTTTCTGGCCACTATCGCCAATCAGCACAAACTGCAACTCCGGGTACGTTTCCAGGATTGGCTGGATCTGCTCAAGCTTATGATCGCGGTGGCCAAAGCTAATACCTTTACGCCGGTCAAGGCCATAGTTACGCAGCATCAGCGGCCCGGTGGGAATGTCGTGTAACTCCAGAATATTGCTAAAAAGCATATACAAATTCCAGGAACTGCTAGACACATAGAAAATCGGATTCTCACCCCGTTCGTCGGCCCCCAGTGCCAGGGCGCGGTAGAACGCATCAATACCAGCGAAGGGCCGGCGAGTATAGGCATTATTAAACAGAATGGTACGCCACTGGCGAAACAACGTTGTTGCACCAGTCCGAATAACTGTATCATCAATGTCGCTAATGATACCGAACTCAATATCACTGGCTGGTGTCAACACCTGGGCTGTCGCTTGCACCGGCCCCTGATTTTTTGCCTTCGGTTCAACCAGTTCGAGTTCAACCGACTGCCATGTTTTTTGTTCCAGGTGCATGCTGCTGGTATCGATGTCGAACTTGAAATAGCCCTCGTGGTCAGTACGTGCCTCGTAGATACGACCACCAACACACGCACGTACCAGCGCCTCGGGCACTTCGTCGCTATGGAAATGGCGATACATATGGCGCAAGTTGCGCCAGGCCGAGCTATCTTTGCCGATTGTCTCGCTCTCGAACTCTTTATCTTCTTCAATCCGGCCACGAAAAGCCAGTTTGTGCCGGGTTCCATAGCCACGATAGGGAATAATCATCACCGGTTCCAGCCAGCCCAGCCGTCGTTTCCAGCGCATCTTGTGAATATCAAAGGTACGTTTGGTCTGAAACAGGCCCCCGGCCAGCGTGCTACGTATGCGACTCATAAAAAGACTCCTTCTTTAGTTTGTCTCCTAATAGAGAGATCAAATAAAGGTTGTACCAATTCTGGACTGCGGGAACCATGCTCCCGCATGTGCGGCAGCACGGCTGCCGCACGCCAAAAAGCGTTTGTTTACTCACAGACAGATTGGTCACGTGAGTCACCCCCTGACCCCGCCTCTACAGGCGCGGGGGAACCGGATGGGGCCTCCTGGCGACACACGCGCAGCGTGTGTCGCCAGGAGGCCCCATCTCCTCCCTCTCCCTCAGGGCGTATCATCACCCATAATTGTACCGCATCAGGATGGGGTATAGCCTACGGATTGCTGCTTCCCCGGACTGAAAACACGTTATAGCGCGATATCGATAGTTCTAGTTTGCTGTTCGCAAGAAGTGTGCCTGGAAGGCACACAACGCACAGTGCCCAGCGCCGAACCATATCACCCTACGCAGAGAGTATCCTGAACGAAGTGAGAAGATTAGATCAAGGCGCAGGGAAAAATCTACATTGATGTGCAGCGTAGATCCATCACGGAGCATGCCCTG
>RRYU01009706.1_pt1 | contig 20231 bp, 16 predicted proteins | sample 2162651 | NCBI WGS metagenome assembly RRYU01 (sample SAMN10267283, study PRJNA491782) | microbial mat metagenome | isolation source: biomat in the production well | place: Japan: Minami-Kanto gas field, natural gas well KTG3 | collected 2017-06 | reverse complement strand
ACATGGTCTTGATCGGTGTTAACGATGTAGATATGGAGTGTGGGATATTTTTTTACAGTATTAAAAAGACTGGTTATCAGTTCATCTTTTACATAATTTTTTAACCATCTTCTACGGTGTTTCGTGCCCCAGACTATATGATATTGATGTTTATATGCAGAGTGGTTTAGGCTTTGAATTCTCATGAGTACAGCCTATCACGATGATTATATATAATAAAGTGTGATAGGCTCGGCCATTCATCCCCGGACATCGGCTACTATAGTGGCTACCGGAGTTGCTTTCTAGACGGCCTCTTGTCCGGGGTTTCCTGGGTAAGAAAAAACCTGACTTATCGTCAGGTTTTAATTTTATTTTAATTTAATCGAAGGCCTTGAACATTTACTCAATACCCCAAAGCAATTCACTGGAATGGCCGTCTCTTCACGTTGGCATCTATATTGAAAACCAGCTTTATTGAACCACATCTTTATGTTTTTACAGAGACCGAAGTTTATCCCCTCTTTTGATTGAAGTAAATAAGCTAAATAAGTAACACCCCCGGGTAAATCGTTTTCTAAATCTCGCAAACCTCCCTTGATTAAATTTTCAGTATGTAATACTTTATCAAGTATGCCAAAATTTTCATTTCTATCTTCTGTGAACTCAATTTTTTTATAAAGAACCAAGGTTTTTACATTTGAATAAATTTTGTCTACTGTTGTTTTCAAAATGTCCTCCTTTAATGAAATGTGAGTTATGTTCTATTGAGTCATAATTCAGTAGCTGGTTTATTTCATGCGACCTAGTATTTTTACTAATATCATTTGAAAAAATATTATAAGATTTTCTTCTAGAAAGCAAGCTTATCTCACTCTGTTTAATGCCGCGAGAATAATCTGGTAAATCAATATCTCCTGTTACATTTTTGTATTCACAATAATTTAAAAAATGATCATTATAGTCAATCTCTACATAGTCACAAATTGCTTTCATTTCTTTTTTGGGATTATTACAAAAATCTTCATATTTGAAAAATTTAATATTTTCATCAATTAAATTTTTTGTAAATTCATAGAGAAATTCAAGATTTTTATCATAAAATGTTCTTGGAGATGCCTGTAAAGAAAGCCAAATATCAATCGAATTTCTTACAAGTCCAAATGCTTTAACCGAAAAATGTTTTGACAACACATTATAAGTGGACAAAGACTTTGATGGCATAAAATTATTATATCTGGACGGAACAAAACTTCCGAATGTCCAATCACGTATCACTAAAGTAATACCCCTGGATTGACAATATTTATATATTTCATTTATGTTCTCAACAAATCCGCTTGATTTCAGCTCTAAACCATACCATTTTTTTGCCTGTTCTTTAATCGTACTACAAGAATTGGGACATAATGCCTCCACGCTCACTTCTGATAAAACTAAAACATTTGGAATGCTTGCCATACACCTGTTAAGCAAGGTTCCTCCGGATCTTGCATAAGCCAACATAACAACTATGGATTTATTTTTATTTTTTATGGTAGTTTGCATTAATTTAAATTAAATTTTTTTATATTCTTCAAAAATTGTATTAATTTGCGATTGTATGTCCTTTATTGTGCCATTTTCTGGCAGCAAGGAATATGAGGGGGTAAAAAGAAAGAGATTGTGATTACCCCCTACCCAATATCTTCCATCAAGCAAAATCTTGTTGGGCTCATCTACCAGGTTTTCTTTAAACTGTTTGTCGACAGGCGCTATTCTAAAGAAAAAATTATCATCAAACTGATAAATAATTCCGTACCTATTTTTAATATTTGTTTCAATGAAAGATATATTATTGGCATTAATCCAGTCTGACATTATTTTTTTAATCATTTCAATGTTTACATAGGGCGAATCATCTAATCTTAGTTCTTCTATTAATTTTAAATTTATTTTGTTTTTGTAACAAAAATCCAGTAAATCCGGAATGGTTTTAGCGTTTATGCTAGTTGCTGGGGTATTAAACTCTACTCTTTTTTTCATACTTTTAATATAAAGCGCGGAATCTAATATATTTTTCAAAATATTTTCATCAAATTTTGCTCTGGTGGTTTTTTCATACACATCCTTATCTAAAGACGGCAAATGTATATGAACATCTGATAAACCATTTTCTATTAAATTTTTTGCTAATAGCACATTCAACCTTGAACCATTTGTGGTCATCCCTATATCTTTGATTTTTTTGTTTAATAAACTAAATATATCAATTAAATCATTTCTAAGCGTTGGTTCACCACCAGTTATTTGAATATGAATATTTTGTTTATTTATAAAATCGCTTAACTCATCAGTAAATTCCTGGATTTGTGCAAGTGACATATTACCATATCCCAGTGAATATTTTCCATCAACAAAAGGGCCGCAATATATGCAATTGTGGTTACACGCTCCAGTTACTGACAATCTTATTTCATAAAAAGGCATGGAAACATGATATTTTGTAGCATTGTTTGTTGTCATATTTTTTTCCAAGTTATTACATCCCCAACTTGTACATTAAGCTCGTCTGCCCCATTTTTGCATCTTACTTTCCCTAGTTCAGGCAACCCCATGGAGCTCCCAGGGTAAAGCACCCATTCTCCAGTCTCATGATTCATCATTCTTTTTGAAATTGCAGCAATAACAGATTCTTTATTATTAACAAAAATTTGTACTCTGGTTTTTTCTTGATAATTAGGGAAGCTATCCTTAATTTTCATTAAACCAAAATTATCTATATGAACAACTGTTCCTTTTGAAATAGAAAAATCAGAAAGACTCTTTTTGTTTATTTTTTTTCCAAATTTTTCAAAAGGAATTCCTGATGCCATCTTGGCAACGGTGGGAGAATGAACATACTTGCCGCCAAAGGGAAAAAATTTAGTTTCTTTTATCTCAAATAATGACTTAATTCCAAGATCACGAAAAAGCCAATTTAGAGTTCCGGTGTCAGCACCTTCAAAAAAAACATTATTTGAGAGTTCTCCAAAGATTCTTTTCGGTCTTTTTTTACATGGGTTAAGAATTAACATAAATAACACACTTTCCTTGTAATGTTCTGCCATCAGTCTCGCAAGAAATGCACCGTTAGTAATAGAAAATTCTTCCGCGGGGATTAAAGGCTCTACTTCAGTATAGCTATTGCCAAGCTTTTCACACTCAGACAATATTTGCCTTCTTATCTCAGAAAAAGCAACATCTTTACAATCAGAAATAACAACTACATGCTTTATTTGTTTTTTTTCAATCATAATTTTTGATATTTTATTTTTGATAAAATTAATTTTTATTTATAACACGATATTCTATTTTAATCAATACATTATATATTTAACTAAGGTTTTAAAAAACCTTCATTTATTTCACTGGGACCACTATCGCATAAGACTCTGGTAAGGTTTTATTTGCTCCAGCTTTGCTTACAGAAGTGGATATATAGGCTTTTCCAAAAATTAACGATAATTTTTTATATCCATTCAATCTCATAAGCTCACCTGGGGTTACTGTTTGAATGCAGAGCTCCTTACTAATGCATGAATTTTCTGAATTTGGCTGTTTAAGCACTTGAGGAATTTTTATAATCAATTCTTTTCTGGCCTTTATACTTACAACTGTACAAAAATCCCTATTTTGTTTTTTTGCCAATGACACCGCATTTTTTAAATTACCTTTACTCATAAATATTTCCATCTCTTTTTCAAGCTTTTTTAAAGACTCTTTCTTCCATTTTTCTAATTTTTTTCTAGCTTCATTTCGAATATGGTTATTATTTCTTGTTTTAAATATTCTGCTATTTGTTTCTTTAGGAGAGTTAATGAGTTCCAGTTTAGTAATATTAAAACTTGATGGCGGTAAATATTTTTTTATATCTTGAGGAGAAATAAAAGAGTTTACTCCTTCTTCAAATCTGCCAGGAGCAAAAATTTCATAACGATTGTGGGCTTTACTGTATGTTGCGATGGATGACTCTTTCTGATTTTTTTTAACCTCCTTATATAAAATATTTTTAAATTTTCCAACTAATTTCGATACTTTCTTTGTTCGATCATAAAAAACTAAAAATGATGGTGAAATAACTGTATGATAAACTCCCGGATATAACTTGCCGTTAGAAATAGTAAACCCTGGCATATTCGAAATATATCCGCCAGTGTCAAGATTTTTCCCATCAATAACAGATTCAATGCGTTCACCATTAAAGGTATGACGTGCATGGCATGGATGTGTAAAACGATTTGCTCTGAAATCTCTTAAAATATAATGGATGTCTTTTTTTGCCAATAAAAATTTATTAAGGTCTGTATAAACCATTTTTCTAAATACGGATAGAGTTAGAAAGTGAGGACTCACAGTGAATGATTTATTATTAACAGAGAATCTTTGACTAAATATATCTGCAGTATTAGCTTGTAAAAGTTTCTGAAAGATATTTATCCTATTTAAGAACTCTTCTTTTTCATTAATTAAAAATAAATCATTTTTTAAAAACTTTTTCCATGAAGACTTCTTAAAAAAAGCATCATTAATAATTATCAATGCGTCAATATCAGAATAATCTTTCTCTTTTTTATTTTCACGTATGCCTAAAAATGGCACGTAACTCATTGAACCACCTATAATAATAGAATCCATACAATTGCCGAAAATCTTTGGCAAGTTCTCCATAACTTGAAAGCGGTCGAAAGTTGGAGAAATACAGGCAATAAAAGATGGTTGGCGCTTACCGCATATAATCTGATTTGGAGAAGTTAAAAACTTTGGCAAAGAAGTTGAATGCAATATATCCTTAAGCTGCTGTTCAAATTCCAAGCGGATATTAATTGACTTACCATGTGCAACAATATAATATGCACGCTCACAAAGTGCGGCAAGCCAGCCAGCTACCATTCGTTGATCTTGAGAATTACTGGAAAAATTAATTACTTTTTTTAGATATGATTTAATTCTATTTTGCCAATTTTCTTTTGACATTTTGTCATACTGAGTTTTAAAGACAGTATGAAGATCATCAACATAAAATAAATATTTACTTTTAAAGCTTTTACTCATAAATTGATTTTTAATTGTGACAGCCAGCGCTCTAAGCAAAGTAGAACCCAAAGACGTTGGCCAGCTCGTTTATGTTTATGCTTTTCGTTATAAAAATTATTTAAATGTTTATCAATACTCTTATGTGAAAAAATTGATCTTATCTTTGCGCCTGCCCCCAGTTGCTCATAGACATATGACTTCATATCTGGATTATTCAGCCAATAATTTATAGGAGCCCCGAATCCCTGTTTGCGACGATAAACAAAATCATTTGGCATATATTCTGAAAGAATATCTTTTAAAATATATTTTTGCTCTCTATTCTTAATCTTATACACGTATGGCAAATTATATGCGAATTCTGCTAACGCAGTATCTAGGAATGGTGAACGAACTTCAAGACCATGCATCATGCCCGCACGATCAATTTTTGTAAGTATTTGTCCAGGCAGATGAGATGTTAAATCAAACATTGCAACATTATCGATCGGACTATATTTATCATTGTAAATATCTTTTATTAAAATATCATTATTTACTACCTCTCTAGAACCCCAGAGTTCCTTTCGCTCTAATAATGGAAATGGACTAATCGAGTAAAGTCTTTCATGAAAAAGATTTGAGTGTGATTTTTCAGAAATAGATTGATTCTGGGTATGCCATTTATAACCGAGGAAAAGCTCGTCTGCTCCGTCTCCAGATAACACTACTTTTACATTTTGAGAAGCGCACTGTGAAATAATGTGTTGTGGAAAATCAGATGTGTCAGCATGAGGTTCATCAAAATACGAAATTATTTTATCAAGCTCACCCGTCGAACATCTGTCAATTTTTGCTATAAAATGATTAGCTGAAATTTTACTGCAAACTTGTTTTGCATAAGGAAGCTCATTTATATCGTTGTACTCTACGGAAAAAACTTTAAGCGGAGAGCTAAGTTCTTTCGCTGCAATTAAAGCAATTAATGACGAATCCAGCCCTCCGGAAAGAAAAGCACCAACTTCTACATCAGATGTCGTCATTCTCTTTTTTATAGAAATATTTAACAATCTATAAACTTCCTCTTTAGCTTCATTATAAGATATCTTTATTGGTTTATATAATATTTCCCAATATCTTTGAATATTTATTTTATTATTTTTATAAGTTCCGCAATGAGCTGGTGGAATTTGGTGTATATTTTTATATACGGATTTCCATGAAGGAATATACATTAATCTAAGATAATTATCGATAGCACTATAATCTAACTCTGGTACTAAAACGCCTGAAGCCAATAGCGTCTTTATCTCGGAAGCAAACACAATAGTACTTCCATCAAAAAAATAATATAAAGGTTTTTTACCAAATCTATCTCGCGCAAAAAACATTTCTTTACTTTCATCATTCCAAACAATAAAAGCAAATTGACCATCCAAATGTTTCACACAATCATTGCCCCATGTGCGATACGCCTTTAAGATTATTTCCGTGTCTGAATGCGTTTTGAAGTCATGTCCCCTTTTTTCAAGCTGTTCACGTAATTCTATCAAATTATAAATCTCCCCATTAAATGTTATAGCGAGTTCACCATCTGTCATGGGTTGATTGCCGGTTTCCAAATCAATTATTGAAAGTCTGCGATGCCCAAGCCAACAAAAAGAAAACAGTTTCTCTCCTGTGTTATCTGGACCACGTTGCCTCAATTTTTGAAGCATGTCTTTGATTTTATAACGATTTAGATTTATTTCTTGGCCAGCAATGGCTGCGATTCCACACATATTACTATAACCTTGTTAAAGCATTAAAAAATATTTCCCAAGCATTAAGATAACTTGTATCTATAACCAAATCATTACCCGATATATCAACAGGAGCGTCACCTCTCTTAATTCTAGCTTCAAAATTATCTTTTTCCATATTTGGATTTCTTCGCATTAGTCTTTCAAGGCGTACTTCTTTATTAGTCGTTAAATGTACCCAAAAAATATTGTTACCGAGGATTTCCTTAATTTCTTTCGCCATCATAACGGTTGGGCAAACAAAACAATGATATTTACCTTCTTTGGTGTTCTTAATCCACTCTCTTGGACATCCGTAATATGCACCGCTAAAATATACTGATTCTAAAGTATCTTGTAAATAATCACCCTTTGAAAAACGATCTTTAAATTCGTCCTCCTTAATAAAAACGCCGTCAAAATTTTCAATTTCCCCACCTCGTAATTCTCGGGTCATATGAACAGGCAATGGCTCGAGACCAAAATGAACCATTAAACGACGACACAATGTTGTTTTCCCAGTAACTGATGCACCGGTAATTATAATTGATTTACTTAGATCTTTATACATAAAATTTAATTAATCTTTTTAAACTATATCACAAATAATGGTTTATTTATATTATCTAATTTTATGGTTTCTATTTTTTAACTAGACTTAAATCTAAAATCATTTTAGCAATAGGCCAGAAACCAAATCTAACTCAACAAACTTTTAATATATAATCTTTTCATTTTTCAAATATTCAATTATCCGACTAACAGCTTCTTCGGTGTTTGCATTTTCCGTATTGATAATAATTTCTGGATTTTCAGGATTTTCATATTTGTCACTAATACCGGTGAAATTTTCAATTTCGCCTAATCGTGCTCTTTTATATAGCCCTTTTACGTCCCTTCTCTCACATTCTTCTAAGCTCGTGTTTACGAATATTTCAATAAAATTATTATGATTATTCCTAATCTGATTGCGTTTTTTGCGATAAGGAGAAACAAATGTTGCCAGCACCAAAACTCTATGTTTTTCCAAAAGATTAGAAACAAAAGATATTCTATCAAGATTTTTTTCTCTATCTTCTCGAGAAAATCCAAGATCAGAAGAAAGACTTTCGCGCACTAAATCACCATCAAGTCTTTCTGTCTGAGCGCCCATCTCAACTAATTTTTTATTTAATTTATCCGCTATTGTTGATTTACCAGATCCAGAAAGTCCCGTAAACCAAAGGAGCGCCCCCTTATTTTTAAATCTTTTTTCCTCTCTTAGACTTTTGTTTTGGTTTATTCCTCTTGAAATTATCATTCCCGCACCAACTGTTTTATTTGAAATCTCATCAATAATAATAAAACTGCCTGTATTTTTATTTTTAGAATAAACATCAAAAGAAAGCACATCATTAACATGCAGACTAACTCTTCCTATCTCATTCAGGCGAATCTTTTTGGTCTCCACTCTATGTAGATTATCAATATCAATTCTATATTTTATCTGAAATAATTTTGCCCTAGTACTCTTGGTCCCTTGTTTTACAATATAACTCTTATTAGTTTCCAAATCACTTTCGCTATCAAACCAAGAAACCATCGCTTCAAAATCCTGATTGACTATTGGCAAATTTCCAACCTTCACTACCATGTCCCCCCTACTTACATCAAGCTCTCTATCAAAAACAATCGAAGCTGCTTGTCCGCTAAAAGCTTGTTTGGTTCTGTCTCCTGAAACATAAACTTCAGAAACCTTTGCCCTTACTTTTGAAGGTAATATAATCACCTCGTCTCCTTCGGAAATCACTCCTCCTCTCAAAGAACCAAGACTAGCTCTCTTGTTGCCTTTAATTTTTATAGTTGTCTGAATGGGTAAACGAAAATCAATAAGATTATTATTTACTCCAACCTCAATGTTATCTAGATATGAAAGTAGAGTTGGACCATTATACCAATTCAAATTAATTCCCCTATTAACAACCATGTCCCCAAAATAGGCTGACACTGGGATAAATTGTAGGTCTCGAATGTTTATTTTAGATAAAAATTCTGATACTTCTTTTTTTATCTTTTTATACGCTCCTTCATTATAATCTACTAAGTCCATTTTGTTTACCACTATTAAAATATGTGGGGTCTCCAATAGTCCAGCTATAAAAAGGTGTCGTCTCGTTTGAGTGGTCATTCCCTTACAAACATCAATTAAAATCATTGCGATATTTGCTTTCGAAATTCCTGTAATCATGTTTCTTGTATATTGTTCGTGACCGGGAACATCGGCAATTATAAACTTCCTCTCCGGACGGGAAAAATGCCTATACGCAACATCAATCGTAATTCCCTGTGTTCGTTCGTCAGATAACCCATCGGTGATGTGGGCTAAGTACTCAGGGTTGATATTTCCATTCTCGTCCTTAGCTAGCTTAGCGACTTGGTCTTCAAAAAGCTCATCACAATCATAAAGAAGCCGGCCAATCAAAGTAGACTTTCCATCATCAACACTCCCGCTAGTAGCCAGTACCACCAGATCCCTTTCGTTTTCATTTTTATTTTTCATAAAAATAAATCTCAAATTGTAAATTGATAATTATTTGAAATTTGCTCAAAAGTACCCTTCTTTTTTCTTATCTTCCATCGAACTATCTTTATTATTGTCTATCGTCCTTGTCCCTCGTTCCGATATTTTTGACTCTCTTAGCTCTTCTATTATCTCGTTTAGAGTTGTTGCTTTAGAAAAAACAGCTCCGGTAGAGGGTGAACACCCCAAGGTTCTAAACCGAGCCATCTCCTCTATCACTTCCTCACCTTCCTCGGGTTTATTAAACTCATCTACTCGTACATACACCCCGTTTCTTTTAAGTAATTTCGTTTTTCGAGCGAAGTAGAGAGGAACTATTTCAATGTTCTCTTTCTTAATATATTCCCAAATATCAAACTCGGTCCAGTTAGAAAGTGGAAAAACTCGCATGGACTCACCCTTCTTGATACGAGCGTTATATAGCCCCCAGACTTCCGGTCTTTGGTTTTTCGGATCCCAAACACCATCAACATCTCTATGTGAAAAAATACGTTCCTTAGCTCTCGACTTCTCTTCGTCACGTCGAGCACCTCCAAAGGCGGCATCAAACTCATGTTTAGCTAAAGCTTCAAGCAAGGGCACGGTTTTTCTATGATATATATATTCTTCCCTATGTGCATCTTCCGGGACAAAACTATTGGCCTCCTTGCTTTCATTCTTATTTACTATCAAGTCTAGATTATATTTTTCTTTCATTCTGTCTCGAAATTCAATCATCTCCGAAAATTTAAAACCAGTATCCACGTGAAGCACTGGAAATGGGATAGCTCCGGGAGCAAAAGCCTTTTTTGCTAAATGTAGTAAAACAGAAGAGTCTTTCCCTATAGAATAAAGCATTACGGGATTTTTAAACTCTGCAACTGCTTCACGTATTATAAAAATAGCTTCGGCTTCGAGCTTTTCCAAATTGGTTAAATTGTAATTACTAATCCCTGACATATTACAACAATAACACAAAAATATAATAAGTAAAACATATTTTATCAGTTCAACACCAGAGGAAAAAGTGCTTTGTTACTAAAAATCATTTCTTGATAGTATAGTTAACCTCAAAAATGTTTTTAATATTTAATAATCAACTAAAAATTTAATTAATTTTTTACTCTCAACTTTAAATATTGTTAAGTGTATCTCGTTATGTTTTAGTCATAATAAATAATGAATAGATTTTCCCTTCTACATACTACTTTTTTCATCTCAAACTCATCGAGATCTGCCTGCCGCCAGATGGGGATCTCCTTTTTTTAGCTTTAACGTTTAAACAAATTCCTCCTCCTTAACTCTCTATGATACTTAATAGCAAAACGGTGGGCTTCGTCGCGGACTCTTTTTATGAGATGGAGAGCTGGAGAGCTGAGGCCTAATTCTAGGGGCTTTTTTTCTCCTGGGAAAAATATTTTATCCAAGGCTCTTGATGACCTTAATCCTTCGCCTTTTGATATGGCAACGAGAGGGATTTCTAGATTATTTTTTTTGAGAATTTTTGATATTACATTGAGCTGTCCTTTCCCGCCATCAATGATTATCAAATCAGGCAAGGGCCAAGCGTCTTTAGCATTTGCGACAGAGCGAGCGAGCCTCCTTTCAAAAACTTCTTTCAACATCCCGACATCACCGTCTTTCTCGCTTACTTTTATTTTAAATTTTCTATATTCTTTTTTATTGACTTCCCCACCCTCAAAAACAACCATAGAACCAACGGCTTCAGCTGAGAAAATATTAGAAATATCATAGCCCTCTATTCTCTCGGGCACTCTTGGTAGTGACAATATTTTAGCCAGCTCCACAACATCAGCTGCATATTTATCAGCCAGTCCCAAAACCTTACTATGCTCTAAGACAGATTGAATATTTTTTATATAAAAAGATATTTTATAAGCTTTTTCCTCATCTCCCTTTTTTTCAAAAGCTTTTTTCTCTTTTTCCAAATCTTTTAAAATCCTATCTTTCTTCCCTTCAAAAAAAAGAATTATTGGATTTATAACTTTTTTTATATACTCCTCCCTATCAATAACTCCGCCACATACCCCCGTGCATTTATTAATTTGAAAATAAAAACAAGGCTTATCTGAAACTTTTTTTTCGGTACAATAGGGCCAAATTTTTCTAATAGTTTTTAGTGTTTCCTTCACCGCTTGAGCACTCACAAAAGGTCCATAATATTTTCCTGACTTTCCTATGGTTCTCGTTGTAAAAATTCCTGGAACTTCATCCTCGGTGGAAATCTTTATATACAAATATCTTTTATCATCCCGCATTACCACATTGAACTGAGGCTGATGCTTCTTTATCAAATTAGACTCAAGAAGTAGGGCTTCTATCTCGGAGTCTGTTTGAATTGTTTTTATTTTATCGATCAATTTCATCATGGCATGTTTAGCCGGAGAATGACCAGCGCTTTTTTGCCAATACGAAGCAACCCGAGAATTCAAGTTTGAAGCTTTCCCAATATAAATAATCTTCCCATCTTTATCAAAAAATTGATAAACTCCGGGAGACTTTGGTATTTTTAATTTTTTTATATCTTCTATGTTCATAAGCTAACTTAAAAAATAAATCCTAAACTCTAAATCCTGAAAAAATTATAAATTTAAATAAATAAATTAAAAACATTTTTTTAAACACCAACAACCTACTTTAAATAACCATGGGGGTCCGGGGGTGTGAACTAAGCGCCGAGGCGAGCAGATTTAAAGGTTAATCAATGTGATAGCGCGCCCGAGCGAAGCGACAAAGTACTCCTGGGGTGCATTGAACACCCCCGGGGGTTTTGCTTACTTTTGCCCCCAAAAGTGAGTCGCTCGATTAGAGCGAAAGGGAGAGGTGGGAATGTTAAATACAATATATAAATAAAATTTAATAGAACCGATTATCATTTAGACCCCGGACACAGACCAGAGCCAGCAAGGTTTAGAGCTTAGAGCTTCTATTTTTAAAATTATAATTTCAAGTCCTGGGTCTTCTTATATCTTCATAAAAACAATCTAACATTTTGACAAATAAAAAACAATCTAATAAATTAAATTGTTTTTTAGAAAAGAGATTAAGAAATAGTAATCGCTTGAACTGGGCAAGTTTCTGCTGCTTCTTTTGTGCAAGAATTTTCTTCTTGGCTTATAACCTCTGATTTTCCATCTGCTCCCATTTGAAAATTTGACGGACAAATAGCGGCACAAGATCCGCAACCTATACAAGTTTCTTTGTTTACTTCAATAGTCATAAATAGATATTAATTATTTATATCAATATATTAGCACTAAAAAATGGTTTTTTACAAATACTTAGGTAAGTTATCAAGAAGTTGAGAAGGAGTCAGATGAGCTTTTATGAAAAATCCGTCCGCACCGAAACTAATCCCCTTCTCAATTTCTTCTTTCTGCCCCAAGTTTGATAAAATCAAAATTTTTGTTTTACTAACCTTGTTATCTTCTCTTATTTCTTTTATAAACTGATAACCATCTTTATTGGGCATTATCAGGTCCAATAATATTAAGTCGGGCCTATATTCATGGACCATGCGCACTCCCTCAACTCCGTCTGGAGCCACACGCACATCATAGCCGGCAATTTCTAGTTTCATTTTATACATTTCCGCAATGTATTCCTCGTCTTCAACTATTAGAATTTTTTTTGTCATATTATTATTTTTTTATTGTTGGTATCCAAAAACTAAATTCCGCTCCTTTGCCCTCTCCTTCGCTTTTTACAGAAATCTCTCCTCCATGCTTTTCTATTATTTGCTTGGCAACATAGAGCCCTAGCCCTGTTCCTTCTGTCGCTACAATGGATTTGTTTTTTCCACGATAGAATTTTGTAAAAAGATTCTTCATATCATCTTTGGTTATTCCGAGGCCGTTGTCATTTATTGTTACTTTTATTGTTTTGTTTTTTGTATCTTCCGAAATAAGCACTTTCACCTCAGCATCTTCTCTGTTTGCCTTGCTCGTATATTTAATAGCATTTTCAATCAGATTCATACAAGACTGTCTTAGTTTTTCTTTGTCTATTTGTATTGAAGACAATGGTGTTTTTGGTTTTTCCCAGGTGAGCTTTACCTTTTTGTCTTTTGAGCTCAAGGCAAGACCTTCTACTATATTGTCAATCAAATCCTCAAGCTGTCCTTTTTTGAATTCGTAAACCTCTTTTCCCGATTCTATCCTGGAAATATCAAGTAAATCTTCAACCAAATTAATAAGCTGACTAGATGAAATAAATACTTTAGTCATGGCGTCTTTGGTCACTGCTTCCAGTTTCCCAAAATTACCCTCAAGTATCATTGAAGAGTAGCCTTTGATAACCGTTAGTGGGGTTCTGAGTTGATGCGAAGCAATAGAGATAAAGCCAGACTTATCAACATCTACTCTTTTTAGTTCTTTGTTTACTATACGCAGCTCTTGAGTGGCTCTTTTTATTTCTCTCTGCAACTTGAATTTGAATTTTTTTGTTTCTTCATATTTTAGAGCGTTATCAATCGCTACTGTGGCTTGTGAACTAATTAGAGAGAGTACCCCGAGATCTTCTTTATTATAAGAGTCTCCTGACTCTTTTCCAGACAAAATCATTACACCTATTACCTTTTCTTTCAAAACCAAAGGAACGACCAAGTCTATCTTGAAATGATTAAGCAGCTTTATAAACTTTCTATCTTTGAAATGTATATCTTTTGAAAGTAAGTTTATAGGGGCTATTATATCTTTTTCTATATATTTTCTATGCAGCATACTATCACTTTTGAATTCAGCATCAGCGTATATATTAAATCCGGTATTGTATTCAATAGTATATTTTGTGTCATTCTTGTCATAAAATAAAAGAGCAAATGATTTTGTGTGGAATGTGTGAGTAAATGTCTTATCAAGCAATTCATATATTTCATTCAAATCAATAATACTTCTCAGAGCTTTATTGAATCTGGTAATAACTTTCCCGGGGTCATAAAGAGAAGTAAAAAAGTATCTATTGGCTAGCAAAAACAATTGTTTTTTTATAACAGGGTATAGAAAAACAGCTAAAATCAAGATAAAATAATCATCCCAAATCAAAACATTCGGGGCTAAAATAGCAACCGAATACTTCAAGGCAATAATTATAACAAACATAGAAAAAAGTGCGGATACGGTTACTGTTGATTTTCTAAAAGCAAGTTTAAAATCTATAATCCTTTTTGCTAAAAAGAAATAAATCAAAACAAGCAGAAGAAGATTTAGGACAACACTCCCAACAAGAGGGATATCAATACCATACCAAGCAAAAAAATCAGCGACCAGAGCAAGATACAAAAGAACTGTAACAAGAACAGCATTTCTTATTTTTCTCTTAAAATGACTACTGGAAAAAAAATATTTTTTAGAAAGAATAGAAATAGAAATAAAAACAAAGGAAAATAGATAAATACTATAATATTCAAAATATTTTGATACAAGTGGCAAGTATTCAAAATCACCTCTGTAATGCACGTCTTCAATAAACATCCCCATATGATTCAATCCCAAAAAAACAATACAAATAAATGATAAAAAATAAAAAACTTTTTTATAAGAAACAAACTTATCCAGAAAAAGAAGAATGGCCCTGAAGATGAACAAAGGAAAAATGATTATAAAAGACATCATCAGCTCTGCCAAAAAAACACGAGCCACTTCACTGTTCTGAAGTTGCATCGCAAAAAATGAAAGATAAAAAGCTGATAAAATAAGAAGGGTATAAGAAAAATTTTTATAAAATATTCCTGTTCCCTTTTTTCTTAGGAAAAAAAAGCTCAGAAAAAGAGAGGCGATAACATTTGCTAACATTGAAATCAATAAAAAAATATTCATTTAGTTTTCCTTAATTATTTTTGGCAAATCAAAATATATTTTTGCTCCCAGGTCACGGCCTCTGCTCTCGGCATAAATTTCTCCTTTGTGAGCCTCTATTATTTGCTTGGCAACATAAAGCCCGAGCCCTGTTCCTTCGGTGTGAACTATGGACATATCCGCTCCTCTGGAAAATTTCTTGAACAAATTTCTTTGATCTTCTCCTCTTATCCCGAGTCCATTATCTTCAACTATAACTCGTATTTTATCTTTTTCTTTCAAATCCTCTATCCTCACCAAGATAAACCCTCTTTTATCTTCTGTTTTATTGGTGTATTTTATAGAATTATCAATAAGCGAGGTAATGATTTGTCTTATCTTGGCAGTATCAATCAATGCTAATGGCTCAAATCCTTTTGGAGGAGAATAAGAAAGATCTAGTCCTTTCTTGATAGCGCTATATCTGACACTTTCTATAACTTCGTTAATAATAGTAGACAAATTGGCTTCTTCAAAATCATATTTTATTTTGCCTGATTCTATTCGGGATATACTAAGCAACTGTTCTACTAGTTTTATCAGTCTTTCATTGGAGTCATATATTTTTTCAATAGGGTCACGAGTAGTATCCGGCAATTTTCCAAAATTACCCTCTAGTATCATGGAAATATATCCTTTAATAACAGTCAGAGGGGTTCGCAGTTGATGGGAGGCAATGGATATAAAGTCCGACTTAGCAGTATCCAGCTTACGAAGTTCTTCATTGGCTTTTCTCAGATCCATTACAGCTGTTTCCACTTCTCTTTCAAGTAGGATATTGAAATTTTTTGCCTCTTCATATTTTAGGGAGTTGTCTAGAGCAAAGGCAGACTGAGTAGACAAAATCTGCAAGAGCTGAATGTCTTCGCTGTTATAAGCCTCACCAGATTCTTTCTCCCCCATCAAGAAAAGTCCTATTTTTCTATCCTTGATGCTCAAAGGTATCGCTAGTTTAATATCATTATTAAAAAATGTTTCTTGAATCAAATTAAAATCATCCACCGAACTCTCTTTTACCTCCTCCAAGGAAAGAATCTCGCCATCCCCCAAATAATTATTCAAAATATTTCCCGACAAATCAAAAACTTGTCTTTTACTAAAACTGCTCCCAGCGCTAAATGCCGAATAATATTTAGAATCTTTTTCATTAAAAAGAAAAATAGCTAGTGACTTCGGATAAAATGTTTTATTAATTTCACTAGCAACCGACTCCAAAAGCTTTTCAATATCCAAAATAGAAGAAAGCCTTTCACTAAAACGAGTAATTACTTCTTGCGTGTTATAAAGCGAAGAGAAAAAATATTTGTTTGAAATATAGGAAAAATAGTCTTTAATAAAAGGAAAAGAAAGAATAGCAGCAAATACAATAATCAACTCATTCAAAAGCCCAGACTCAGAAAAAATAATAGAAAATATATATTTAAGACCAGTGGCTAATAAGATAACAGCTGAGACTGATAAAAGGTAGACAGATGATCTACGGAGAACAAATTTTATATCAAGAAATTTATGCTTTACGATTGCATAAGATGCAAATAATACAAAAAAGATATCTGTTAAAGGACCGAATTGCTCCGTAAATGTAGAATCACTAAAATAAGGTATTATTAGATTTGTTAGCGCACTCAAAATTGCAGAAATTGTGAAGCCAAACAAGATTATATTTATCTGTGACCTTTCTTTCTTGTTTACAACCTTTTTCTTGATAATCAAATTTAATGCTGCCCAGGCTATCGCTACAGAATAATAAGCTACATACAAAAAAAATAAATCGCCAAAAACATTTTTTTGTGCACCATCTACAATATCTACATCAAATAAAATTTTCTTGGTTAAGAAACTTAGTAAAGCAAATGTAACTGCAAAAATAAACACAACCTGCATTGGCCATTTTTTTTTATACGGAAAAGGAAAATAAAAAGTAAAATACCCTATAGCGAATGCAGCGAAAGAAGCAAAAAAATAAGATAATCTTGCACTATATACTATTAAATCTGGATCACTTAAATTAAATCTTGACACTACAGAGAAAATCCATAATACCATCGAAATAGTAAACCAAAAAAACACTCTGTTGATATTCTTTTTTCTATCATTCAATAAAACATAAAAGCCTAGGAACAAAAAAATTCCATTGATTAATAATGATATAATTAAAATCAACATTTGCATTTTTATAATGCTAAGTAATATTTAAATATTTATTTCCTAGAGCAACACTTTCTGGATTATCTAAAAAATATTTTGCTAACTTGTTCAAAAGATGGAAAATTAATATTCGTACCATGATGCGGTTCAACATGAATATCTCCTTCAAATTCTATTTTATCTTTTAATGCTTGTTTAAATGTTTCCAATTTCCCGGATAAAGCATAGTGCGCCGATTGAGGAGTTGAACAAGAAACGTGAGGATTGTCAATCCCATGTATATGCCATTTTTCAGGAATATTCATTTTATTTATATACCCATGCCAGTGAGCTATACCAATACCATGATTTTCTAAGTTCTTTACAAAAGAGCTGTTTACTCCCAGGTGATTAGAAATACCGCTGATTATTGCATTTCCGATTGCATGAGCCAAAATAACTTGCGTATCATATGAAGGGCGATAACCTGAAGTTAACTTTACCCCCCTTTGTATCTTCACAATTACCTCCCCCTTAGAGAGTCCCATAATTACTAGATCTTTTTGCGGATCAAAATTAGTTTTATCAGAACCAGATCTTTGACTTAAAACCCAAACTTCTGGAATCTCAATAAGAAATTTACCTTCTGGAAGACTCAAGGTTGCAAAAAATTTATCTTCATCAAAAAACACCCCCTTATCCTTGAACTTCTCTTTTTCAGAGTCTAATAATTCTTCAAAATTTCTAACATTAGGGGCGGAGGTAGGAAGTTGTTTAGCTAAAAATCCGTAACTCATTCCTGTTCGATTATCAAGATGAATTTTTACAGCCCATTTGTAAAATGAATTCCTGAATGGTAATTCGTTTACAGACTTTCCTGGCGGGTAAAGGCCTATTTCTTTAAACATGGATCCTGCTTTCACTAAATCCTCAATCCCCTCTTTATATTTTTTATCATTTATATCAAAATTTTCTTGATGGATATGTAGATCTGTAAAACGTAAAGGCTTGATTGGCGCTGCGATTTTAGGAATTAACATCTCTACAACTTTTTCATAATTTACTTTTTTATTATCAAATACAGGATGTGCGGCATTTAAATTATAAAACAGCAAATTTTTTTTGTTTACTCCAACTATTATGTGTGACATATTATGAACAAATAATTTCATGGCAGTGTCAAAATGTTCTGCAAACTCAGTTTTACTATCTATGCCCGGAGGGGAATCAACTATTGTAACTATAGAATTATTTCTAAAGCTCATAACAAAATCCATTGGTAAACTACCTGCCTTATTTTCGCCTAAAGCTATAATAGTAACCCCCTTTTTTATTTTTTTCCTTTTAAAAATTTTCAGCAAAACAGCTAGATTTGGAGTAACTAAAACGGTGTTTTTTTTAGAAATAAAAGGTTTAAAAATTATGGCAAGCAACCCTTTCAAAAACATTTGAATCATTTTTTTAAAAGGAATTTCAACCAAAGCCTCTTCATATGGAATTATTTCAACTCCTTTTTGCAGTAATATTTTTTTAAATTCATTATTGAATTCTAAAATTTCATCACTAATACTTTTTTCTTCGTAAGGGAAATAAGTAATTGTAATAATTTTAGCCATGCTCTCAATATCCAGGGGTGAGTCCTCAGTAATCCCTAAGATTTTTTGAATTGATCTTTTGTCTAACGGCATATTTGTTATATATAGTTCTATTTAATTTTATATCAGCGCTTTAATTATAACATAAATACTAACTGAAAAATAGTTATTTATATAAAAAAACAGCCCATAGGGCTGTTAAAGAATTAACTAAATAAATCATTTTCTTAACTCCATCACTCTCCCCATCGCTTTTTTAGCAATTGTGAGATGATCGTCGTTTTCACTGGCGACTTCTTTGTAATAAAAGGGTTTACCAAAGACTACTTTTAATTTTTTTCTTCTAAATATTATATCTTTAAATCTTATTGTAGTTGAGCCTTCAAGATAGACTGGGATTAGCTGAGGATTTAATTTTTCTGCTAAATATCCTAAGCCAGGCTTCACATTTTCTAGGTTAATTTCCATTGCTTTCTTGCCTTCAGGAAACATCATGATTTCTTGTTTCTTCTCTTTCAATATCTCGATTGTTTCCTTTAAAGTTTCTTCTATATTTCCTTTACCTTTTACAGAATAAGCTCCGCAAAAATTAATAGATGAACCATACCAAGTATCTTCAATATATTTATAATAAGTCATATAGCGGATTGAGTGAATTTTCCTATAATAACTATAAGGAATACAAGAACCTATCATCGTTCCATCCAAAAATCCGATATGATTAGAGAAAAAAATCACCCCTCCATGCTTTATTTCAGAAAAATTCTCCTTCCCTTCAATTTTAAGACGCAAAAAAAGCTTTCCAAACGAATAGAAAACTGTTTTTATTATATATTGGGTAAATTTATATCTATTAACCATATATTATCATTATATCACAAATAGGTTTTTTTGTCAATTTTATTGGTATCAAAATCTTACTTTTCAGTGTTCCTTATTGTTTTTTTATCTCCTTACTCCATTATATTTCAATTAAATAATCACTATAATTATTATTTAGATATGCTCGCCAATATTTTTTCTCTTAATATACACGCCCGCTAAGCTAGATAATCTTTCGGATAAAAAAAGACGCTGATTTAATTCAGCGTCCTAAAGGGTTAAATGTTCAATTTTAAAAAATTTTTAATTGAGGCGGAGGTAAGACCACCATTGGCTCCTCGCCAGTACGACTGGAAAGTTTAAAATACTTTGAATCAACTTTTTTGCCGTTAATAAATAACTCTACTCTCCACTCTCCATAATCCTTTAAATCAGAAACATTGAGAAATCTCCAGGCTTTGAAGCTTCTCCATTTGCCAGGAGGAGCATCCGTGAGGTA
>RRYU01000245.1_pt1 | contig 20275 bp, 17 predicted proteins | sample 2162651 | NCBI WGS metagenome assembly RRYU01 (sample SAMN10267283, study PRJNA491782) | microbial mat metagenome | isolation source: biomat in the production well | place: Japan: Minami-Kanto gas field, natural gas well KTG3 | collected 2017-06 | reverse complement strand
CGCGCCGAACGTGACAGTCTGAAGTCTGAGGTGGATGGATTGCAATTGGAACTGGATGAGTTGCAAGAGGTGCTGCAAGAGGCTTCGGCTGAAGAATCCAATCACCAATGGGCTTTGACCAGAGCACAGGATAAGATCAAGCGCCTAGAAAACGAGTTGGACGAGGAACGCAAGCGTAATCGTTTATTAAACGAGGAACGTGAACAGGTGGAGCGACGCATGGATAATATGCGGGTGAAGACGGAGAACCACTGATCAGATTGTACTCGCGCACACTTGCCGCTTGCCGTGATGTGCTACATTCGCCAGGCTGAAATAGAATAGCAGAGTCAGTGTGTGTAAAGCGCACGAGTCCGTTGTGCTGCCGGTACTGGGCGGGCATGCTGGAATTAAATACTAATAACCCTTCGGTTTTTTTGATGAATAATTGAGCTTGTCCGATGACATCAGACGAGACACGGAAAACTCCATCCGGTGAATCAAACGTCGGCCCGACTGATTCGAGGATATCTGATCTGGAGGAGGCCCGCCAGGAACCGATACCCCTGGATGTGATTGCCACTGAGTTACGGCGGCAAAGTGAACTGCGTCTGACGGAAAAATATTCGAAGAAATCAAAACCTGATCATTATGGACTGGCGGCACGCCGCAACCGGGGGGCGGAATCAGCGTTGAGCAATGCATCGAAGCCGCCTGCTCAGAAGCAGGATGATGCGCCTTTGATTTCCCGTAACGACCTGAAAGCCCTGATGGAGGACCAGGAAACACCGATTCCGGAAGTACATGAGCCGCGCAAGAGCAGCGATGTCCTGAAGGATCGCCTGATCGAGGTGCGACAGCGTGCCGAACAGGCGGAAAAACAGCGTGCAGAAACCAATGCGCAGAACCGTGAATTGCGCCAGCAATTGTCCTTGCTGAAAGATTCCATGGAGAATCAGGTCGGCGCCATCAGGGATAAGGTGGTGGAACGCGACAGCGAGGAAGTCAGCGCCTTGCGTCGTGAACTGGAGCTAGTGCACAGCCGTGCGGCGGCGGATATGGAACTGCTGCGGCAAAAGTTACAGGAGTCCTCCCTGGCAGGAGATTCCGCCCGCAACGAGGAAATGGAGGCTGAACTTCAGGCCCTGCGCCAGGAAGCTGCCGTGCTGCGTCATGCAGTGCAGGAGAAGGACAAGGTGCTGGAGGATCTGGCCAACCAGTGCCGAGGACTGGAGGATGTACTGGAAGACCGGGACCGGGAGATGGACCGGCTCAACCGTGAAATGGAGCAGATACAGGGCGGAGAAAGTGGCAGTGTGCTTGATACCATACCTCCCAGCGTGGGTGATCAATCTGATCCGCGTTACACCTATCAAGAAAAAGATACCTCTGAAATTCTGGATGGAGCAGGTCTTAGCTATGCACCAAACAAGGGGCGAAACTGGAAGCTCATCGCATTCGCCAGCGTTACAGGTCTGGTTCTGGGGCTGATTGCGGTCGAAGCGGCCCATAGATTTTCCGGTCAGGGTGGGTTGTTCTCTTCCCTATGGAAAAATTCCTCTGAAGCACTGGCTATAGAGCCGGCCTCTACTAATGCACCGCTTGGATCCGCGCCCGTATCTGTATCATCTGCCGCCAAGCCGGTACGCCCCGCTACAGTGGTTCCGCCGAAGCCAGCCCCTGCCAAATCCATTGCACCGCCGGAACCGAAGACGGCAGCACTGCCCAAGCCTCAGCCCAGTCTCGTGCAGGACCGGCTGGCGGGAGGGGGGTTGGGTCCGGAACTGGTCATGCTGCCGGGGGGCAGTTACCTGATGGGCGATAAACTGGGTGTGTTGGCCAAAGAAGAAAGACCGGCCCACCAAGTGAATCTCAGGCCTTTCGCCATCGGCCGCTATGAAGTCACGTTCGATGAGTATGATCGTTTTGCCCGCGCCACCGGCCGCTCTCTGCCCGGTGATGAGGGCCGGGGACGCGGCAAGCGCCCGGTGGTCAATGTCAGTTGGGACGATGCCGTGTCTTACACCCGCTGGTTGTCGCAGCAAACGGGTAAGCAGTATCGCCTGCCTTCCGAGGCCGAGTGGGAGTATGCAGGGCGGGCGGGCAGCGCTTCCCGATACTGGTGGGGTTACGAGGGTGAACGCGGGCGTGCCGTGTGTCTGGATTGTGGCAGTCGCTGGGATAGCCGCGGGACCGCCCCCGTTGGATCTCTGGCGCCAAATCCTTTTGCTCTGCACGATACGGCTGGAAACGCAATGGAATGGGTAAGCGATTGTTATAACAAGAATTATCATTCGGCCCCCACGGATGGGAGTGCCTGGTTGAGTGGTGATTGCGCGCAGCGCATGGTGCGCGGTGGCGCTTACAATAAACCGCTCAGTTCTTTGCGCAGCTCCGCCCGCTACCGTTTGCCGCAGGATGCCCGTTTCGCCATGCTGGGTTTTCGCGTCGTACGTCAATGAATGCGAACTTTAAGCTACTGTGTCATTTGGATGATTTGGAGGATCCGGGCAGCCGAGGTTTCGAAGCGGCGCATGCCGGCACTCCATGGGACCTCTTCGTGGTGCGCCGCGACAATGCGGTTTATGCGTATCGCAACAGTTGTCCCCATACCGGCGCGCCCATGGATTGGATGCCCCATCGATTTCTGGATCGGGACGATGCATTCGTCCAATGTTCCATCCATGGTGCATTGTTTCGCCCGGAAGACGGTTACTGCGTACGCGGACCTTGCGCGGGCCAGTCCCTGCAGCCCTTGCCGGTGATGCTGGATTCCGGAATGGTGCTATTGGAGCAACGGGTGTGGGACTAGGCCTAAGTGTTGGTGCTTGCTCTTTATTGTTGCCCGGATTCTAGGAGCCTGTCGGATTATGGATGAATCTACTGCGGAGATGGGAGAGCGGTCCATTTTCTCCCCGATTTTCGTTACATAGGCCCACTATGCGCCTCAAATCGGTAAAAAAATAGCCTCGCTCTCCCACCTCCTCGCTACGATCCCCCATAACCCGACAGGCTCCCAGGATGATTCATTGGTTGATGTGACTCTGGTCGCTGCGCCGGATTCGGGCATCAGGGCATCGGACGTGATTGCATGATCTGTGGGTCTTCGGGATTGAGGCCGGGAGATCTGAGTGATCTTCCGGCCCCGCCGCTGGTTAGCGGAAACGTGCGAGGATTTCAGCTGTATCCAGAGTTGCCAGATCCGGTGGTATCCTAATCGCCGGCCGATCCACCACGACTTCCTGTAAACCCGGGTTGGGGAGTCCGAAGTCAATGGACTGGTTCGGCACCCTGCGGTTCGGGGCGGCCGGGACCCGGCTGATCTCCAGTATTTCGCCTGTTTCCATGTCAAACACTGTGGTCATGGGTCACCCCCTGTATGCCGTACTTCCTCGTTAGCTCGATCTCTCCAATCTGCCGGAGAGGAAGCGAAAAGCAAACTGTTACAGGAATAGACCGCATCAGGTTGACTCTTGCTTCATACCCTGTATCGGCGGGCGCTGCCCGGACTTAAGCCGATATCACACAAATAGCGCCCGAGCCTGCTTGTTTCAAGCGGCAATCTTGCCGTGGCAGTTGAACGTAGCTGGCAGCGGTGACCAATAATCTCTCCAGCGGTGGATTGGCTTCCGGGGCATGTAGGTCAATCCAGGCCGGTATCGCTCTCGTCAATCCGATCCAGGGGATTGATGCGGATCTCCCCTGCGGGTTTGTCCAGATCCACGCCGTAGTCGTCACGGGTGACATCCAGTGAGCCGGACCAGTCTTCCGGGGGTTCCGCACTAATGGCGTTTAGTTCGTCCCAGGCGTCCAGGTCGTATTCCTCCACCGTGCCATCATAGTATTGGACTTCGATAGTCCCCTCAGCCAAGTCAGTGGCCACGACCTCCAAATAATCCGCAGTTGGGGTTTGATACCAGGCGCCCACTGTCGGTATATGAGAACTCATCACGAATCCTCCTACTAGTGTAGACATATTATGTTCATACACACTATGTCACGGAATGCCTGGTGGGCCATTGCCATAGGTCACACACTGAGGGCTTCACTTCAGGCGCGCTTGAAATTTGCCTCTGTGGTCGAGTATTCAGTGCAAAGCGTGCGTTTAAACCGAGTTGATCATGCTTGTCCCTGCATGCACTGAGTGCAAGCTCAAGACCCGTCCTGCAATAGGGAAGAAATATCCAATAATCTAAATGTCACTATATCCTCCTGCGGGCAATATTCATTCCCAACCACTGGGCCTGGCTTGAATGATGTCCATCGGTCGGGCCGGGCTTTAGTTGACACGAAAAATTTCTTATCCTGTATTTTTACTTGCGGCAAGGCCGCTTATTGGGCGGCAGCGATATATGGCTTGGTGGGGAAAACTCCTGGGTGGGGCCTTCGGTTTTATGCTGGGCGGCCCTCTGGGCGCAGTGCTCGGAGCGGCCCTGGGTCATGGTCTGGACAAGGGTGTGCGTATCGCCGAGACGGCGGATGAACTGGATCCCGGGGAGCGGGAACGAGTTCAGACGGCCTTTTTCACTGCTGCCTTCTCGGTGATGGGGCATGTGGCCAAGGCGGATGGCCGGGTGTCCGAAGAGGAGATTGGGCTGGCGCGGAAGGTCATGGATGAGATGGATCTGACGCCGGATATGCGGCGGACGGCTATTCATCTGTTCAATCAGGGCAAGGCCCCGGACTTTCCCCTGGATGATGTGTTAGACCAGTTTCGCCATGAATGTCATCGCCGTCAGAGCCTGTTGCGAATTTTTCTCGAAATCCAGTTGCAGGCAGCCTATGCCGATGGGAGCATGGATCCGGTAGAGGCGCAGTTGCTGCCCTATATTGCCCGCAGGCTGGGTTTTGCCGACCTGTCTTACCGGGCTCTGGAGCGTATGATACGCGCAGAAAGGGAATTTACCGGCGATGGCGCCGCACACCGGTCGGGTGCGGATGCGCTTCCTAGACTCAGCTACGCCTATGCCTTATTGAATATAAATGAAGATGCATCCGATGCGGAGGTGAAAAAAGCCTATCGCCGTCTGATCAATCAGCATCACCCGGACAAGCTGGTTTCCAAGGGCTTGCCCGAGGAAATGATGAAACTCGCCGCACAGAAGACCCATGAGATCAAACAGGCGTATGAAGAAATCAAGCAATCCAGGGGAATGCGCTGATTTGGCGCACTTTATTCCTATTCGGACGATTGGCTTGATACTGAGTCTGGTCCATGCATCCAGCGCTGGATTCCCGTTGGTGTCCGATAGGATATTGAATATCCATGGTTGAGGAATCCTCAGGAGGATGCCTGGTATGACAGACACTCTGGACCCCATAGTTCTGAATTTTATCTATGCCATCTGTGGTGGGCTTTTGACCATTTTTTTTATGTGGCTGGGCTGCAAGGTGTTCAGTCACATCGTTAATTTCAGCATTCCCGATGAGTTGGCCAAGGGCAACATGGCCGTTGGTTTGATGATCATGGGCATCTTCATTGGTATAGGCACGGCCATGGGCCTGGTGATTGGTCTTGGATTGAACTGATGGTTACGGTTGTACGGGTTGGCTTGTGGGCATTACTGGTGATGGTGCCGATATTGGTTCTGGCCAAGGCAAGCGAGCACGTGGACCAGAAGCGCTGGACCAAAAAATACGATCATCATTTTAGAAAGTATTCCAAGCATTATTTCGGTGCGGGCTTCGACTGGCGCTGGTTCAAGGCCCAGGCCATCGCCGAATCCACTCTACGGCCGAACGCCAAGAGTAAAATGGGTGCTCTGGGCCTGATGCAGATCATGCCGGCCACTTTTGAAGAGATCCGCAAGTCCAACCCGCACTTCAAGAGCGTCAAGCAGCCCAAGTGGAATATCGCCGCCGGCATCTACTATGACCGCCAGCTATACAAACGCTGGACCAAATACATCGAAAGCAAGGACCGGCTGACCTTTGCCTTGGGCAGCTATAACGCGGGGTTCGGCAATGTGCGCAAGGCTTACCGCAAGGCCATGAAAAAAGAAAAAAACGTGCAGACATGGCAGCAGGTGGAGCCATATGCCCCCGGCCAGACCCGTCACTATGTGCGCAGAATTCATCGGCTGATGAAGAAAAAGTAGATAGAGTCACTTCTCCATTTCGGCCATGGTGCGCGAGAGCCATGCCCGGATGCGGCCGAGCAATAGCTCGTTGTGACCGTTGAACTGGTGGTCCGCCCCCTCTATGCGCAATTGCCTGTAGGCTTGGTTCCCGGCTTTCAAGGCCGCCGCCTTGCGATGTGTGGCGGAATCAACCGTCGACCCGATATCGCGGCTGCCGTAAATGTCCAGCATTGGGATGGTGATTTTTTCCAGGTCCGCCAGGGTGTTGTTTGTCCGGTCATGCGGATCCGCCGTCAAGCTCACCGCCACGAAGGCGCGCACCTCCTCCGCATGACCCCGGGCCAGCCAATGAGTGGCCATCCGCGCACCCAGTCCATGGCCCAGCAGTCCAATATTGTGAATATTTTGCACAACCAGAGATTCCACGGCGAATGTAATGCGGGGAAGGGCGTCCGCTATGAGTCTGTCCTCGGCCCCCATGCGGGCGTCAGAGGCCGCTACCGGCATTTGCAGGGACAGAGTCTGCCAACCATGGGCGGGCAGACCCATGCGTATGGGCTGTATTACCGCCAGCCAGTCCGGGTTGGCCCCCCGGTCATGCAACAGAATGACCGCGCCATGAGCCTGCTCTGTCTGCGCTGCCATGTGGATGGCGAGAAACTCCGTATCACCGGTCTTCAGGCTCAGGGCATCAGCTGCACTTATGCGCTCTTCGATATGGGCGCGAATGCGCTGCTCTCGGGCCAGGTCGGCAGGCCAGGCGATATGCAAAGTGAGCACTAGCAGGGTGAAGACGACGGCTTTGGGCGGCATGGGCTTTGGCCTTTGCGGTGGCTGAGTGTGCAAGATAGCCAGCCAGTCGGGCGGGGTCCAGATCCGGGAGGTTTGCGGGGCTGAAAATCCACCTGGCTTGCGGTAAAATAACGGGCTCTTAGATCCGGGGCTGTGCCGCCCCCATGCCGCGACGGGGAGAAACCTCATGGCCCAAGATTTTATCGCACCGTCTATCCTGTCCGCTGACTTCGCCAAGTTGGGCGAAGAAGTGGACAATGTGCTGGCCGCCGGTGCGGACATCGTGCATTTCGACGTGATGGACAACCACTATGTCCCTAACCTGACCATTGGTCCGCTGGTGTGTGATGCCTTGCGCAAACACGGTGTTACCGCCCCCATCGACGTGCACCTGATGGTCAGTCCGGTGGACCGCATCGTGGGTGACTTCGCCCAGGCCGGCGCCACCTACATCACCTTTCATCCGGAGGCCTCGGACCACATCGACCGTACCCTGCAGCTTATTCAAGCTGAGGGCTGCAAGGCCGGCCTGGTTTTCAATCCGGCCACCCCGTTGTCCCATCTGGACTACGTGATGGACCGGGTGGATATGGTCCTGCTGATGTCGGTCAATCCCGGTTTTGGCGGCCAGAGCTTCATCCCCTCCGCCATGGATAAACTGCGTGAGGCGCGCAAACTGATCACTGCCTCAGGCCGCGACATCCGTCTGGAAATCGACGGCGGCGTGAAGGCCGACAACATTGCTGAGATCAAAGCTGCGGGTGCGGACACTTTCGTTTCCGGCTCCGGCATTTTCGGTAATGCCAAGGATTCCGATCCACATCACTACGACAGCATCATTGCGCGCATGCGTGCGGAGATGGCGAAAGTCTGACTGTCACCGGACCGGCCAAACAACCGGTCCGGCTTTCAGTGACATACCAATTTTTTACCCCTGAGGGGTTTGCAGTGATAGATCCCAAAATGATCCTGATCGATGTGGATGGCACATTGGTGGACAGTGTGCCGGACCTGGCCTATTGCGTGGACGAAATGATGCAGGCCCTGGGCCGCCCGGCCCATGGTGAGTCACGGGTGCGTGACTGGGTGGGCAATGGAGTGGAACGCCTGGTCCGCCGTGCACTGGTTGGCCGTCTGGACGGTGAGCCGGATGAGCGGGATTTTCAGCAGGCTTACCCCCTGTTTCTCGACCTGTACGCAGAGAACACCTCCAAGCGTTCCGTGCTCTACCCTGGTGTGCGCGATGGACTGGACTACCTCAAGTCCAGGGAATTCGCCTTAGGCTGTGTGACCAATAAGGCCGCCCAGTTCACGACCCCGCTGTTGCGCGACCTGGGTCTGCGCGAGGACTTTGCTATCGTGGTAGCGGGTGACACCCTGCCGAAAAAGAAACCCGATCCATTGCCTCTGCTGCATGCGGCGGGGCATTTCGGGGTCAAGCCGGCGGACGCCCTGATGATCGGCGACTCGGTCAATGACGTGAAGGCGGCGCGGGCAGCCGGATTCGGCATTGTCTGCATGAGTTATGGCTACAATCATGGGCAGGATATCAGCGAAGCGCATCCGGACGCGGTTATCGACTCCATGGTGGAACTCCAGGGACTGCTGGAAAAGGCGGCCTGATTCAGGGCTGTGGGAATAATGCCGGGGAATACGCTGGATGGGGCAGCGCCTTGCGCGTGGCAATGGGCTTACCGCCCTTGATAGCAGGCCCTGAATGGGGCGATACTCCCCCGGCAATATTGTGATTGCATCGAGCGGCCGGTATGGCTGGGAATCTTGGAGTGTGTAGCCCCGTTGTCAGTTGATGCTGTGGGTGTCAGCCATCATTGAAGGGGACGGAAAATAGACTGCTGCAAGGGCTGAACGGGTGGCAACTCCGGAACAGCCAAGTCTTTGCCCGCGGTTACCCGCCCCGCACATCTATCAGGCTTCTTCTATACTTCGATATCCAGGTTACTTCGGAACCTGGTATGCAAGACATCGCCGATATCATGCGACTGTGCACCGTAGAAGTGCCTGGGTTGATATCGCGCGCAAGTATGGGTTGCTGTCTTGTCTGGATTCCGGCACTGGCCCAGGCGTTATACGACAAACTTTCAAGATCAAGGATATCCTGGAAGCCAAAGTCCCCTGCTTGCAGGTGTGTCAGCGCCGCCTGATTGGCATGGTGATGCGTGTTCCACAGGAACGGGAGTTGTCTGCACGGGCGGGTTTCGGGAAAGGAACATATCCGGCTGCAATTTCGCTGGCACGAGATTGCGCACGTTTGCATGGTCGCGGCGGCGGTTTGGCCGGATGGAGATATGCGAGTTGGATGGGTGAGGTTTCTCGATAATAAATTAGGGTGAGTATAGCGATGACAGAATTCCCGAAGAAAACACTTTCCGACTGGCAGACACTTGCCGGCAAAGAGCGCAAGGGCAGACCGGTAGATGAGTTGACCTGGAATACCCCTGAAGGTATCCCGGTCAAGCCTCTGTACACTGCTGAAGACCTCGAGGGTCTGAAACACCTGGATTCATTGCCAGGCATGGCGCCTTTTGTGCGTGGTCCCAAGGCGACTATGTATGCGGGACGCCCGTGGACCGTGCGCCAGTACGCGGGGTTTTCCACCGCCGAGGAATCCAATGCGTTCTACCGCAGGAATCTGGAGGCGGGTCAGACCGGTCTTTCTGTGGCCTTTGATCTCGCCACGCATCGAGGCTACGACTCGGATCATCCTCGCGTGGTGGGTGACGTGGGAAAGGCAGGCGTGGCAATCGACAGCGTCGCGGACATGAAAATCCTGTTCGACGGCATCCCACTGGACAAGACCTCGGTTTCGATGACCATGAATGGCGCGGTATTGCCGATCATGGCCATGTACATCATCGCCGCGGAAGAACAGGGCGTGGCGCCGGATAAACTGGCTGGAACCCTGCAGAACGATATTCTCAAGGAGTTCATGGTCCGTAACACCTATATCTATCCGCCCGCGCCGTCCATGCGCATCGTGTCCGATATCATTGGATACACCTCGGCCAATATGCCCAGGTTTAATTCCATTTCCATATCCGGCTATCACATGCAGGAAGCCGGCGCCACCTGCGCGCAGGAGTTGGCCTATACCATCGCCGACGGCATCGAGTATGTGCGTGCTGCCATTGCCAGCGGTCTCGATGTGGATGCCTTTGCCCCGCGCTTGTCGTTCTTCTTCGCCATTGGCATGAACTTCTTCATGGAGGTTGCCAAGTTGCGGGCCGCGCGGCTGCTGTGGTCCAGACTGGTGGCGGAGAGATTCGCTCCCAAAGACGCCCGCTCTTTGATGCTGCGCACCCACTGCCAGACCTCGGGTGTCAGCCTCACCGCCAAGGATCCGTACAACAACATCATGCGTACCACCATCGAGGCCATGGCCGCCGCCTTTGGCGGCACTCAGTCATTGCACACTAATTCCTTCGATGAGGCGCTGGCCCTGCCCACCGAGTTTTCCGCCCGCATCGCCCGAAATACCCAACTGGTGCTGCAGGAAGAGACCGGCATCACCAAGGTCGTGGATCCGCTGGCGGGTTCCTACTACGTGGAAAGCCTGACCAATGAACTGGTCAAGGAGGCGGGCAAGCTCATCGACGAGGTGGATGAGTTGGGCGGCATGACCAAGGCGGTGGAATCCGGCATGCCCAAGACCCGTATCGAGGAAGCCTCGGCACTGCGCCAGGCGCGTATCGACCGTGGCGAAGAAGTCATCGTCGGGGTCAATAAATATCAGCTGGCGGAAGAACCGCCCATCGAAATCCTGAATATCGACAATAGCGCCGTGCGCGATGCGCAGATCCGGCGGCTCAAGGAAGTGCGCGGCAGCCGGGTGGAGGCGGCCTGCAGCAAGGCCCTGGATGCACTGACCCGGGCTGCGCAGCAGGAGTCCGGTAATCTGCTGGCACTGGCTGTAGATGCAGCGCGCGCGCGGGCCACGGTTGGCGAGATCTCCGATGCGCTGGAGAGCGTCTACAGCCGCCACCGGGCGGTGACCCATGCCATTTCCGGTGTCTATGGTTCTGCCTATGAAGGCGACGAGGACTATGCTTCCATTCAACGGGAAGTGGAAAAGTTCGCCCAGGATGAGGGACGCCGGCCACGTATGCTGGTGTGCAAACTCGGACAGGATGGACATGATCGCGGCGCCAAGGTGATTGCCACGGCCTTTGCCGATATCGGTTTTGACGTAGATATCGGAGCCCTGTTCCAAACCCCGGAAGAGGCGGTGCGTGAGGCCATTGAGAACGATGTGCATGTCATAGGCATCTCCTCCCAGGCCGCAGGACACAAAACGCTGGTACCTCAGGTCATAGAAGGCCTGAAACAGGAAGGGGCGGATGACATCATCGTCATCTGCGGCGGCGTCATTCCGCCACAGGACTACGAAGAAATGCTGGGCCTAGGCGTATCTGCCGTTTTCGGGCCGGGCACCAATATCCTGCTGGCCGCCCATGAAGTCCTTGGCATTATCCAGGAACGCCGGCAGGTCCAGTAAGGCCAAGCCGCGTGCAGATAGCATCAAACAGACGTCACCGGGGTCTTGTGGCGCGATAAGGGGTTTATTAATGCAAGAGATCGTTGAACAACTCGAAAATAAGCGTAAGGCCGCCGCCCTCGGCGGGGGCCAGCACCGGATCGACGCCCAACACGCCCGCGGCAAGCTCACCGCCCGCGAGCGCATCGAACTGCTGCTGGACGAGGGCAGTTTCGAAGAGTGGGATACCTTCGTGGAACACCGCTGCACCGATTTCGGCATGGCGGATAAGAAGATTCCTGGCGACGGCGTGGTCACCGGTTACGGTACCGTCAACGGCCGCGTGGTGTTCGTCTTCAGCCAGGACTTCACCGTCTTCGGCGGCTCATTGTCCGAGGCCCACGCCGAGAAGATCTGCAAGGTCATGGATCATGCGGTGCGGGTGGGTGCCCCGGTCATCGGCCTCAATGATTCGGGTGGTGCGCGTATCCAGGAAGGCGTGGCTTCCCTGGGCGGCTACGCCGAGGTGTTTCAGCGCAATGTGATGGCCTCCGGGGTGATCCCGCAGATATCCGTCATCATGGGTCCCTGCGCCGGCGGCGCGGTCTACTCTCCCGCCATGACCGACTTCATTTTCATGGTCAAGGACAGTTCCTACATGTTCGTAACCGGCCCCGATGTGGTCAAGACCGTGACCCATGAGGAGGTGACGGCGGAAGAACTGGGCGGCGCCATGACCCACTCCACCATCTCCGGCGTGTGCGACCGCGCCTACGAGAACGATGTGGAAGCCCTGCTGATGGTGCGGCGTTTCATGAATTACCTGCCGGCCAACAACCGTACGCCCCCGCCCTATCGGCCCACCCGCGACCGCGCCGAGCGCATGGTGATGTCGCTCGACACCCTGATCCCGGACAACCCCAACATGCCCTATGACATAAAGGAGTTGATCTACAAGGTGTCCGATGACAATGAGTTCTGGGAACTGCAGCCCGAGCACGCAAAAAACATCATCATCGGATTCGTGCGCATGGACGGCTACCCGGTCGGCATCGTGGCCAATCAGCCCATGGTGCTGGCGGGATGCCTGGACATCAAGTCATCCATCAAGGCGGGTCGCTTCGTGCGCTTCTGCGATGCCTTCAATATACCCATTGTCACCTTCGTCGATGTGCCCGGGTTTATGCCGGGAACGGCACAGGAGTATGGCGGCATCATCGAACACGGCGCCAAGCTGTTGTTTGCCTTCGCCGAAGCCACGGTGCCCAAGATTACCGTCATCACCCGCAAGGCCTACGGCGGCGCCTATGACGTAATGAGTTCCAAGCATCTGCGCGGCGACGTCAACCTGGCCTGGCCCAGCGCGGAAGTGGCGGTCATGGGCCCCAAGGGCGCGGTGGAGATCATCTTCCGCGGCGACATCGGCGATGCAGAAAAGATTGCCGAGCGCACCGAGGAATACCGGCGCAAATTCGCCAATCCGTTTATCGCCGGCAAACGCGGTTATATCGACGATGTCATCGCACCTCATGCCACCCGCAAGCGCATCTGCCGCTCATTGGCCATGTTGCGGGACAAAAAGCTCGATAACCCATGGCGCAAGCATGACAACATCCCGCTATAGAGGGCGTGAATGTGTTTGATAAAATTCTGATCGCAAACCGCGGCGAGATTGCCTGCCGCGTCATCAAGTCCGCGCGCAAGATGGGCATCAAGACCGTTGCCGTCTATTCCGATGCCGATAGAGATGCGCTGCATGTGAGAATGGCCGATGAAGCCGTGCACATCGGGCCAGCCCCGTCGGCGCAAAGCTATCTGCTGAAGGACAGGATTCTGCAGGCCTGTCTGGATACGGGCGCCCAGGCGGTGCATCCGGGCTACGGATTTCTTTCCGAGAACTCCGAGTTTTGCGAGTCTCTGGCGCAGGCGGGTATCGCCTTTATCGGTCCGAAGACCCGGGCCATCGAGGCCATGGGGGACAAGATCACCTCCAAGAAGCTGGCCGACGAGGCGGGAGTGAACACCATTCCAGGCTTTACCGGCGTGCTGCGTGATGGCGGGCATGCCGTGGAAGTCGCCAATGCGATCGGCTACCCGGTGATGCTCAAGGCCACTGCCGGCGGTGGCGGCAAGGGCATGCGCGTGGCGCGCAACGATGAAGAATGCCGGGACGGCTTCGAGCGCGCCGCCAACGAAGCGCGCTCCAGCTTCGGCGACGATCGCATGTTCGTGGAAAAGTTCATCGAAGAACCGCGCCACATAGAGATCCAGATCATCGCCGACGCCCACGGCAATACGCTGTACCTGAACGAACGTGAGTGTTCCCTGCAACGCCGCCATCAAAAGGTGATCGAAGAGGCGCCATCGCCGTTTCTCGACCAGGCCACCCGCAAAAAGATGGGCGCACAGGCCGTGGCCCTGGCCAGGGCGGTCGAATACCAGTCCGCCGGCACCGTGGAGTTCATCGTCGACAGCCAGCGCAATTTCTACTTCCTGGAGATGAATACCCGTCTGCAGGTGGAGCATCCGGTCACCGAACTGATCACGGGCGTGGATCTGGTGGAGATGATGATCCGCGTGGCCAACGGGGAAGTGTTGCCCATCACCCAGGAAGATGTGGGCATCAGGGGCTGGGCCATAGAGTCACGGGTCTATGCCGAAGACCCGTTCCGTAACTTCCTGCCCTCCATAGGCCGCCTGGTCTACTATCAGCCGCCCGAGGAGGATGAGCATGTGCGCGTGGACACCGGCGTATACGAGGGCGGCGAGGTCTCCATGTACTATGACCCGATGATCGCCAAGCTCATCACCTATGGCGCCGACCGCGAACAGGCCAGCGCCCACATGCGCTCTGCTCTGGATCGTTTTCTCATCCGCGGGGTCTCCAGCAACCTCAGTTTCCTGTCGGCGCTGATGTCGCATCCACGCTTCGTGTCAGGAGATATGAGCACCAACATGATTGCCGAGGAGTATCCCGACGGGTTTCACCCCGCGGATGCACCGCACGACGACCCCACCATTATCATCTCCATAGCGGCTGCGATGCACCGCAGATACCGGGATCGCGCGGCCCGCATCGATGGCCAGTTGCGGGGCCACGAGCGGAGGGTGCGCAGTGACTGGGTGGTGGTGTTGAACAACGAGTACCATCCGGTCGACGTAGTGGCCGTCGACAGCGGCTATCAAGTGAAATGCCAGGGCAAGACCTGCATCGTGGACAGCAACTGGGAACTCGGCCAGCATCTGTTTAGCGGCACCATCAACGGCGAACAAATATTCGTTCAGGTGGAGCGGGATATGCAGAGCTATCGTCTGTTCCACGGTGGTTCCCAGTCGGATGTCATGGTGATTACCCCGCGTGAGGCGGAACTCATGCGCCACATGCCGGTTAAGGCGCCGCCTGATATGTCCAAATACCTGCTTTCGCCCATGCCGGGTTTGCTGGTGTCGCTGGCGGTCAAGGAAGGCGACGAGGTCAAGGCGGGCCAGGAACTGGTGGTGCTGGAGGCGATGAAAATGGAGAACACCCTGCGCGCCGAACGCGATGCCGTGGTTGGCAAGATCAACTACGAAGCCGGCGCCAGCCTGGCCGTGGACGACAAGATCATGGAGTTCGAATAATCTTGGCGGGGTCGTCGAGGCAGACAGTCGCAGTGGACCCGGAGGCGCTTGCCAAAGGTGTTCTCGAAGGCAACAGGCGCTCACTCGCTCGCGCCATCACGCTGATCGAGTCCACTCGCGACGATCACCGCGCCGCCGCCAATGTGCTTCTGCAACGGCTGACGCCGCATGCCGGTGAATCTATCCGGCTGGGTATCTCTGGCGCGCCGGGTGTCGGCAAATCCACCTTCGTGGAGGCGCTGGGCAACCATGTCATCGATGCGGGGCATCGAGTGGCTGTGCTCTCGGTCGATCCTTCGTCCGCCATCAGCGGCGGCTCCATCCTGGGCGACAAGACCCGCATGGAATTGCTGTCGCGCCGCCGCGAGGCCTATATCCGGCCCTCGCCTTCCGGCAATACCCTGGGCGGTGTCACCCGGCGCAGCCGCGAGGCCATGATCCTGTGCGAGGCGGCCGGCTTCGACGTGATTATCGTGGAGACGGTAGGTGTCGGCCAATCCGAGACCAAGGTGGCGGAGATGACCGACATGTTCGTGCTGCTGCTTCTGCCCGGCGGTGGCGACGAACTCCAGGGTATCAAGCGCGGCATCATGGAACTGGCCGATCTGATCCTGGTCAACAAGGCCGATGGCGACCTGCTGGCGGCCGCCGGGCGGTCTGTGGCGGAATATCGTAATGCGCTGCGGCTGTTGCATCCCCGTCTGAAGGATTGGACGGTCGCGGTCCGGTCCTGTTCCGCGCGTGACGGGGCGGGTATCGCAGAGGCCTGGGAGACTGCGTTGCGCTACCGGGATACGCTCGCAGACAGTGGCCAGTTCCTGGTGCGCCGGGCCGCCCAGGCCCGCGCCTGGATGTGGTCGGAGGTGAACGACAGTCTGACCCGCGCGCTGCACAGTGATCCGGAGGTGCGCAGGCAGATCCCGGAGCTGGAGGCCGCCGCCAGTGAGGGCCGGATGCCGCCATCCATCGCTGCGCGGCAGCTGTTGGAGATATTTTTCAAACGTCATATACAGCTGGACTAAACAACAGTCCTGGAGGCAAGCATGAGTGAGCGGCCTTTCAAAGTGCTCGGAATTCAGCAAATCGCAGTGGGCGCCCTGGACAAGAATCGTCTGCGTACGCTCTGGGTGGATACCCTGGGTCTCAATCTGGCCGGTAACTACCAGAGTGCGTCGGAAAATGTCGATGAAGACATCGCGGTTGCCGGCTCCGGGCCGCTCAAGGTGGAAGTCGATCTGATGCAGCCGCTCGATTCGGACGGCAAACCCAAGGTGCAGGACCCGGCGCTCAATCACGTAGGCCTGTGGATCGACGACCTGCCGGCAGCCGTGGCATGGCTGCAGGCGCAGGGCGTGCGGTTTACCCCAGGCGGCATCCGCAAGGGGGCGTCAGGTTTTGATATCTGTTTCATCCACCCCAAGGCCAACGAGGCATTTCCCATCGCAGGGGAGGGTGTGTTGATCGAACTGGTCCAGGCGCCGCAGGAAGTTCGCGAGGCCTTCGAGCGGCTGGCATAAGCTGTAATCATCCCGAACCGGGATTTTAATCATCGTGCGTACCCGGTTTATTCAGATCACGGATATCGTATTGCAAGGAATGCCGGGTATGCTGGGTGCCCATGCACGGCCTGCCTGCTGGTGTCGAGCGACCGCCCCATCCAGGCTTGCTTTCCCGGGGACTGCTGACTATCCTCTGCGTTCGTAAATAAGCCAGGTGTGAATACCATGTCTGATATCGAGCAACAGCTACTGTATGTCTTTCCCGGACAGGGTTCACAATACAAGGGTATGGGCAGCGACCTCTGTCACGACTACGCCGCCGCCAGAAAAATTTACGAACAGGCGGGCTCGGTCCTTGGTTACGACATGGCAGAGCTTTCCTTCAATGACCCGGAGGAAAAACTCAATCAGACCCGGTTCACACAACCGGCCCTGCTCACCCACTCCATCGCCTGCCTGGAGGTATTCAGGGATCTGACCGATGATCGACTGAGGCCGGCTATGGCCGCAGGGCACAGTCTAGGCGAGTATTCGGCACTGGTTGCGGCGAAGGCGCTGAGTTTCGAAAGTGCGTTGAAACTGGTGCAAAAGCGTGGGGAGTTGATGGGTACCTATGGCGAAGGGGAAATGACCGCCTTCCCACTGGCTGTCGATGTCGTTCGACCCCTGGCCGAGCGCCATCACTGCGCGATTGCCGGCTGCAACCTGCCTGAACAGACGGTCATTGGCGGTCGGAGTTCAGACCTGGAAATGGTGGAGCAGGAGGTGAAGGAAGGCTTTCCGCGCAAGCGGCCCGTGCGCCTGAAGACCGAAGGCGCTTTTCATACCTATTATATGGTCGAGGCCGCGCGCCATTACCGGACCGTGCTTGAAGCCGCCGAGTTTGAACTATCCGACGTCCGGGTCATGTCCAATTTCACCGGCGGCTACCATGTATCCAATCCGATAGACATCAAGGCACGATTGTTCTATCAATTGTTCCATCCCGTGCTGTGGAATTCAAATCTGCAAACAACCCTCAATGATGGCGTCAAAACGATTATTGAATTCGGTGGCGGGATTGGGGCCGCGACTGAGCCCGAAGATAAGCGGCCGAACCTGGAAGGCATGATCAACAGGACCTTGCGCGCCACGGGTCACGATGTGCTGTATCAGTCAGCGATAAACAGCCAAACCCTCGCTAAGGCGGCGGGTTTCGTGAATGGCGTGGATTAGCAGAACTGACAGAGCCACACGGCGGCATGGCCGCACAATCCAGGATTGTTTACTTGTTATCCTGCATGTGCTCAGCACGATGCTCCCGGTGCGGTGAACAAGCGTCGCTTCAGTTGACCGGGTCCCCCTCCCGCATCTCGGTATCTGGCGCGGCAACGATTTGCTCATCAAGTTTCAATCCCTGCAGGATCTCAAAATCCAGATCGTTGCGCATCCCCACCTTTACCACCTGGCGCGCCAGTGCGCCCTGTACCACTTTGAACACATAGTGACCTCCGTCGACCCCTTGCAATACACTGAAGCGGGGTACGATGAGGGTGTCCTGTTTAATCCCGGTAAAAAAGCGCGCCTGCAAACGATAGCCGACCCCGAGACCGGGCGCTCGTTGCGCGGGGGTGACGATCACCTTCACCCGCTGTTGCTCCACACCGAGGGATGAGAGTTTGGTGAAGCCGGCCGGTTCCACCCGCCTGACCAGGGCAGCCAGCGGCTCGGCGAGACCGGCGGCGGAGAGTTGCACCGGGTCGTCAACCGCCAGGCGCAGGGCGTCCTGGGTCAGCACCTCGGCCACTACCTCCAGTTCCTGTATGCTGCCCAGCCGCAGCAAGGGCCGGCCGGCCGGGAGCGACCCGCCCCCCTGCTCGAAGCGTTCCAGCACGACACCATCAATGGGCGAAAGGATCTCTGCCAGTGCCAGTTTGTGTTCGGCACGGGCGAGCCTGGAACGTGCCTGGCTCAGTTGCTGCACCACCACATCGCGTTCGATGCGTTTACGAGCAAGCCATTCGTCGATGTATTCAGGCCCCAGCTTGATGGCGGTGAACAGGGTGTGAAATGCGGCTCGCATCATCTCCTGTTCGCGTAATTCGATCACCGCGGTCTCCGCAGACAAAGCCGCGTCGTCCAGTTGCCCGTGCGAGGCGCTGCCGCGTTCGGCCAGGCTTGCGATGCGGGTGAGTTCCTTGTCTGCGCGACGCGCCCGGGCGCTGCTCGCCTCAACCTGGGCATCGGTGGCGTGCAATACCTTGCCGGCCGCCTCCACGGTTGCCTGCAGCTCGATGCGCAGTGATTTCTCGATCTCGTCGTAGGCATTGAGCACCAGTTGCTGCTCCAGTTCAGCCACCGCCGCCCGCGCCTCACGCACGGTCTCCTCGGCCGGCAGCCGGTCAAAGTCAATGAGCCGCTGCGCCTTGCCCACCAGGTCGCCAGGCTGCAACTCGATGCGGCCGATACGGCCGTCGAGCGGCATGCTGATGAGGTAATCGCGGGCCAGCCGGGTACGTGCCGGTTCATCGAAAAACTCACGCATCTCTCCCTGTCGCGGGGCAAGGGTATCCAGCCCGTTTCCAGCGGAACAGGCCGCAAGCAGCACCGTGACAGCTAACAAAGTGAAACGATACATGGCTTACTCCTTCACATTGAGTACGGCCAGCCAATCCAGGCGCTGGATCAGCCGGAACAGGATCAACTGGGCGGCGCTGACGAACAGCGTCACCAGCAGTGCACTGAACAGCAGGGTCACGGGCAGTATCACCGCCGGGAAGCGGTAGAGTTCTGTGCTGTATGCAATGGAGAGCAGGTGAGCGAGCCCCACACCGGCGAACAGGCCGGCCAGAAGTCCGCTTCCGTTCAGCAGCAGGCTCTCCCCGGCGAAAAGTTTCGCCACCTGTCCTGCGCGGTAGCCAAGGGTGCGCAGGGTGGCTACCTCGCGTTGCCGCTCGGACAGGGAAACCAGGACGGCATTGAGCACTGATCCGAAGGCAATGGTGCCGGAGAACAGCACCATGACCCCGATCATGGCCCCCATTGTTTCGCCGAAGGTCTCTTCCATCAGAGTGAATGCGCGCAGGCGTTCGCCGATTCCCACCAGGGTGGGGAGTTGCTTGAGCCTGTCGAGCAGTGCCTCGGGACTCGTGCCCGGCTGCAGCGCGCCGAGCACGGTGTTTGCTGCCTCAACCTCGCCCAGCAGGCGGCTGAGATAGCGGATATCCGTGTAGGCTGAGAGGCCGAAGAAGCTGTCGCTCACCGCCGCCACAACTGCGCTAACTTCCACCCGCCGGCCGATCAGCGGCCGCAGCCGCAGGCTGTCCCCGGGCCGTGCGCGCAGGATCTCGGCCAGTTTACGGGTAAGCACCAGGCCAGAGTCTGGCATGACCAATGGCTCACCATCGCCTCCCAGCGGGGTGTACAGGCGGTTGTCCGGAGGCAGCCCCATCACCCCCACACGTTTGTGATAGGCCCCCCGTGACAGATCGCTGACAACCGCCAATTGCGCTTCGGTGTACGCCACGTTCGGCATCCGCGCCACCTCGGCTTCGGCCCTGGTGGCATTGGGATCGCGCAGTGCCACAGTGAAATCCTGATGGGCCACCCGGTGAAACTCATAGCGCATCAGATAGTCGAGCGCGTCCACCATGGAGAGCGCGGTGAATACCAGCGCAGTGGAGATGGCGGCGGCGAGCACGCTGACCAGTGAGCGGAAAGGGTTGCGGAATATGCTGCGCAGCACGATTCGTCCCGTGAAGGGGATCCGCCGCCATAGCGCGGGAAAACGTTCCGGCAGCACGAGTCCACCCTGCTCGGGAGGTGGCGGGCGC
>RRYU01009383.1_pt1 | contig 20284 bp, 15 predicted proteins | sample 2162651 | NCBI WGS metagenome assembly RRYU01 (sample SAMN10267283, study PRJNA491782) | microbial mat metagenome | isolation source: biomat in the production well | place: Japan: Minami-Kanto gas field, natural gas well KTG3 | collected 2017-06 | reverse complement strand
GGTTGTGATTTTTGATTTTTTACTTTTGCCTTTACAGCAATGACCATCGTACACCGATACATAGATGTCGATTATCCTGTTTTTCAGTCGGACGACAAGGCGCTCGACGTTCTTGCCCGGCTCGACGAGCTCGATCTCGGGGAGGCTCCTGTCCTGAAGGACGGCAAGCTCTTCGCCCTCGTCTCTTCCGGAGAGTTGCGCCGGGCGCTCGCGCCGGCCGGAGGCGAGGCTTCCGGGCTGCTTGTCGGGGACATGCGCTTCGAGATTCCCGAATCGGTTCGGCCGGATGTGCATCTGCTCGATGTATTCCCCTGTCTCTGCCGCGAGCGTTCGAAAAACCTGCTCGCCATAAGCGGCGATGACGGAGCATTCGTCGGGGTGGCTCCGAAGATGCCCCTGCTGCGCGCCATCGCCTCGCTCTTTCATTTCGACGAAAAGGGAGCGACCATCGAGATCGAGGTTCCGGCGCTGGGCGTCAAGTTGTCGGAGATCATCGGCGTGCTCGAAAAGAACGAGGCCACGGTGCTCAGTTTCGGCGTCGCCGTTCCCGACCCCGGCGCGCAGTCGATGGTCATAACTTTCAGGCTTCGGACTTCGGATTCGTTCCGGCTCGCCAAGACGCTTGAAAAGTACGGTTATGCCGTTCATTTTGCCACGCCTTCGTCAGACGGCGGTGTGGACGAGCTGCGTGAAAAGGCTCTCGAATTCATGCGCTATATCGACATGTAGGGCAGAGAGGGTCTCTTTTTCCACTACAGACATTCTTATGACATACAATCCGTCCGTTCTCAGGCAGCGGATCAGGGACAAGGCCGCGGAGCTTCATCCCGGCATCGTTTCCATTCGGCGCGATATCCACATGCACCCCGAGCTTTCCTTCCGGGAATTCCGCACGACGGCTCTCGTCAGGGAGTACCTCCTCGGTCTCGGCCTGAGGATCGAGCACGAATATCTTGAAACAGGCGTCGTCGCGCGCCTCGAATCGGGAACGGAGGCGCAACGCCTCCCGCTTGTGGCTCTTCGCGCGGACATGGATGCCCTGCCGGTGCCCGAGGAGAACAGTCACGACTTCTGCTCCGTCGAGAAGGGGGTCATGCACGCCTGCGGCCACGACATGCATACGGCCATTCTGATGGGGGCCGCGGCAATTCTCGCATCGATGAAGGAACAGTTGCCGGGTGACGTGCTGTTTATTTTCCAGCCCGCCGAGGAAAAAGCGCCGGGGGGAGCCGTTCCGCTGATCGAGGCGGGCCTTTTCAGGGATTACGATCCGTCGGCCATTTTCGCGCTGCACTGTTTTCCGCATATTCTCGCCGGGAATGTCGCCGTCAGGGAGGGCAGCCTGATGGCCGCGGCCGACGAGCTCTACATCACGGTGCACGGAGAGGGCGGTCACGCCTCCGCGCCGCACAAAGCCTCCGATCCGGTGCTCGGCGCGGCACATATCGTCACGGCCGTCCAGCATCTGGTCAGCAGGGCGTCGTCCCCGTACGAACCCGCCGTGGTTTCCATCAGCTCCATACAGGGGGGCAGCGCCACGAACGTCATTCCCGGCAGGGTCTCCATGTCGGGCACCATGCGTTCCATGAGCGAGGAGCTTCGCGCCCTGCTGCAGAAACGGCTTGCCGGAACAGTCGAACACATCGCGGCGGGTCTCGGCGTCAGGGGTGAACTCGATATCGTCAGCGGTTACCCCGTTCTGGTCAACGATCCCGAAACCTCGCGATTCGTCCGTTCGGAGCTCGAAGGTTTTTTGGGCAGGGAGCATGTCGAGGAGAGCGAGCCGTTGATGACCGCCGAGGATTTCTCCAGTTACCTGCGGTATTGCCCGGGAACGTTCATTCAGCTCGGCACGGGCCGGCCAGGTCAGTCGAGGGGAAATGCGCTGCATTCACCTTTTTTCAATCCCGATGAAAGCGCCCTGAGGACCGGCATGGAAGTGATGAGCTGCGTCGCCCTGGGCTGGCTGGAGAAGTCGGTGGGCGAGGGGTGAGAACGGTTTCCGACGGAAAACAGAAAAGGCGATGACTTTCCTCATCGCCTTTTTCAGTTTGTCTGTCGTCGTTTGTGGTGTTACGCCTTGCCGTCGGAACCCAGCACATTGCGGATCTTGTGCATGTAGAGCACCTTCAGGGCGTCCCTGGCGGGGCCGAGATATTTTCTCGGATCGAACTCCTCGGGATGCTCGTCGAGCACCTTGCGCACCGCGGCGGTCATGGCGAGGCGTCCATCCGAATCGATGTTAATCTTGCAGACGGCCGAGCGGGCAGCTTCCCTTAGTTGGTCTTCGCCGATGCCGATCGCGTCCTTGAGTTTTCCGCCGTGTTCGTTGATCGTTCTGACCAGGTCCTGCGGGACCGATGATGAACCGTGCAGAACGATAGGAAAGCCGGGAATGCGTTGTTCAATTTCCTCGAGGATGTCAAGGCGTATTTTCGGATCTTCTCCCGGCTTGAACTTAAAAGCGCCATGCGATGTTCCAATAGAAATGGCGAGGCTGTCCACGCCGGTTTTGCTGACAAAGTCCTCTACCTCTTCAGGCTGTGTGTAGGTGTGCGTCTCGGCCGAGACTTCATCTTCTATGCCGGCAAGTACGCCGAGTTCGCCTTCGACTGTGACATCGTGGGTGTGGGCGTACTCCACGACCTTGCGGGTCAGGGCGACGTTTTCGTCGTAGTCGAGGTGCGAGCCGTCTATCATGACCGAAGAGAAACCGCTGTCGATACAGTCCTTGCAGAGTTCGAAGGTGTCTCCGTGGTCGAGGTGGAGAACGATAGGCACCGGCGAGCCGAGTTCTTCGGCGTATTCGACAGCGCCGCGCGCAAGATGACGAAGAAGTGTTTCGTTGGCGTAGTTTCTCGCCCCTTTAGAGACCTGAAGGATGACCGGCGATTTTGTTTCGACGCAGGCCATGACGATCGCCTGAAGCTGCTCGAGATTGTTGAAGTTATAGGCGGGAATTGCATAGCCACCCGTTACAGCTTTTTCAAAAAGCTCCCTGCTGTTGACGAGACCAAGTTCTTTATAGCCGACAGGTTTCTTTTGCATGAAGAGCGCTCCCTTTTTTATTTTGGTGTCGTATTGCGTGAAAATGAAGCAAAGCCAGTAAGCAAGTGCACGGAAATATAATATATTTGTCTCGCATTCAAGGAGTGATTCTCACATCATAGCCCGGTAAATTCCATTCATGTTCATACATACAAGAAAGATCCTTTTTCTTGCGTCAGCGCTGGCCGTTTTTCTGTCGCTCCCGTTTCCTGAAATTTCCCGCACGGCCGTTTCGGTTCCCGTCAAAGAGCCCGTTCTCAAACCTTCTCCCGTTCAGGAGGAGGCGGAACGGTACCTGAGCCGCTACCTCATGCAGTATCATTTCAGGCAGCTTGCGGTCAACGACTCGCTTTCAAGGGAAGTGCTTTCGCGCTATCTCGACGAACTGGACGAGTCGAAATCCTATTTTCTGGCTTCGGATATCGAAGTCTTCCGGGAAAGATACGCCCGTTCGATGGACGACGAGTTTCTTTCCGGCAAGGCCGATGCCGGGTTCTACATCTACAATCGTTTTCTCCGCCAGGCCAGGGAGAAAATGCGCTACATGATCGCCCTTTTCGAGAAAGGCGGTTTTGACTTTACCGTTCAGGAGTCCATGGAGCTCAAGCGGGACAAGGCCCCCTGGCCGGCCACGGTCCAGGAACTCCGTGATCTCTGGAGGAAGGAGGCCAAGTACCAGTTGCTCAACCTGAAATATTCGGGAGAAGAGGAGAGCGACGATCCCCGAAAGGCGCTGATCAAACGGTACCGGAACCGTTTGTCTATTCTGGAGCAGCAGAACGCCGAGGACGCCTTCAGGGCTTATACGATGGCCCTGACGACCTCGTTCGATCCCCATACGAGTTATTTTTCGCCAGGCGATTTCGAGAATTTCCAGATCGACATCAGCCGTTCCTTTGAAGGAATCGGCGCGAAGCTCCAGAGCGAGAACGAGTACACGGTCATCCACGAGGTTATTCCCGGAGGGCCCGCGTTCAGGAGCAATCTCCTCAAGAAGGGCGACCGGATCACCGGGGTCGGACAGGGAAACAAGGGTGAGATCGTCGATATCGTCGGCTGGCGCGTCAACGATGTCGTCAAGAGGATTCGCGGCAAGAAGGGATCCGTCGTCCGGCTGAAGATCCTGCCGGCAAGCCAGGGCAACAAGGGCCCGGCCAGGATCGTCGAGATCGTTCGCGACGAGGTCCGGCTCGAAGAGCAGTCAGCCAAGAAGGAGATCATCCGGCTCAACGGCCGGAAGATCGGCGTGATCACCATTCCCGCGTTCTACCTCGATTTCGAGGGACAGTCACGCAACAAACCCGACTATGCGAGCACCAGCAGGGATGTCCGTAAAATTCTGGGCGAACTGCGGAAAGAGAACGTGGAGGGAATCGTGCTCGATCTGAGGAACAACGGGGGCGGGGCGCTCGAGGAAGCGGTGAAGCTCACGGGGCTTTTCATTCACGACGGGCCGGTGGTACAGATCCGCAACTCTCAAGGTGGCAAGGTCGTTCTTGAGGACGAAGACCCAGCGGTCGTCTACGACGGGCCGCTGGTCGTTCTCGTCAACCGTTACAGCGCTTCAGCCTCGGAGATTCTCGCCGCCGCCATCCAGGATTACGGTCGTGGCGTGGTCATCGGCGGACGGACGTTCGGCAAGGGGACCGTGCAGAGCATCATGAAGATTCGCCGTCCGTTCAACTTCATCTACAAGGCCGACGATCTCGGACAGTTGAAGCTCACGGTGGCCAAGTTCTATCGCATATCCGGAGAGAGCACCCAGCACATGGGCGTCAAGCCGGATATCTCCTTTCCGTCGCTCATCGACAGCGAGGTCGTCGGCGAGGACAATTACACGAGCAGTCTGCCCTGGGACGTCATTTCCCCCGCGAGGTATTCCCGGACCTCATGGTTGACCGGCGCCGATGTCAGGGATCTCAGGGAGCGTTTTACGCAAAGAAACGCGAATGATTCACTCTATTCGCGCTATGTCAGGGACCTGGCCGTCCTGAACGGTTTCAGGAAGAAGGAGAGCGTGCCGCTCTTCGAGCCGGCCTTCAAGGCCGAGATGGAGCGTATCAGGAGTTTCGAGGCGCAGTGGAGCAAGGAAGACCAGCCCGACATTCTGCTCAACCGCTCGGCGGCGGTCGTCGTCGACATGGCCGACCTGTCGGGAAACAGGCTTCCGGGAGCCGAGCAGGCTCCCTGGCAGGCGGAAAAGAAATAACGGGCCCCGGACGCCCGGCACGAGCGTCCGGGGTGGCTCAGCATTTGGCGGCGGCGTTTCGCAACTGTTCCTCGACGGAGGAAAACGACGTGCTGCCGTGAGTTTTTTTGCTGTTGACGCTCGAATCCGGTTTCAGGGAGTCGTAGAGATCCTCGCCGAACAGTTCGGAAAACTCCCGGTAGGCGTCCAGGTCGAGTCCGGGGAGCGGCGTATCGGTTTCGATCGAGCGGGTGACGATCCTGCCCGTTATCCTGTGGGCGTCCCTGAACGGCAGGCCTTTCTTGACGAGATACTCCGCGATTTCCGTCGCCAGGCTCAGATCCCCGGCCGTGAGCCGCGCGAGCCGCTCCTCGTTCAGCCTGGTGTTGGAAAGAAGACGGGTGAAGATCCTGATGCACGAAAGCGTTGTTCCCGCCGCGTCGAAAAGCGGAGGCTTGTCTTCCTGCATGTCGCGGTTGTAGGAAAGCGGCAGGCCCTTCATGACGGTGAGGATGTTGAGCAGGTCGCCGTAGACCCTCCCCGTCTTTCCCCTCACCAGTTCTGCGATGTCGGCGTTCTTCTTCTGGGGCATGATCGACGAACCCGTGGAGAAGGAGTCGCTTATCTCCACGTAGTTGAATTCCGAGGAACTCCAGAGAATGAGGTCCTCGCAGAACCTCGACAGATGCATCATGACGACCGAGCAGGCGGCGATGAACTCGATGACGATGTCGCGGTCGCTCACGGCGTCGATGCTGTTATCGAAGAGCGAACCGAAGTCGAGCAGTTCCATGCTGCGCCTTGCGTTCAGCGGCAGCGTGCTCCCGGCGAAGGCCGCGGCCCCGAGAGGGGAGACGTCCACCCGTTTAAGCAGGTCGCCAAGCCGTTCCTGGTCGCGGTGAAACATGTTGAAGTACGCAAGGTAGTAGTGTCCCGCAGAAATCGGCTGGGCCCGCTGCAGGTGGGTATAGCCGAAGATGATCGTGGCCCTGTAGGTTTCCGCTTTTTCGACGAGCAGTTTCTTCAGTGAGCCGAGCGCGGCGTCGAGTTCTGAAATCATCCGTTTCAGGTAGAGTCTCGTATCGGTCGCCACCTGGTCGTTGCGGCTTCTGCCCGAATGGATTTTTCCCGCGATGGGGCCGATCTTTTCCTTCAGGCGGTTTTCTATGACCGTGTGAATGTCCTCGTCTTCCCATTCCGGCACGAGCGCTCCCGAGCTGATTTCCTGCTCGATATCCTCCAGGCCCTCGATGATGAGGCGAGCTTCCTCGACAGGGATGATCGCTTCCTCTGAAAGCATCGTCACATGGGCGATGGAGCCCCTGATATCCTCCTGGTAGAGGGCCTTGTCCACGTCGACGGACGAGGAGAAAAGCAGCGCCTCGCGGTCGAAGGGTTCGGCGAAACGGCTCTGCCAGAGAAGTTCTTTTTCAGCTTTTTCATTGCCTTTTTTTGTGCTCATCGGTCTGGAAATCAAGGTGGTTACGGTAGTAGCCGGAAGATAACAAAATACAGCCGACCCGAAAAGCGGACCTCTTTTCGCTTTTTGATCTTTTTTTTTGTATAAAGTGCTTTAAAATTCAAAGTACATGCAAAAAAGCAAAAAACCTGTCAATAGGGCGGGATAAGCAAAACCGTGGTGCAGGCCGTTCTCGCGTAGGGGCGAAAAATCTTTCGCCTGTACTGACCACCGATCAGCCGAAACACCCCGTCCGGTTTGTATCCTGCAGGTGCAGTCCCTTATGCTTGCTTACGCCGTTGGGACGGACATCGTCATCGTACGGTGTTCAGTCCGATCCTTGATGCTTGTATCAAAACGTGCATTTGACGAAATTGGATCATGGCGAAGACGCCTGTTTCCGCTGTGTCATCGGGCGAACGGGAACCGAAAGCTGTTCTTTTTGACGCCCCTGTAAAGCGTCAGGCAAGACGTATTCCGAAAACAGGTTAGGGATGCCTGCCTTTGAACTCCGGTTCGCGGATTGACACAAGAGCAATGAATGAAATCGGTTATGGCTTTTTCGGGAATGACGGCGGCGACGCCCGGGGCTTGGCGGTCGCCGGAAAAAGGAGGTTCGCGCAATCATGCCCGGAAAGCCGCGCCGGACAAGGATCACAAAAGGGACAGTGAAGACCCGCAAGCGCGTAGGGGATTGAGACATCGTCTTGGCGCTTAAGGAGAGTATCGGCTTCAGTGAAGACCCGCAAGCGCGTAGGGGATTGAGACGCTTGTAAATATGCGCTCGCTCGTAGTGCAGTGAGTGAAGACCCGCAAGCGCGTAGGGGATTGAGACATCCAGCGTGACCTCGAGGCGTTGGGTGTCGGGGGTGAAGACCCGCAAGCGCGTAGGGGATTGAGACTTTGAGTCCATCGATCCTATATACAAGGTCATGCCAGTGAAGACCCGCAAGCGCGTAGGGGATTGAGACTCCTCGATCTGTTTGATGAGCGACGCCTGAGCCTGGTGTGAAGACCCGCAAGCGCGTAGGGGATTGAGACTCGCCGTGAATTGACATTAATGTGCCGGAGTAATAGTGAAGACCCGCAAGCGCGTAGGGGATTGAGACACTGAACGACACGGCAGGGGGTGGTGACGCATGACGTGAAGACCCGCAAGCGCGTAGGGGATTGAGACCATAACGGCAGGTTGTATATCGGCGGCTGTAAGGCCGTGAAGACCCGCAAGCGCGTAGGGGATTGAGACATGTCGTGATGAGCAACGCTTCGGGTGTGGTCGAGTGAAGACCCGCAAGCGCGTAGGGGATTGAGACCGGTGCGCGTGGGCCAGGGGCCTGAAAAAGATCAGGTGAAGACCCGCAAGCGCGTAGGGGATTGAGACCTGATCACGCTGTACTTTTTCCCGACGCTGTGCGTGAAGACCCGCAAGCGCGTAGGGGATTGAGACCGAAGTTCCGCGAGCTCGCGAAGGCGGCGGGTAGTGAAGACCCGCAAGCGCGTAGGGGATTGAGACAGCGCCGGCGCGGTCACCATCGACACCGATGGCGGTGAAGACCCGCAAGCGCGTAGGGGATTGAGACAATTTTCTGCGGCTGCTTGGCGGCATGACGATATGTGAAGACCCGCAAGCGCGTAGGGGATTGAGACCATATTGGTGCGATTATACGCCCGCCGAAGCGGGCGTGAAGACCCGCAAGCGCGTAGGGGATTGAGACCTTCGAGATGGTCGAGACCGTCGGCCGTCGAAATGTGAAGACCCGCAAGCGCGTAGGGGATTGAGACTTCGTCGCCGCCCATGATCGATTTGACTACGCTGTGAAGACCCGCAAGCGCGTAGGGGATTGAGACAGCAGAAGTGCGTAATTTCGGCTTATACACATGCGGTGAAGACCCGCAAGCGCGTAGGGGATTGAGACCGGTGGAACTTCATCCTGTTCCGGATCCTCGACGAGGTGAAGACCCGCAAGCGCGTAGGGGATTGAGACAGTGATCGTCAAAATCGGGTTGCCGGAACCCGTGACGTGAAGACCCGCAAGCGCGTAGGGGATTGAGACCCGAACAGGTCGAAAACTGCCAGTACGTCCCCGGTGAAGACCCGCAAGCGCGTAGGGGATTGAGACGCCCGGCAAGCGGCCGAAATCCGGCAAAAGTCAAGGTGAAGACCCGCAAGCGCGTAGGGGATTGAGACTTTTTTATTGAACCCCGCGCGAGGCGGGGCTGGGTGAAGACCCGCAAGCGCGTAGGGGATTGAGACTCCAACGCTTGGGGTTTGTCATGGTCGAGCCGAGTGAAGACCCGCAAGCGCGTAGGGGATTGAGACATAATGTCCTATGTTTTGTTGTTGATAAATTCCATAGTGAAGACCCGCAAGCGCGTAGGGGATTGAGACTTTGTCCTCTTGGGTTTCCAGCCATCGTTCGGCGTGAAGACCCGCAAGCGCGTAGGGGATTGAGACCCGCCATGGTCACCGTGTGGGTAAAGGCTTCGCAGTGAAGACCCGCAAGCGCGTAGGGGATTGAGACACGGCAGGCGCAAAGCTTTGCCTGACGGAAGACGGTGAAGACCCGCAAGCGCGTAGGGGATTGAGACAGGGCAACAGGATGTTCTACGAAGAGGCTGAGGATGGTGAAGACCCGCAAGCGCGTAGGGGATTGAGACTCCATATTTATGGCAAGGGAAATTTTTAATTGAACGTGAAGACCCGCAAGCGCGTAGGGGATTGAGACCGTTGAACACTTTGTAAAGCGTCAAATCAGGAATTGTGAAGACCCGCAAGCGCGTAGGGGATTGAGACCCCGGAAATGGGAATTATGCGTTAATTGGTGGTTGTGAAGACCCGCAAGCGCGTAGGGGATTGAGACTTTTTCTGTCATGGGTTTTGCTACGGCTTTCAGAATGTGAAGACCCGCAAGCGCGTAGGGGATTGAGACATCAGTGCCGTCTTTGTCCATAAGAAACGCAATCGTGAAGACCCGCAAGCGCGTAGGGGATTGAGACGTGTACACCTTCGTCGAGGCAACTCTCACTGTACCGTGAAGACCCGCAAGCGCGTAGGGGATTGAGACGCGCCGACGATCTTGTTGTCGGTGCTGCGGTAGTAGCGTGAAGACCCGCAAGCGCGTAGGGGATTGAGACTTCTGCTCTTTGAGCAGCTTTTCTTCTTCGTCGGTGAAGACCCGCAAGCGCGTAGGGGATTGAGACGCGCTGTACCTGCCTCCGTACGGGATTTTGTATCGGTGAAGACCCGCAAGCGCGTAGGGGATTGAGACATCCAGTACGCCGTCGCGGCGCTTGCGGCAGCGATAGTGAAGACCCGCAAGCGCGTAGGGGATTGAGATAGGCACTTATGCGCATCACCAACACGCCACAGCAAGTGAAGACCCGCAAGCGCGTAGGGGATTGAGACGATGCATCGTCAGGGAGGAATCATGAAGGGCAACGGTGAAGACCCGCAAGCGCGTAGGGGATTGAGACCGCGGTTTCCAGCAGCTTTTGGCACGCTTTTTTGTGAAGACCCGCAAGCGCGTAGGGGATTGAGACCAGACTTTTTTGACCGCCGTAGCCTGGCGTATGAGTGAAGACCCGCAAGCGCGTAGGGGATTGAGACTCGTGCTGACGGTCTCGTCGGCAGGATAGCCTATAGTGAAGACCCGCAAGCGCGTAGGGGATTGAGACAAGCGCCTGCGGGACCGGGAGATCGAGGCAAACGGCGTGAAGACCCGCAAGCGCGTAGGGGATTGAGACGCTGAGCCATACAACGCGCGCGCAAAGCGCATCGGTGAAGACCCGCAAGCGCGTAGGGGATTGAGACACATGGGTAAGCATAGAGCCTGTTGTCGATCCGGAGTGAAGACCCGCAAGCGCGTAGGGGATTGAGACAGCCTGGATGTGCACGACGATGACAAGCTGGATCGTGAAGACCCGCAAGCGCTTAGGGGATTGAGACCTAAAAAGGTTTGCGTTGATCTTCATGTCGATAGGTGAAGACCCGCAAGCGTGTAGGGGACAGCAGGGGAAGTTGGCAGTGATTCAATTGGCGGTTGGCAATGTGGGGAAAACGGCGGCATTGTCGGGCTGTGGGAGCGAAAGACCTTTCGCCCACGTTCTTACGGAGAATCAGGGACAGTCGGGTGAGGCGGCGGGTATGTGTTCAAGACGTTGCACGTGCGAAAAATCGAAGGCAGGTTTTCGTTCAGCCTGATAACGGCGTGAATATTCTTGCAACATCTTATATGGTAACGAGTTACTGTGATTTAAAGGTGGTCTTGTGCCTTCGGTGTTGCATAACGTCTTTCTTTTCAGTAAGATACGGGAGGAGGTAAGGGTGAAATTCGGCTGTTTTTGCGTTTCATTCGCCGATTTTCCGGCGTGCCTTCGATTTCGGGCTGTGAGCCCTTGCCAGACAAGCGTTTCCAGAGGTAGAGTAGGAAGACCCGATTAGCTACAGGGGATTGCGACTCTACACTCCTCGTATGATTGGCCATGATGATGACCCTGCGTAGGAAGACCCGATCAGCTACAGGGGGACAGTTGGGAAAAGTCTGAGGTCTGAAGTTGGAAGTCGGATGCAATCAGTCAGCCACCGTGCCGGGCGGCGGCGGCAGGATTGGAAGACTTATGGAAATAACCGTTATGGAGCAACTCGTCTCGTTTTTCAGCCATCCGTTTTTCATTCTTTTCAGCGGGGTGAGCACCGTCGTTGTTATCGCGACTGCGGCGTATTCAATTTTTCTGGTTTCAAAAGGGGTGTTTCCTGTCCTTTGGCGGCTGGGGTACGGACTGTCGAAAAGAAAAATCGCGGTTTTCGCCGACGGGAAGTTCGATATCCTGAAAGACATGCTTGTCGATTCACGGCTCTTCCGTGAGAAAAACATCCTTCGGATCGATCGGGAGTCGATCAAGAAAGCGCGTGACATCTCGCTGCTCCTGGTACACTGGGATGCCTGCAGGGAGGTCATCGATCAGATACTCGACATAAAGGATGACGGGGATGCCCTGATCGTCTACGCGCCCCAGGATGAAGGAAGAATAGACGACGCTTCAAGGGATACGATCAACAGTAATCGCAATGCGATCATCGTGAACTTCAGGGGGCGCTTGCTCAACGATATTCTGACCTCCATGATCACCACCGGTTACCGGAAGAGATGATCTTCTTCGGTACTTTTCTCTTTTGTGCTTCTTTTTTTGCGTGATATGATTGTAGTAATGAAGTATTTGTGTTAAATACCATTATTGCTCGATGACTGTTATGTTTGCCCGATAGCTGTTTGCCCGCCCCCACCGAACTGCTGTGTGTCTATCCGTCGTTTTTTTCGTGAGCAGAGCAATCCATTGTTCGTCATTCGAATCAATTCCGATTGCCGAGTATGTCCGATTCCCAAAGAGACTCGTTTTACCTCGGTGCGCTCTTGCACGATATCGGCAAATTTGTCGAGCGGGCCAAAGAGAAGGAGCGACAAGAGAACGCTCAAACGTACGTGCGGACAGGTCAGGTCTCAAAGAACCACGCGCACCGGCGCTATTCGGCGGACTTTATCAGGAGCTTCAGGCACGTTCTCTCCGATCCCGACATAGAGCGGTATGCTTTATTGCATCACGGAGGCAGGGAAAGAGGTAAGGACGATTCAGGGGTCATGCGGAAGGATGTTACCTTGAAGCTGATTCATATTGCCGATATCTCCGCATCCAAAGAACGCGAACAGGTTCCCGATCTCGAGCCCCAGTACTATACCCGCGCGAGACTGCAATCCATTTTTTCCGGCATCAGGCTTGCGGAAAAAGCTGCCCCTCCACTGAAATATCTTGATCTTCAGGCGCTTTCTCTTGCTCGGCAGGCGCTTTTCCCGGCCGGGGAAGAACCGGTTTTTCAAACACAAGCATACAGGCAGTTCGTCGGTGAGTTCGAATCTGCGTTTGCGAAGTTTGTCGAACGCGACGGGGCTGGTTCGACAACGGACCTTCTTCCTCTTCTCCAGAAATTCCTTCACGCGGTTCCCGCCCAGACGCCGAACAGGCTTACAAATGAGCCGGACAGGCCGGATATCAATCTTCTCGACCATTCGAGAGTCACCGCTGCGATTGCCCTTTGTCTTTATGACGAATGGAAGGAGGGGTCGTGGAAGGGAAGGGATTCCGAGATTCTGAAAGATTCGGCGCGAGGCTACAAAAGTCCGGATTTTCCCGCGCCGTGCCTGCTTGTTTCCGGCGACATATCGGGCATACAGGATTTTATCTTCAACGTTCCTTCGAAAGGCGCGGCCAAGACGCTGAAAGCGCGTTCATTCTTTGTTCAGATGCTCGCCGACGTCTGTGTGGAAAAGGTGCTGCATGATCTCGACCTCAAACCTGCCAATCTGCTCTACAACGGTGGAGGGCAGTTCTATTTCCTCGTGCCGGCTTGCAGGGCCGGTGACCTGAAGGCTTGCAAGGAGGAAATTGCCCGTGCGTTGATAGACGAGGAGCTGTTTCTTTCGATAGCGAGCGTCGAGGTCAGGGTTTCCGATTTTATGGACGATTTCGGCACGAAGTGGAAAAAAGTCAATGACGCATTGGCCATCGAGAAACTCAGGAAGTTCAAAGGACTTGATGGTGATGAGTTCGGCAAGATTTTCGGTTCCTTCAAGCAGAAGTTAAAGACAAACGACAAGCGAGATCGGTTTTTTTCCATTACAGGGCTGCTCAGGAGCGAAGAGTATTCCATAGCGGCAAGCGACGGGGATTCCACTGTTGAAGATGGTTGGAGGAAGGTTTTGGCGAACCTCGGATACGCATTTCGATTTGCCAATGAAGGATTTGGGAAATCTCCCAAGGACCCGATTGTCTTCAATGAAACAGTTTTCGAGGGGAGATACGCTGGCTTCAGGTTTTCCGTCAAGGACCTGCCGCGTTGGAGTGACCTTACAATTAAGCAGTTCGAGCAGGACCTGGATGCGTGCGGCCGTTCGATCGAGGAGTATCAGGACGAGGATGAAAACGGGGTAAAGCGGAAATTGAAGGATGGTGATATCATCACCTATTCCCAGCTTGCCTTCAAGGCGTACAAGGAAACCGGTACAGAGAAGCTCGGCATCCTGAAAATGGATGTGGACAATCTCGGAAAACTTTTCTCCGATGGATTTCCGGAGGAGATCAGGACTCCTTCACGCATGATGTCCCTGTCGCGATCTTTGCAGTGGTTCTTCGAGGGATATATGAACACCCTGCTCAAAAGCGGGGAGTTCAGGGATTATTTGTATCCGATCTTTTCCGGCGGCGACGACCTGTTCATCGTCGGTGCTTGGCACAAGGTGTTTGACATTGCCTTGAGAATCCAGAAGGATTTCAGGCAGTTCGTCTGCGAGAATCCTTCGGTAACCCTGTCGGCATCCCTGCTGGTCGTTGACGAGCATTATCCGGTGTCGCGATTCGCCGCGCTTGCCGAAGAACGCCTGCACGAGGCTAAATACGGGAGTCTCAACAAGAACTCGGTCAACGTGTTCGGCCAGACGTTGAGCTGGGAGGAATTCGAGGAGGCTTTACATATTAAAAAGTGTCTTGTCGAGCTTGTCGATGAAAAAGGCATATACAAGGTTCCTCGTTCGGTTATCTATAAGGTTTTACAGAGTTGTGACGGGTTGTCGGAGTTGCATGATCGGGCTCTGATGCTTTACAAGGCTGAATCATCAAATGACATGGCTCATCTATCCCGCTTACGGGAACGGCCCCCGGTGGGCGAAAAGATGTGGCGCATGAGTTACATGCTTCGTGATATCAGAAAAGATGAGGCGAAGGAGCTTGCCAGGGGAATTATCGAAAAATATGAGTCTGTCGTAAAGATGGCTTTACAAGGGAAGCCGGCCAATCCGATGTATGTAGCTGTTGGTGCCCGTTGGGCTGAAATGGCTACGCGGTTTAATCAGAAATGCCATGAACAACCAAAATAAGGGACATGATGCAGAGTAATTTTTCCCGTTCAGGAGGTGGGCGTTCTGGAGGGTTTCAGAAAAGCTGGAGCGAAGAATCAGCTCATCAAGAGATACTGGCTGCTTTTGGGGAAAATTTCGAAAGCAGGATTCTTTCTCCAAACCAGCATGGCTACAATGATTATGTGAATCGTTTAAAAGAATATGTGAAAAAACACGTTATAGGGATCACCTCTTCGCAGCTCCGGAACGTCTATGCGCTGATAAGGGAAAAAAACAAACCGGACACTCTTCCTTATATCAGACCAAAGCTTGCCTATGTTGCGGGAAGGGCCAATAATGATGAGCTCAGGGCGCTTATTTACTTGCTCGATCTTCTGGCTGTTCAAGTTGATGACAAAGCAAAGCTGAAAAATTTCAAATCTTTTTTTGAATCGGTGATTGCCTACCACAAATATTTCGGGGGAAACGACAATGCATAAACTCATTGGTAAAGCATTCATTTCCGGCAGAATTGTTGTGAAAACCGGATTGCACATCGGCGGTTCAAAAACGGTGCTTGATATCGGCGGTGTCGATCTGAATGTCATCAAAACCCAGCAGGGTGTTCCCTATATCCCCGGAAGTTCATTAAAAGGGAAATTACGATCCATTTTTGCTCGCGAGGAAGGTTCTCTGGCTATAAAACGTGAGCCGAATATGCCCGAAAACATGATCGTTGATAGTGAGAGAATCAACCTTTTGTTCGGGCGGGGTGCGGACAGGGATATAGAAGAAAAAAAGTTGCCGGAAAAATGCCAGTTAACACGCCTGATCGTACGTGACGCTTTCCTCGATACAAAACATTTTCGAAAACATTTTTACGATATCGAGCCGGACGACAAGGATTTTGAGGATGATCTCGTAAGCTACACAGAAGTCAAGACCGAAAATACGATCAATAGAATGACCGGGACCGCGCAGCATCCCCGGCAACTGGAGAGGGTACCGGCAGACGCGGAGTTCAATTTTGAAATCATCTACAACGTTTTTGATGAAGAAGAAAAAGTCTCACACCTCAACGCTCTTCTGCAGGCAATGAGGATTCTGGAGGACGATTATCTCGGCGGAAGCGGATCACGAGGTTATGGGCAGATAGGTTTTAAAGGGATGAAGTATGAATACAAGTCAATAGATGAATACAAGAACGGTAACGAGCGCCGTGAACTTGATCTTACGGGAATTACACCTCTCGACTAATCCTATCATCTGACATGCAGGCGATTTTTCTGATTCCCGGTAATGGCAGCCAGTTTCACCTCGGGGAAACCGGTCTGGACGACAGCAGCGATCTGCTGCATTCCGACACGCTGTTTTCCGCGCTTGCGAATGTGTACGAGTGCGCCTTGAGCGGTGCGGAAACGTTTATCGATCTGGTCGAGAATGGTCAACTCTCGTTTTCCTCCGGGTTGTACGCAATGCTCAAAAAAGATTCTGAAGAGCCGCCGTTGCTTTTTTTGCCGAAACCCACGGTGACCTACAGCGAGGTCGAGGACAGGAAACGGTATAAAAGCATAAAGTACTTTTCGCTCGGAGTATGGTCGGAGTTCTGTAGCTCATTCGATGCAGAGACGTTTGCATCCGGTTTGGATTTTTCAGCGAAGCCTGCGTTGGGAAATGAATTCATGTGTCTCGACGGAGAGCTTGGCCCTGATCCGGAGGCCTTTCAGCATTGCTCCTTTCGCGGTTTTACGACCAGTCCCAAAGTGAAGGTGCACACCACGCTTCAGGAGGATCGGCTCTATCACGAGACCACGGTGCAGTTCAACTCGTTTGTTGCTGATGGACAGGAATATGAGGGAGCTTATTGTGTGCTGCTCGATCATCGGTTGACGGACGATCAGTACAGGGAATTTCTTGCCGCACTGCGAATCATGGCAGACGAGGGGGTAGGCGGCCAGCGCTCTTCCGGCAAGGGCCAGTTCAGGGAGGTTCGCGAAGCGACCATCGACATCCCGGAAAGGGACGCTGTTGCCGCGTATCTGGGCTTGTCGATTGTTTCCCCGGCCGATGGCGGTGAGTTCGATGCACTGGAACGCTACGAGCTGTTCGTTCGGGGCGGCGGTTCGCTCGGATTAAGAGGGGATTCGGAAAAACACCGCAAGCAAGCTCGCTTTGTCAGGGAAGGAGCCGTGATGAGCCACAGGATTGCTGGAACAATTCCCGACGTATCGCCGGATGAAGCCAATACCCCTGTATTGCGCAACGGGAGAAACTTCGCCATTCCAATCTGAAAGCCGATATGCAGCGATCCCTGATATCACACAAGGTAAGCCTGACTACGCTTTCGCCGGTCTTTATAGGGGCAGGGGAGGAGCACGTTCTTTCGCCCTACAGCGACTTTGTGCAGCGGGGAGATTCTCTGATCTATATCGACACCGACAGGCTTCAGGAAGCGATGCAGGGTGACAAGGCACTTATCGAGGCATTCGTGAAAGGGATGAGGCGGTTCGAGAACAACCGCTCGACCTTTGTGCTCGAAAAATTCATCACCGGAACACTGGGCAGGGAGGTCGATGATTTCGCCGCCCGTGTCGTCCGGGTCGAAGGAGCTGTTCAGAAAAACCATATTCGCAGGTTCATCGCTACCAGCGGGAAACCGTTCATTCCGGGGAGTTCCCTGAAAGGTGCCATCAGGACGGCGGTATTGGTCGATTGGCTGCTGAATACATCGAGCGGGAAAAGAGCGCTTGGTGAAATCAGAATGCATGTCGAGAAACGGGACTGGAGATCGCTGAAAAGAATGAAGCCGGAGCGTCTCTGCTTCGGGAGCATCGCAAATGATGCTTTCAGGCATTTGAGGGTCAGCGATTCTGAAGTAATCGATCAGTCGGCCTTGTCGGTCAGTGAAATGAAAAGGGTTTCTCTTCGGGCTGGTCGACAGAGTTTCAGGAAAAGGCAGTCTGACATCCCACAATGGAGCGAAACGCTCATGCCCTCAACAGCTTCTGGGTTTTTACTGTCGATGACGGTTCCAAAAGGAAAAACAGGGTTTTCTTTTCTGAATGAACAATCCTTGCCGTCATTGTTCACCGTTGTAAACAAGGTTTCTTTTGATTCCTGTTTGCGTGAACTCGATGAACTTGAAGGGAACAAGACATTCAAGGACTTTTTCAGGTTTTATGAAAATCTTGAGAAGAACATCCGCGCGCTTAAGTCAAATGAAGCTGTTCTTCGGTTAGGCGGAGGAAAAACATGGTTCGATAATTCCATTGGATTGTCAGTCGATAGTGAAGATTTCGGACCTGAAGCATTATTTGAAAAATATCTTGATTTGTTAAGAATCGGCAAACTTCCTTTTCCCTCGACCAGATCGGCCATCGTCAGGAACAATATTCCGGTGTCTCCGCTCGGTTGGGTGAAGCTCAGGGTTCTTGATTGACGCATTGGGACCGAAAAACCGAAGGCTCCTTTTTTCTTGCCGTGATAACGGTGTGAATATCCTTGCAACGCATTCTATTGTAATGAGATACTGGGATTTTAAGGGGGTGCTGAGCCTTGGATATTGCGTAACGTCTTTCTTTTTGGTAAGATACGAATGGAGGTAAGGGTGAAATTCGGCTGTTTTTGCGTTTCATTCGCCGATTTTCCGGTGAGCCCTGGATTTCGGGCTGTGAGCCCTTGCCAGACAAGCGTTTCCGGAGGTAGAGTAGGAAGACCCGATTAGCTACAGGGGATTGCGACTTTGAATGAGTCGGGTTTCCGGATTTCGATGAAAATGAGTAGGAAGACCCGATTAGCTACAGGAGATTGCGACTACAGTTCCAAGTGTCCAAGAGACAAAGGGTCCGAGGGTAGACAGACCCGATCAGCTACAGGGGACGCAGGGGTAAGTTGGAAGTGTTCAATTTGCAGTTGGCAACGGTTGGGCGATGTCGGCTTGCCGCGCATTATCGTTTTATGACATGTATGCATCGTTCGCTTCTCTCTGCATAGCCCGACTGCGCTTCACCATCGAGCCGACGGAGGAGATCCGGTTGCCGGAATACAAGGGCTCGGCGTTGCGGGGCGGGTTCGGCTATGCGTTCAAGCGGGCGACCTGCATCACGCGGGACCGGTTCTGCGAACCATGCATCCTCAAATCCTCCTGCGCCTACCACCGCGTCTTCGAGTCGAAGGTGCCTCCCGATACGGCTGAACGGCTGCATCTCGGCGGCGACGCGCCGCATCCCTTCGTGATCGAACCGCCCTTGACCGAACAGCGATATTTTCAGCCGGGCGACCGGTTGACTTTTTCGCTCGTGCTCTTCGGCGGCGCGGTCGGCCAGTTGCCGTTCTTCGTCTACGCCTTCATGATTCTCGGAGAAAGCTTCGGCATCGGAAAAGGGCGGGGGCGTTTCAGGCTCCTCGGGGTCGAGGACGAAAACGGAAAGCAGCTCTACGAGAACGGCAATCTCTCGGGCGGGTGCGCGGTCCGTACCGCCGGAGAGATCATGGAGAGCGCCTCGACCACCGACGGATCAGCTGAACTCACGCTGCGGTTCGAGACGCCGCTGCGGATGAAGACGGCATACGGGCGGGAGAAAAAGGGGCTGGTGACGGGGATGGGCGATCCCGCATCGGTCAGAATGCTTCTGAAATCGCTCCATCACCGGGCCTTTGTCCTGAATCAGCTCTACGGGGAAGGCGTAGAGGAAGAAACTTACGATGGCAGGATGTTTTCGCCGGTCGACGGCGACCTGGAGGTGGTTCGCGCGGATACCTTCTGGTACGACTGGGAGCGGTATTCGCAGCGCCAACAGCGCCGCATGAGGCTCGGAGGAGTGATGGGCGAGGTGACGCTCGGAGGAAAGCTGGAACGGTATATGCCGCTCCTGCGCCTCGGCCAATATCTGCACGTCGGCAAGGGCACGGGGTTCGGTTTGGGGAAATACCGGATTGCCGGAGAGGCTGCGGGTTCGGCATGACCGGGGCACCGGCCGTTCTCCGGCAGGGGCGAAAAATCTTTCGCCCGTACGGACGACCAGCCGAAACATACTGTCAGATTGTTTTGCCGTAGGGGCAGGCCCCCGTGCCTGCCCGGATGTCGGTTGTCTCCGTGATACCAGCCGCTTTTCCGGCTTGGCGAATATACGCATACAGGCAAGGGAATCGGATCCGGGTTCGGGAAGGGGAGGGTCGGTCAGAGTATGAGCGCCGGGCCGATGCCCGGTATCCGTGACAGAATACCGGGCGCGGCGTTTCGGCTTGCAGCGGGGTTACTTCCTCATGTACTGGAAGCTCGGGTCGGGCCTGCCAACGAAGCAGGATTTGTTGAAGCCGTACTTCTTGATGATGGCGAGTGCCTGGTCGGCTTCGGCTTTCTTGTTGCCGAAGTCGAACATCCAGTGGCTGCCGTCGACGATCTTCCAACTGCCGTTGACGTTCCTGACCTGCACGTTGTTCGGGTTGAAGCTCACGCAGTCTTCACCCGGCATGCTTCCCTGCGGAGCCTGGCCGGAGACCAGCATGTACTGGAACGAGGGGTCCGGACGTCCCACGAAGCAGGACTGGTTCATCCGGTAGTGCCGGATGACGCGCAACGCCGCCATGGCTTCGGCGCGGTTGTTGCCGAAATCGAACATCCAGTGGTTGCCGTCGACGATCTTCCAGCTGCCGTTGATGTTCCTGACCCTTGCGTTGTTAGGGTTGAAGCTCACGCAGTCT
>RRYU01004609.1_pt1 | contig 20286 bp, 17 predicted proteins | sample 2162651 | NCBI WGS metagenome assembly RRYU01 (sample SAMN10267283, study PRJNA491782) | microbial mat metagenome | isolation source: biomat in the production well | place: Japan: Minami-Kanto gas field, natural gas well KTG3 | collected 2017-06 | reverse complement strand
GGTAATGTCTGCCCCGAGACCGTAGACGGTCTCGGTGGGAAACGCGATAACTTCTCCACGGTTAAGCCATGCTGCGGCAACATCGACTGATTCGGTAACTATTGTCTGCATAGGATGGTGCGTGGATGGCTGCCATGCAAAAACATGCGGGAACGTTCAGGGACAGGTTTCAAGTAGCGGCAGCTTCTGTGGCAAAACAAGAATATAGTAAAGATAACAGACAAGAGCACTCGTCAGGGGTATGGTGAGGTTGTCGTCCACTTTATAGCTGTTGATTCGCAGGGTAAGTGCTTCTGCAACGGTTGCCACGAGAGCTGTAATGATTGCTGCAATCAGGTCGAGCCGGGGAACAACAACAAGCACAATGAACAACGCCGAGACAAGAAAAGCCAGGCTTCCTTCAAGACTTTTCTCCCCTATTTTGTGCCGTCCGAATTTTTTCCCGGCCAGAGCCGCCATGGTATCGGAAATCGCTACCAGAGAAAAGCAGGTGATTGCGATGATTTTCGGAAAAAGAAGGACGAGCAGCAGGGCGGAAAACGTAATGAACGTTGCCCCGTTCAACTGCGGGTATCCTTTCGCAAGTTCATGCTCGCGAAGCATAGGGTCAAAGGTGTTGTGATACCAGCGGGAGAGTGAAGGGATATAGTTTTTCAGGATATCGACAAGAAGAAAACCCGAGAAAAGAGGAATCAGGAGTAGAAGCGCAAGCTCTCTGGTGATGAAACAATAAATAATAGCGATTGCAACAGAGGAAAGGTGAATAATCTTACGTGCAAGTTCGAATTTGAAGTTCTGATTGACGTTGTCGGGTTGCGGCATGCTGTTGTTCTTTTCACCTGGTTTCATAAGAAAGCTGTACCGGTCTTAAAGCTCGGGGGTTAAGATACGCAACTCTCTATTATCAATATACATCTCTCTGAAAAATCCCTGTGACTTTCCTCATATAGTCCGGTAGTGCCGGGGGTAAGGTTTCAGTTTTTTCACACTTGTTTTGTCCTCCATAAATGGCGTATCTTGAGGGCGCCGCAAACATTCCTTGTCGGGAATGCACGGGGCACGCGTACATATTTTCCAACCTGATGCAAGTTTGTTTCTCAATGCTTACGGAGACAAGAAGAGTCGCGGCAATCGATCTGGGGACCAACTCGTTCCATATGGTGATTGTCGAGGAGAGCGAAGGAAAGGGTATCGTTGAAATCGACCGGGTCAAGGAAATGATCTGCATCGGCCGCGGCAGCATTTCCACCAAAATGCTCGACGAAAGAGCAATGGAGGCGGGTGTCACGACCCTGAAGCATTTTCTGGTGCTTGCAGCACAGCAAGGGGTCGAGCCGGAGAACGTTATGGCATTTGCAACAAGTGCCATCCGTGAAGCGAAAAACAGGAATGCTTTTTTACAGAGAGTCAGGAATGAAACCGGGCTTAAAATAAAGGTTATTTCCGGCCTTGAAGAGGCTCAGTTTATTTATTACGGGGTGCGTCATGCCGTAAAGCTTACTGCGGAACCGGAACTGATTTTCGATATAGGCGGTGGTTCGGTAGAGTTTATCATAGCCGACCATCAAAAGATTTTCCTGCTTGAAAGCCGCAAGATAGGGGTTGCCCGGATGCTCGAACGTTTTGTTACGACCGATCCTGTATCAGAAGATGAGATCAACCTCCTCGAACAGTTCTTTTCGGCGGAACTGTTTTCTTCCGCTGAAAAGTCCAGAGAGATGAACATCAAAAAGGCAATCGCTTCTTCGGGTACAGCGCAGAACATTGCCAGAATGATCCGGTCGATGGCAGGGCGTGACGATGAGGTAACGCTGAATCAGAGTTCGTTTACACGAAAAGAGTTTCAGAAATTCTACCGTTCGGTCATAGCTATGACTGCGGCGGAAAGAAAAAAACTCACGGGGCTCGATGAAAAACGGGTCGATCTGATTGTTCCCGGACTGATACTGGTTAACGTTATTTTTTCCCTTTTCAAGCTCAAGGAGGTGTCGATTTCCGACTCGGCCTTGCGCGAAGGAATGGTTGTTCATTATCTGAAGAACAACCGGTATGACAGCGGTGATCGGCAGAAGCAACTCAATATCCGTCGTCAAAGTGTCGTTGAACTCGGATATCGCTGTGACTGGGACAAAAAGCATTCCGAGCAGATTGCCGCATTGTGCCTGCAGTTGTTCGACCGGCTGCAGCCGCTGCATGGTCTGGACAGACATGATCGTGAACTGCTCGAGTATGCGGCTCTTTTGCACAATATCGGGGCATTTATTTCGATCTCCTCCCATCACAAACACAGCCAATACATCATTCTCAACGGTGAGCTTCGTGGCTTCGCTCCGGCTGAAATCAGCATTATCGCGAACGTTGCCCGATATCACAGAAAATCCCCACCGTCACAAAAACACGATGCCTACACCCAGCTCAAACCCGGACAGCAGAGAGTTGTCGATGTCCTTTCCGGTATTCTCAGGATTGCAAACGGGCTTGATCGAGGTCATCGTCAGAATATTCTGTCAGTCGAAGCCGATATTGCCGACAGCAGTGTCACAATCGGTCTGCGTGCGATACATAAACCCGACATAGAAATATGGGCGGCTGAAAGAATGAAATCATGGTTGGAGACCGTGCTCGGAAAGCCTATTCGTTTTGAGGCGAGAGATGTTCATGAGTGACAGCCTGCAAGGTGTGACTTCATCCGGCGGGTCCGATACGGTTCTGTTGAGCGGTTCTTTCCTGAAAAAAGGTTCCGGTGATTCCCTGCTGTTTTCGAACCCGGTGGAAATTATTGAACTCCGGTCTTTTGAGGGTATTCGTTCTTTTTTCGGAAAACTCGAAAAACGTCTTGAAGAAGGGTTCAGCCTGGCCGGTTATATCACCTATGAAACCGGTTACGGTTTCGAGTCCGACTCTTTCAGCTTATTACAAAGAAGCGATGAGGAGCAGCCTCTTGCGTGGTTCGGCGTGTATCACGCCCCGAAATTGCTGCACGAGGAGGAGGTAAAGCAACTGCTTTCGGGTAATTGCCGTTCAGGCCAACCCGTCTTCGACCTGACCAGGGACGTGTATACGGAAAAAATCCGGCAGATCCGGCAGCATATTGCCGCCGGGAATGTCTATCAGGTGAACTTTACCGGGAGGTACCGTTTTGACTTCGCAGGAAGCGTTCCGGGTCTGCTGAAGCGCCTTTCCGGGAAACAACCGGGTGTGTATTCGGCGTGGTTGAATCCCGGAGCATATCACATTCTTTCTCTCTCTCCGGAACTGTTCTTCAGGCGTGAAGGAAATGTTATTGAGGCCAGACCGATGAAGGGGACTTCGCCGAGAGGAACAAATGAGGACGATGACCGGCGGCAACGGGACTGGCTGCAAACCGACGAGAAAAACCGGGCTGAAAACCTCATGATCGTCGATCTTTTGCGCAACGATCTGGGAAGGATATGCAAATCCGGCACGGTCGAAGCGCCGGAACTGTTTGTTACGGAAACCTATCGTACCCTTCATCAGATGGTCTCAGCCGTTCGGGGTGAACTGGAGGATGATTGTTCGCTGTATGATCTTTTCCGTGCCATTTTCCCTTGCGGCTCGGTAACCGGAGCTCCGAAAATCAGGGCCATGCAGTTGATCCGGCAACTGGAAAGTTCTCCCCGGGGAGTGTATACCGGTGCGATAGGGTATATGTTGCCTGACAGGTCAATGTGTTTCAGCGTTGCCATCCGTACGTTGATGCTTCGGGGTGAGCAGGGAGAATACGGGGCAGGCGGCGGTATCGTATGGGATTCGGATGCGGACAGGGAGTTTGCGGAGTGCAGCCTGAAGGCGAAGATTCTCGATCCGGAACCGGAAAGAAATTTCGGGATTTTCGAAACCATGCTCTTCAACGGTTCGTATGTCTGGCTGGACGAACATCTTTCCCGTCTTGAGCGCTCGGCGATGAGTTTCGGTTTTTCTTTCAGCGGTAACAGGATTCGACGCGAACTGGAAGAACTTGCTGAAAATGAATTTGTTACAAAGGGGAGATACAAGGTTCGGCTTGAGCTTCAGAGGGATGGCGGGTTGAAGGTTTCCTCTGATGAGATTTTCGCTACGCAGGCGCATGTTCCGGCTCGTGTCTGCAGGGCATCGGTCATTCTTGAGGCAAATGATCCGTTACGCAGGCATAAAACCACAGAGCGTCAGATCTATGATGCGTTTTTCCTGAAAGCGGTGACCGAGGGGGGGTATGATGAAATTGTTTTCTCTAATGACCGGGGAGAGGTAACCGAGGGGGCGATCAGCAATATCATTATTCTCAAAAACGGATGTTACTATACTCCGCCGCGTTTTTCGGGTCTTCTGAACGGCATTTACCGGCAATATTTTCTTGATACCAGGATCAATGCAGCGGAAAAAATTCTTTCTGTCGAAGATATTGAAAACGCCGATCGTTTTTTTATCTGCAATTCTGTAAGGGGATTGAGGCAGGCTGTGTTGTGTGAGGAAGTCGTATGATAAGGGAATCCATTACTTTTCCCGAATTTCCGTATGGATGTCACTTGTCACTTTTACGGAGTCGGGTTTCACGGTCGAATTGAAGAGCTGTTGTATTGTTCAGTTGGATGGCAAGGTAACCGTCAGAGTAATCTTTATCGCAGTATAAGCTGAAAGAGCGGTTGACGGTGAAAGGGAATAGGTGTATATTTTTTATTATAACCTGTTAATTCAAAATGTCTTAAAATTACGTACGCTATGCGAGATCATACGCCCGACTTCAAACTGCAGGAACTTTCCACATCCAACAAGCAACTTATCCGTGAAACCGTTCGCCGGATTCTTGTTCGTCTCTGCGAGGATATGCAGTTGACTTCCGATTCACTGCTGGAGTTCTGGGTGGAGGTTCCCGGCGTTAAGCGGCCGAGAGGGACCTATCGCGGCGGGTTTCTGATGCCCGACAGCTTTATTGCCATTACCGATTATTTTCAGGCGGGCAAGGAGACTCTTGTTCCCGCTGAGTCGTTCAGCGATGCTGAAGGCGCCTGGGATGAATTGTTCGATGAACTCTACTACCAGGTCGAGATTTTCACTTCACAGGTTGATTTTTCAAAAGGGATAACCCTGGAGCTTTGGACCGGTCATCGTAATCGGCCTGAAGGGGAATGGGCGTATGCTGTGGATACAAAGATAGAGCTGATATAACGGCGAGACTATGCTTACCGGTCTTTATCCTGCATTCATGAGAACGGCTCGCTAAGAAAGATGGATTCTCGTGTCAAGCACGGGAATGACAGAAGAGAGATATAGGAATGACGTAAAGGGTGAAGTCATGCCTCCTTTGTACTATTCTTTGTCAGTACATGAGGGTGAAATGCAAACATCTGTTTCACGAGGTTGATGCGACATTCATGAGGATCTTTGAGATAAACTGATAAAAGAGTTTGCTCAGGCTGTTTTCTCGGGATAATCGCAGACTTCCCTGATCGGGCATTCCGGGCACTGCGGTTTTCTTGCCTTGCATATATAGCGGCCGTGCAGTACAAGATAGTGGTGGAAGTTGATAACCAGTGCTTCCGGAATGACCGCTATGAGTGCATCCTCGGTATCCCGGGGTTTTTCTGTTTTTACAAGCCCTATACGGTTGGAAACTCTGTGAACATGGGTGTCGACCGGCATGACCGGCCGGCCGAATGCGTTGCTGAGTACAATATTGGCTGTTTTTCTCCCTACTCCCGGAAGGCTTTCAAGCTCTTCCCGTGTTCCGGGCACCTCACCGTTATATGTTTCGACAAGTATCTTGCTGGCTGCAAGGATGTTTTTTGCTTTCGTATTGAAATAATTGATGGAGCGAACAATTGTTTTGAGATGATCGAGTTCCATGCGACTCATGCTTTCAGCGTCCGGGCCGATTTTGAAAAGCTCCGCCGTTATGACGTTTACTTTTTTGTCCGTAGCCTGGGCTGCCAGCATGGTGGCCACCAGCATCTGGAACGGAGTCGAATAGTTCAGTTCGCTTTTCGGGGACGGATGTTTTTCGCCCAGTGCGCGATTGATGAACGCTATTTTTTCCTGTGTTGTCATGTCATCGGGGTTTCAGTCAATGTTTTCCGTCTGCAGAATCCTTCTTTCCGGCAGGATAACGGCGCTGAGCCACCCCAGTGACGGGTTATCCCTGTAAACGCAGCCGGTATCCACCGCAATCAGTTTTTCAAGCATGACCGGTCTGGAAATCGGGGTATGACCGCACACGAGCGTTTTTTCCCAGTTGTACCGGCCGTTTTCCAGGTAGTTTGAACGCAGGTGGGTTCTCATCCAGCAGTAATCTTCGGGTTTCATGTACCGCAGGTTATCCTTTATGGTCATATCAGGATCTATCCCGCCGTGGGCAAAAAAATAATGTTCTGTTTCAATATAGTATCTGCAGGATTTCATGAATGCTATGTGTTCCTCGGGAAGATCACGCCCATCCTTGCTGCCGTATGATTCCAGCATTGCCGTTCCTCCGTTTTGCAGCCAGAGTGACGGATCACCGGTATCGAGAAAGTCGAGAAACATGCGTTCATGGTTTCCCATAAGATAGAAGCTGTGGTGCCTTTCTCGAAGCTTCAGAAGATAGTCGATTACAGCCTTCGAATGTTTTCCCCGGTCAATGTAATCGCCGAGAAAAACCAGTTGATCGGTTTTTTGAAGCTCCAGTTTCTCCAAAAGACGTTGCAGGGAATACAGACAGCCGTGAATATCTCCGATAGCGATAATCCGCTTATGTTTCGTGATATGGTCTACCATGAGGGGGATAGAGGCGTTTACTGTTCCGTACCGGATTTTTCCGTGGGCTTGAGTTTCGCCGTTTTCGAGTTATCGATAAGTCCACGGCCACATTTCCTGATTTTCCCGGAGCTTTTAAGATCGTTGAAAATAGCGTCAAGAATACCGTTGACGAATTTGCTGCTCTTGTCGGTACTGTTGAATTTTTTCGCTATTTCAATTGCTTCGTTAATCGAGACTTTCGGAGGGATATCTTCAAAATAAAGTAACTCGGCAAGCGCCATGCGCAGGATGTTTTTATCGATAATGGCAATCCGGCTCATGTCCCAGTTAAAGGTATGCTTTGATATATACTCGTCGATTTCGCTTTTATGGTCGATGCAGCACCGGAGCAGTTCCTTGAAGAATTTGACGGCATTGGAATCCTGTGCTATTTCCGGTGTGATCAGCCAGTCGGCAGCTGTTTCCAGGTCGGTATCCCTCAGTTCAAGTGTATGCAGTGCCTGTATGATTTTTTCGCGTATTTTTCGACGGTAGGTTTTCATAAAAGAGGGATTTCAATTAATTAAGCTGTTGCGATATGGCTGACAACCTTTTCTGTATCGCTGAAGTCATCAAAAAGAACTGTCGGGCCATGCGTGCGGAGTTTTTCGGCTGAATATGTTCCCGTTGCTACCGCGATAGATTTTGCCTGGATGGTTTTGGCGCAGTTGATGTCATGTTCGGTGTCGCCGATAATGACCACCTCTTCTCCCTCGAATCTTTTTCCCGTGAAACTGTAGGCTCGTTGAACAGCTATGGCAGGCAGCTCGTTTCTGTGATAGGCATCGTCAGCGAAAGCGCCGAACGGAAAAAAGTGATTGAGAGCCGGCAGTGCAAGTTTGTGGCGGCCGGAACCTTCAAAGTTTCCGGTCAGAAGACCCAGAACGATATCGTTTCTCTCTGCAAGTTCCTGCAGCAGTTCGGGAATGCCTTGCATAAGCTCCACGTCTTCCGGGAGTAACTGCTTTTTTAAAAGATCAATATATGTTTTTTTGACGGTCTCGAACTTTTCGGCAATATGATTTTCGTTCAGTCCGGCATCTTTGAGTACTTCATAGATGATGACGCTGTCCATCTTCCCGGCAAAATTAAGACGGTCGGCACTACCTTCGGTACCATAGACTTCCATCAGGGCCTCTATGAGTATCCGGCGGTTGCGGCTGTTTGTAAGCAGCAGTGTTCCATCTATGTCAAAAAGCACCAGTTTTTTATACATCGGCGGCTGTTAGCTCTCCTGATTGAGTTTTTCCAAGTGTAACCGGAATCAGCTTGGAAATACCTTCTTCTTCCATGGTGACTCCGTAAAGAGCCTGTGAAGAGGCCATGGTCTTCTTGTTGTGCGTAACAATAATAAATTGGGTGTTATTCTCAAATTTTTTCAGGAGTTTAATAAATCTGTCGATATTTGCATCGTCAAGAGGAGCGTCAACCTCATCCAGAATACAGAACGGGCTTGGTTTGACCAGATAGATCGCAAAAAGGAGCGCAAGTGCGGTCAGCGCTTTTTCACCTCCGCTCAACTGTTCGATGGATAACGGCTTTTTGCCTCTGGGTCGTGCGACTATCGATATATTCGCTTCAAGAGGATCATCCTCTTCGCTGAGAAGCAGGTCAGCCTCGTCTGTTTCTTCGAAAAGCTCTCTGAAGATGCGGACAAAGTTGTTTCGTACAGCTGAAAACGTCTCTTCGAACTTTTTCAGCGCTGTTTTATTGATTTCCTCGATCGTGGCTCTCAACTGTGCTTCGGCACCAAGCAGATCCTCTTTCTGTGCGGTAAGGAAGTCAAGACGTTCTTTCTCTGTATCGTACTCTTCCAGAGCGAGTTCATTGACAGCTCCGAACTTTTCGGTTTTGCTCCGCATCTCATCGAGGCGTTCCCGGGCAGCTTCACGGTTGAACGTTTCCGGAATCTCAATGTCGATATCTTCTACTCTGCAGGCGTATCGTGTTTCAACGGAAGTGATGATGTTGTCAATGGATTTTTCGAGTTCGGAAGCTTTGTGCTGCAGTTCCGCATGAATCTGCAACTCGACCTCATGCTTGCGGCGCAAATCTCTCAGGATGTTTCTGCTCTCCTGGTTTTTTATCTTGCATTCGTTACAGCGTGTGCTCATCTCATTAAGCTTCTGCTGTTCGGTTCCTGACTGTATCATCAGGGCTTCCAGTTCCTCCCGGTGCTTCCGGATTGTATCTGCTGTTGCCGCAAGCGATGTCTCGGTTGTCCGTATTTCAGCCTGCATTTTTTCTTTTTCCCGAAGCAGTGACTCCCGGTTTTGTCTACAACTGTGTATTCGAAGTCTCACTTTTTCAAGATCGAGCAGACTATCTTTGTACCGGTTGTTTCGCAACTGGATTTCCTGGTTCTGCCGGTTACGTATCGCTTCATTTTTTTCCAGCCGCACTCTTGATTCTTCAAGTGCGTCGAGGAGCTGTTGATGCTGCTCCTTGTGACCGGTGATTTCCGGCAGCAGTTCATTGAGCTCAGCCGTTATGTGCTGCATACGCTCTTCTGCTTCGGCGGCTTCTTTTTCCGTTCGCTCGATATCCTTTTGCAGGGAGGTGTGCTCAAAATTCATGCGGGCAAGATTTTTTTCGTCATCGCCGAGTTCCTTTTCAAGCGACGCGAGGTGAGACTCTTTGTCTTCAAGGTGAACCTTCCCGAGCTTGTTTTTCAGAGATTCGAGCCCGATTTCCTCCAGCCGGATCTCTTCTGCAAGGTTGTGTTCTTCTGTTCTCAGGCGGTCGCGTTCAGCTTTTTTCCCGAGACGCAGGCCTTCGTTTTCGACGCTGCTTCCACCGAAAAGAATGCCGTTGCCGCCGATTTTTTCACCATTCGGAGTTACAAAGGTGCAGCCTGGATTTTCGATGGCGAGTTTTTCCGCCGTATCCATATCCGGGGTGATATAGCAGTGTTGTATCAGCAGTGAAACCGCATCATCCAGTTCTGGCGGAAAGCTGAGAATGTTTTTGATGGCTTCCGCTCCGGCAATCTCCGTGATTTCGGTTTGAGCGGGAGCTTTGAGCAGGTCGAGTACGAGAAACGTAACTTTCCCTTTTCCAGCCTTCGAGAGGGCTTTTATGCCTGCTTTTGCCTCCTCAAGCGAAGCACAGACATAGAAGCTCAGTGCTTCACCAAATAACGCATTGACTGTTTTGCGGTGTGTATCTTCAAGGAGAATGAGGTCGGAGAGGCACCCGAAACCACTTGTGCTTTCATTTTTTTCGAGCCATGCTATTCCTTCGGGCAGCCCTTCGTAGTTATCGAGAACGGAGTTTGCCAGGAGTATGCTGTTTCTCAGATGATCGAGCCGGGAACGTTGTTTCAGAAGAAGCTCTTTTTTTGTTTCCAGTTGCTCTTTCAGATTTTCCTGCAACTTTTTCAGGGAAAGGATCTCTTCTTTTTCTGCGGCGATGATCGTTTTCCTGGATTCGATCAGTTCAAGGAGTCTGCTCGTTGCAGGAAGGGCGCCATCGATGATTTTCTGTCGATCCTGTTTATGGTTTTCGAGACGGTGTATCGAGTTTTTCAGGTGGTCCGCTGTTGTTTCGAGTTTCTGGCGGGTGATATGGAGGAGTGAGCCTGCTTTCTGATGTTCGGAGATGCGTTCTCTTATTTTTTCCACTTTCTGCCTTGAGCGCGCAAGGGTGCTTTGCAGGCTTTCCTGTTCTTTTTTCAGTGCATGGAGTTCGTCTTCTTTCGCACGGACATTTTCCTCAAAAGGTTCACGTTCTACGGAAAGCTTTTTTTCATTTTCCTCGAGTTCCAGAGCTTGCTGTTGTTTTTCCGTGATCGATTCTGTGATGCGGATAGTGTTGTTTTTCAGATTTTTTTCCTGCTCCTGCATCTGCAGGATGTTTTTTTCGAGGGTATGGAACGCGTTGTTTTTTTCGTTCAGTTCTTTCTGGGCTTCCGAAAGCAGGCGTTCCTGTTCAAGCTGGTCGAGTTCCGATTCCTGTAAGCGACTGTCATTGGTGGCGATTTTTGTCGTCAACTCCTGAATGATCGCTTCCTGGGCACTGATTTCTTTTGTAAGGGGTTGCAGCTTCTCGAGAAACTCATCGTAACGAAGCTTGCTGAGCATCAGGTCCAGATTCCTGAGAGACGTGTTCAGTTCATGGTACTGTTCGGCTTTTTTGACCTGGGACTTCAGGCTTCTGACTTTTTTCGAGACTTCCGCAAGGACGTCGTCCACTCTTTCAAGGTCGCGGGTTGTGCTGTCAAGCTGTTTGAAGGTTTGTTTGCGGCGTTGCTTGTAGCGGGTAATACCTGCGGCTTCCTCGAAAAGCCGCAATCGTTCATCACTTTTGTTATTGATGATTTCCTCGATCATTTTCAGCTCGATAACGGAATAGGCATCGCTTCCCATACCGGTATCCGCAAAAAGGTCGAGTATGTCTTTCAGCCTGCAGGGAACCTGGTTGAGCAGATAGTCACTTTCCCCGTTGCGGTAAAGTCTTCGTGTAACGGTGATCTCCGTATATTCCGTCGGCAGGATATTTCGTGTGTTTTCAATGGTGATGGAGACTTCGGAGATGCTCAGAGGTTTGCATTTTCTCGAGCCGTTGAAGATAATGTTCTCCATTTTCGTAGAACGCAGCAAAGAGGATTTCTGTTCACCCAGAACCCAGCGGATAGCATCGACCACATTGGTTTTGCCGCACCCGTTCGGCCCCACAATGGCGGTAAGGCCTTTATCGAAAGTGATCTTGACTCTGTGCGCAAAGCTTTTAAAGCCAAAGAGCTCAATTTTAGAAAGATACATCTGCTTGTGTGGAGTTAGTCAGGCCGAGGGCTACTATCTTTAAATTTAAGAAAAAATATACGATTGCAGTGAATTTTCAGGAGAGTCCGGCACGATCGGCTTCCGGTTCGATGACGGCAGCAGCAATTGCGAGGGTATCCGCAGTCTCTTTGATGTCGTGTACCCTGAGAATGTTTGCTCCGTTGATTGCGGCTACCATGTTGGCCGCGATGGTTGCCGTCAGACGATTATCCGGAGGTGGTAAGGGCTGATCGTGATGCTGCTGCAGTGCCTTGCCGAGAAAGGATTTTCTTGAGAGGCCGGCAAGCAAGGGGCGCTCCAGATCATGCAGGTCACGGAACCGCCGGAGAAGCTCATAATTTTCGGACACGCTTTTGCCGAATCCAAAACCGGGATCGAGGATGATATTGCGCACACCATGTTTTTCGGCGTTTTTCAAACAGTAAAGCAACCCGTTTTTTACCCGTATGAGCATGTCGGTCCCGGCGGTTTCTGTCTGATGGCTCCACTTCAGTTCTTCCGGGTGTCCGGTTGTATGCATAAGGACGGCTGCGGCGTTATGTCTCCTGCACACTTCTGCAATGGCAGGGTCGAAGCTGAACCCGGAAATGTCGTTGACAATCTGTGCTCCGGCAAGAAGAGCTTGCTCGGCAACATCAGCTTTGTAGGTATCGATCGAGATGAGGACATCCGATTGTCTCCTCAGTTCACGGATTACCGGAGAGGTTCTGCGAAGTTCCTCTTCGGCAGTGACGTTAGTGGCTCCCGGTTTTGTTGACTCTCCGCCGATATCGATGATATCGGCGCCTTCACCTGTCATTTCCAGTGCTCGTTCAACGGCAAGGTCGATCGTGACGTTTTGAGCGTTTGAGCGGAATGCACCGCCGTCAAAAAAGGAATCGGGTGTGGTATTGAGAATGCCCATGATTTTTGCCCGCCCCGTAAGGTCAAGCTCCCTGTCCCGGCATTGTAAGCGGTAGTTGTCCTGGTTCAACATGATTGACTATCTGAAAAACATTGGTGATTCATTTGGAGGTGCTCATGTATCGTTACGTTATCCCGAAAGGAACCGGGGTGAAACATAACAAGAAGATAATAATAGCGATCCATCCTGTCAGGGTTCTTCCGGCGGAAAGCTTGTGGTCCAGCATGGTAGGAGGATGATTGATGCCCAGAACCCTTTTGAGGATAAATGCCCACAAGATCCATCCGGGCCAGGACCATGCTGTGACTGATTCGGCAAGCGGAGACGCCGTGCCGGGAGAAACAAGTTCGAAAAGCAGCAGGGCAAGCGACGGTAGTCCCAGCAGGGTGATAATGAGCAGGAATGTCAGGGCTGCGGCCCGGTGCCCCTTTCTGCCGAACATTGCATAGATGATATGCCCACCGTCAAGCTGGCCGACGGGTAGAAGGTTCAGGGCGGTAACAAAACAGCCGAGCCAGCCGGCAAACAGAAATGGATAATGATACATCTCCGTCATGGGAGGGCTGTACGACGGATTGAGCACGTTTTCAAGCAAGATGTACAGCAGGTTTTTGCCAAGAAAAAGGGTGTTTTTCGGCGGAGGAAACGGTACGTTGCCGAAAGTTTCATACTCGGGATGTATTGTGAAAATATAGTCGATCGGAGGGAGATGCGTAAAGCCGTAGATCAGCAGCCCAAAAGCGACAATGAATCCGCAAAGAGGCCCTGAGACGCCGGTATCGAACAATGCTTTTGTGTCGGGAATCCTGTCCTTGATACGAATGACAGCTCCAAGAGTCCCGAGGCTCAGGAGAAAAGGGAGCGGTGGCACCGGGATGAAATACGGTAACGTTGCGCGCATCCGATGATAGAGAGCCGCAAAAAAATGGCCGAATTCATGGGTGCCGAGGAAGATCAGCAGTGAAACCCCGTAGGGGAGGCCGTAACGGAGATCGTGCAGAAATGCGGCAACGCTGTGTAATCTTGCAGGGTGGCCGGTCCAGTAGGCTCCTGCCCAGAGTGTTGTTATCAGGGTTATGATGAGGAGTCCTGCGTGCAGCGGGTAATTCTGTTCTGACAGTATGCGTTGTCGAGAGGACAAATGTTCTCTCATGTACATGGTGCTATTGATTGGAAAAATTGATTTGAAGTATACGCTTTTTGCGGAAAATAACAGATGCGAGATCCGATTGCCGGTTTTCCTGCGGACAGTAGGAAAAAAGACTGTTGACGAGCGAATAATGAATCCCTATGGATGCAGCATCCCTGTGAAATCCGAACATCTATTTCACGGGGCGGCATGACTATCACCAATCACTTGCGTGTTATAGGAATATAACAGGGACTTTTTACCCGAGCGGGACCCTGAGAACAGTGAGCGGCCAAGAAAACTCTGTGTCGTGCCGGTTCGAGCCTGTTGCAATCTGTGCTATAAGGTCGAGCTCAAGCTCGGAGTAGAATTTTCTTGCGGATGTATAACCGTCGAGTACAAGAACGGAATTTCCCTGCAGCATCGCTATCAGGGGAACTCCGGCAAGCAGATCCATGCCTCTGTGTCCGTCGAGCCCGAGGAAAAGCGACGCGCCGTGACGGCGGCTTTGTACTATGATTCTCGCCAACTGTCCCGGTGTAAAATGGTGCAGGCTCTGCGATACAAGGATTATATCACAGGAACAGTTTTCAAGAGCGTCCATTGTAAACGCGTTGATGATACGGAAGTTCACCGGAAGGTTTCGTTCCTCAGCGACTCGATTACTGTATTCAACGTATTCAGGAACGATCTCGGAACCGGATATTTCAACAGGCAACGCTGACCGTTTTGCTCGCTCGGCAAGCGCAAAGGCAAGACCGCCGGCACCGCTGGCCAGTTCAAGTACTTTTGTGTTTCGTTTCTTTTTTCTCGCAATTTCACGTATCGAGGGTTCGATGACCGAGATGTATTGCGGATAAAGCGACATCATGTTGTTCATGTTGTCGAGTGCTCTGATCATCGCGAGTTTTTTTACTACAGGCAGAGACGGGTCGTCCATATGTTCCTGTTCGTCGGTACGTATGGATCGGTCAACCATTTCCGCAGCAAAAAAAAATGCGCCGAGTGTTCTGGAAACCTTGAATCGTTCCTCAAGAAACTCGGTATGATAGTGGTTGGTTACCTTTTCCAGTTCTTCCTGGGTTTGCCATTGCGGAGGGAAAGGGAGCCTTTTGTGAAGATTTTCGAGTGCGATATATCCGGCTGTTTTGAGCTGTAGCATCGGTTTCGGCTTTAAAGTATTCCATGGTACGTCTAGGTTGCCGGGAACAACAGGATGAGTATTATCCTCTAATATATGGTTGTTCACGGTATTTCAGAAACAAACATAACAGCCTCGAGTTCCTCTTTTTTTCAACCCCATCGTGTTTTTTAAAAAATATTTTGATGTTTTCATAAATGATACTAAATTGGTATCAGTTAAAAGATGTTATGAAAGTATTGACAAAAAATACCGACTACGCCGTGAGGGCTCTTCTTGTGCTTGGTGTGCATGAGGATGAATATGTTTCAGCGAAAAAAATTTCGGAGGAGCAGGGTATTCCCTACCAGTTTCTGAGGAGAATACTTCAGGAACTTTGCAAGTACGGTCTTGTGCGCACCAGGGAAGGAGCACGTGGAGGAGTGATGCTGGATCGTGAACCGGGAGGCATAAGAATCAGAGAGGTGATAGAGATTTTCCAGGGCAAGGTTGAGCTGTCGGAGTGCATGTTCCGCAAACAGCTGTGTTCCAATCGCGCCAATTGTGTGCTTCGTCATGAGATCATGAGGATTGAGCAGATTGTCAATCGCGAGTTTGAAGAGATCACTATCGGCAAGCTGCTCGGTGACCTGAAGGTTCTGGAGAACGGGAAGGGAAATCAGTAAGCAGTCTTCAGTTGGCAGTCTGCAAAGGGAGGGCACTCTTGGACTAGCTTGTCACTAGTCACTCTATCAGTGAAGCGGCACTCGAAAACAGTTCGGAGGCTACATACATAAACAACGAATTATAGCACCAATGAAGCGACAGATAGTAATCATAGACGAGAAAAAATGCGACGGCTGCGGTGACTGTATTCCCGGCTGTCCGGAGGGAGCGTTACAGATTATCGACGGTAAAGCGAGACTGGTAAGTGATCTTTTCTGCGACGGGCTCGGTGCCTGTATCGGAACCTGTCCGCAGGGAGCGATATGCGTCGAGGAACGGGACGCCAAACCATACGATGAGCTTCGGGTAATGGATGAGAGCATCGTGAAAGGGGGGCCTCATGTCATTGCGGCACATCTTGAGCATCTCAGGGAGCATGGGGAAGAGGCGTATTTGCAGCAAGCGCTGGCCTATCTGAAAGAAAAGGGCATTGAAAACCCGATGAAGGAGAGTAAACAGACCCCTGAACATGAATCCTGTGGTTGTGCCGGGAGTGCGCTTATGGATTTCAGAAAAAACGGGAATACGGATGAGCCTCGAGAAACAGCCGGACAACAAAAGTCCGAGCTTACGCAGTGGCCGATACAGCTTCACCTGGTGACACCTCTGGCTCCTTACTATCAGGGGTCGGATCTGTTGCTTGCTGCCGATTGTACCGCATTCGCGGTCGGGGCTTTTCATCCGGCTTTTATGACTGGCAAGAGCATCGCAATTGCCTGTCCGAAGCTCGATACGGGGATAGACAGATATGTGGAAAAGCTGAAAGCGATGATTGATCTGGCAAACGTCAATTCTATCACAGTCGTGATTATGGAGGTTCCCTGCTGTGGCGGTCTCGTCTCGATTGTGCAGCAGGCTCTCGACAAAGCTTCTCGAAAAGTACCGGTGAAGAGAGTCGTCATCGGTGTCAGGGGAGAGGTGCTTGACGAGCAGTGGGTATAGAAAGTCAAAGGGAAAAAGGCAAAATTCAAAAATCAATTGTCGGGAAGTAATTGAATAGATGCTTAAAGACGCGCTTGGTAACTACAGGGGTTCTCTCACGGAACTCGACAGGATTATAGATGAAAACCCGAACAACGCTGAAGCGCACTATGACCGTGCAAATGCAAGAAACCGTTCCGGTAATCGAACGGGGGCGATTCGTGATTACACCATGGCGATCGAGTTTGGATTGCGCCCGCGCGAGAGATTTCTCGCCTTGGGAAACCGGGGCCTTGCCAGAGCCGACATGGAGGATATCGATGGAGCAATCGATGATTTTACGGCAATAATAATGGCCTGTCCGAAAAACAGGGGAATTTTGAAAACAGCGTATATGAACAGGGCGCTCCTGAAAAGAAAAAAAGGAGATAACAGCGGGGCGGATCTGGATTATCAGGAAGCGCTGTCAATAAGAACAACAAATAAAGGAGAGTGAAATGGGTATGTATTGTGATCAATGCCAGGAAAGTGTGACGGGCACGGGATGTATTGCCCGGGGTGTTTGCGGAAAAAACGAGGTGACGGCAAAGCTGCAGGATATGCTGGTCTACGCACTCGAGGGTATTGCCTTGTGTGCCGAGGCGGCAGGTGCTGCACTGAAACAGGAATATGGCCGTTTTATCAGCGAAGCGCTTTTCGTTACCGTGACAAACACCAACTTCGATGATGATGCGATTGTCGATAAGATACTCGAGGCGCAGGTTCTTCGAGATGAGCTGAAACGTTCACTTGCCGAGATTCCCTTGCATGACAGTGTTGCATGGACGGGCAAAAGCAGGGATGAGTTTATCAGGAAGGCTGAATCGTCGGGAGTAGAGGTACTCAGTGAAAACGAGGATCTTCGTGCTCTCAAGAGTCTGGTGCTCTATGGACTCAAAGGTCTTGCTGCCTATACGGATCATGCGGAAGTTCTCGGTTACGTGGACGATTCGATATACGGGTTCTATGTGAAAGCTCTTGCGTCGTTGACAAAAGAGGTCGATGCCGATCAACTGACGGCTCTGGTTTTGGAGACCGGCGAAGCGGCGGTAAAGGCGATGGCGCTCCTGGACAAAGCCAACACGGAAACCTATGGCAACCCTGAAATCACTACCGTGAAAACCGGAGTGGGAAACAATCCGGGTATTCTGATCTCCGGTCATGATCTGCATGACATGGAAGCGTTGCTGAAACAGACCGAAGGTAGCGGTGTGGATGTGTATACCCACTGTGAAATGCTGCCGGCGCATTACTATCCCGCGTTCAAGAAATACTCCCATTTTGTCGGTAATTACGGCAGTTCCTGGTGGTCTCAGGACAAGGAGTTCGATTCGTTCAACGGACCGATACTCATGACGACAAACTGCATCGTGCCGGTCAGGGAATCTTACAGGAGCCGCATGTTTACCACGGGTAATGCGGGTTATGAAGGTCTCGGGCATGTTCCTGCGGGGAAAAACGGTGAGCCGAAAGATTTCTCGGGGATTATCGAACTGGCAAAAACCTGTCGGCCGCCGATAGAAATTGAGAACGGTGAAATCGTCGGCGGATTTGCACACAACCAGGTGATCGCCCTTGCTGACAAGGTGGTCGAGGCGGTTAAGTCGGGTGCCATAAAGCGTTTTGTTGTCATGGCGGGCTGTGACGGCCGCCAGAACACAAGAAAATATTATACCGATGTTGCCGGTGCATTGCCTGAAGATACCGTCATATTGACGGCGGGTTGTGCCAAATACCGTTACAACAAATTGCAGCTTGGTGATATCGGTGGTATACCGAGAGTGCTCGATGCCGGTCAGTGTAACGATTCTTACTCACTTGCGGTGATCGCGCTGAAACTGAAAGAGGTTTTCGGCCTTGACGATATCAACGATCTTCCGATATCCTATGATATAGCGTGGTACGAGCAGAAAGCCGTGGCAGTGCTGCTTGCCTTGCTCTCACTTGGTGTGAAGGGGATTCGTCTCGGCCCGACGCTTCCGGAATTTCTGACCCCTGCCGTTGCATCGGTTCTTGTCGAGAAATTCGATATCAAGCCGATCGGTACCGTCGAGGAAGATGTCGAGGCTATGATAGCCGGAATGTAACAACTGTTTTTCCGGAAAAGGGACTGCAAAACCTGCGCCCGCAAACCCCGGCTTTTCAGCTGTCGGCGCAGTCATGGATATGGCTATGGGTATTGCTGTTTGCCTACTCCGGAAGGTTTCATCTATAAAACCGGGCAGACAAAAGGGGCAGCCTCATAAGTCAATTATGAGGCTGCTTTTTGTTTTTACGGAGATCCGGAATATTATGGATCGAAACCCGGAAATGCAATGGGCTCCCTTTACAGAGAGCCCATTTTGTATCATTACATGATCAGGGCATAGTTGCCGGTTTCATCGACAATATTCGCTTCGGTCATCAGCGTGCCGTAAACGGTGACCGTTCCCAGAGGAGTGCCGTCAGTTGATGACATGGATATAACCGTGGACTTGGCCTTGCCGTTGTTGTTCAGGTCGACATGTTGGAAGTCAAGCTCGACCGAAAAAGAATCCGGATCGGTGTCATTATCAATGATCAGGATCGAATCCTGTTCTCCTTGTGAGAAGTCAGAGATCAGGTCGTCACCGTTGAGGGGTCGGAAGTAGAAGCGATCTGTACCGTCTCCTCCTTTCATGATATCGTTCTCATTGTCGTCAAGAGAGACAAGGTGATCGTTGCCGTTCTGCCCGTACAGCAGGTCGGCACCGTTGCCGCCGAGCAGTATATCGTCCCCGTTCCCGCCGTAGAGCTGGTCGTTGCCGTCATCACCGATCAGGATGTCGTTGCCATTGCCGCCGCTGAGATAATCACTGCCGCTTTCTCCATACAGCACGTCATCGCCTTCATAGCCGTAAAGTCTGTCATCATCATTGCCGCCATGGAGGGTGTCGTTGCCGTTTCCGCCTTTGAGATAGTCGTTACCGGCTTCGCCATACAGCAGGTCATCTCCATCCTGTCCGTACAGGTGGTCGCTCCCCTCGCCACCGGAAAGGGAATCATTGTCATTGCCTCCGTAGAGCCTGTCATCGCCCTCTTCTCCAGCCAGAACATCATTGCCGTCGAGACCATAGAGCCGGTCATTGCCGCTTCCACCGCTTGCTGTATCGTCACCGTTTCCTGCATTGAGATAATCGTTACCGGCTTCGCCATAGAGCTCGTCGTTTCCCTCATGACCGTAAAGATAGTCATCGCCTTCTCCGGCTCCCAGAATATCCGAGCCATTGCCGCCATACAGCCTGTCGTTTCCTTCATTTGCGATGATGATGTCATCGCCGTCATCGCCGCTCATCCTGTCATCTCCGCCAAACGCAACAAGCACATCATTCCCGGCTCCTCCGTAAACCCGGTTGTTGCCCTCACCGGCGTCGAGTTTGTCGTCCCCGTTGCCGCCGTTGAGGTAGTCGTTGCCGTCTCCTGCCTGCAGGAAATCAGTTCCGTCTCCTCCGTAAAGCTTGTCATCACCGCCGTTAGCGGTAATGATATCGTTTCCGCCCTCACCGCTCAGGACGTCGTCACCATCCCCTGCAGTCATGCCGTCATCACCGCCGCCGCCATACACTCGGTTGTCACCGCTTCCGGCGTCGAGTTTGTCGTCCCCGTTGCCGCCATGAAGGTAGTCGTTGCCTTCCCCTCCCAGCAGCGCGTCGTTATCGTTTTGCCCATAGAGATGGTCGTCTCCGTTGCCGCCTTGGAGGAAATCAGTTCCGTCTCCACCATACAGCTTGTCGTTACCGCCGTTAGCGGTAACGGTATCGTTCCCGGCCCCGCCGCTCAGAACGTCGTCACCGTCTCCGGCTGTCATTTCGTCGTTGCCGGCTCCACCATACACCCGGTTGTTCCCTTCACCTGCATCCATTTTATCTTCGCC
>RRYU01005917.1_pt1 | contig 20304 bp, 28 predicted proteins | sample 2162651 | NCBI WGS metagenome assembly RRYU01 (sample SAMN10267283, study PRJNA491782) | microbial mat metagenome | isolation source: biomat in the production well | place: Japan: Minami-Kanto gas field, natural gas well KTG3 | collected 2017-06 | reverse complement strand
AGGGTCACTTTTACAGCATTGGCAAGCTTGTCAACACCTGATTTTAATTTTGTTCTAGCGTCTTCACTAAATAAAATTTGTTTTGACATATTTATTTTAACTTTCAATAATTAAAGATTATCTTTAAATCTTTGAATTATTGAATCTTTTAATTATTTTTTTATAATCGCTATAATATCATTTTCTGACATTATCAAATATTCTTCTCCATCTATTTTTACCTCGTCCGGAGAGTATTTTTTAAAAACCACCTTATCTCCTTTTTTAACAGTTAATTCTTTTTTTTGTCCATTTTCTAGAATTCTACCATCACCAATAGCGACCACTTCTCCGCGTTCTGGCCTCTCTTTGTCTGCTGTCTCAGGCAAGATAATGCCCGACTTGGTTACTTCTTCTCTAGATTCTGGCTTGACAATGACGTTGTCATGTAAAGGTTTTAAATTCATATAGATTTGCGACGAGTTTTTTTACTCGCTTATTTTAGTTAATAATTTTTAGCACTCTAACTAATCAAGTGCTAATTCCTTTTTATTTTATCATTTTTAGCTTTTGTGTCAAGAACAAAAAAAAGCCACCAGTTTCATTGGTGGCTAAAGGAGGTTTTTTAGTTTTCAACATGTTTTGGCTCCGGAATTAAACTGGAAATAACTAAAATATAAATTATAGTAAATATTAAATACAAAGCTATACCAGTGAATATACCGAAGGGAAGAGCGCTATGAATTAGCAGAAGTGTTAGAACTGTTAAAAATACTGCCATAAACATAACTATCATATAATTCTCCTTTCTTTTAGGTTAAAAGAACTAATATAATTATTATATAGCATAAAAATTGAATATTGTAAATAGCATTTAATTTTATTTTAATAATTAAAAAAACCGAGTATTTTAAGCTCGGCTTAATTTTTTTTTGAATAGTACTTTAAATCTCGGTGATTTCTACCTCTGTACCGTCGGAATCTTTCATATCTACCCAGATTTTTTTTACTTTCAAATCTGGAAATCTTTCATTGATTACCAGGACTGCTTTTTGCAAGTCTTCACTTTGCTTTTTTTTCTCCTCTTCTTTTGAAGAAAAAGAATTTGAAATCGCATAGGCTCCACAGGAGCTGTGATGTACAAGATAAACCGTACAAGAATCATGCAAAGAATGACTTATATCAATTTGTTTAAGTAAAACATTTTTTGTTTCCTCGTCGCCATCAACAAGGCTCTTGGAAGAGCCAGCAAGGGATACAACATCAGCATCTCTCATTAAATGCTCCCTCTCCATCCAGCTTGCTGTTTGCCCTATTAGCCTAAAATCCATACAATGTATAATCAAGGCTTTACAAACATGACTCATAAATTTTCTCCTTTTTAGTGATTTAAAGTTAAACGTACAAGAACACAATTATTACACATCTTCTATTACTTGTCAATATTTTTTAATTTACGCCATTTCTTGGCGGCCCTAGATCTAGCAAGTTCTTTTGCTAATTTAGCATTTATGCTTGCAAATCTTTCTTTGTCAAAGGTTCTGATTTCTTTTTTAGCATCTTCTGCTCTTTTCTTAGCCTCCTCAATCTTTTCAATATCTAACTCTTCTGCTCTTTCGGCTGTGTCAGCCAAGACAACCACTTTATCCTTTAAAACCTCAATAAAACCACCAGAAACGCTCATTACAATAAGCTCGCCTTTAGAATTCTTTATCTCTAAAACACCAGCTTCAAGTGATGAAACAAGTGGAATATGACCAGGTAGAACAGTGATTTCTCCTGATTTTGTTGGAGCTATAATATGTTCAACCTCATCTTTTAGAAGTAATCTTTCTGGGGTTACTATTTCGAATTTTATTAATTTCATAAATTATTTGAATTATGAATCATGAAGAAAGAATCATGAATTTTTTTAAGATAAAAAACTTTTTTATCCCATTATTCACTACTCATTATTCATTATTCTATTTCGAAGAAATATCTTCAATCCCACCTTTCATGTAGAAGTCATCTTCTGATTTATCATCGTGTTTGCCTTCTAGAATTTCCTTAAACCCTTTGACAGTGTCTTCAATTTTTACATACTGGCCAGGGGTTCCTGTGAAAGCTTGAGCAACTTCAAAGGGTTGTGATAAAAATCTCTGGACCTTACGTGCTCTTGTTACGGTTTGCTTGTCTTCGTCAGAGAGCTCTTCCATACCTAAAATAGCAATAATATCTTGTAAATCTTTGTATCTTTGTAAAACTTGCTGTACACCACGAGCAACATCATAGTGCTCTTTTCCAACTATTTTTGGGTCTAGAACAGTAGATGAAGAGTCAAGTGGATCAACAGCGGGATAAATACCAATTTCTGATAAGCTTCTAGCAAGCACCACGGTTGAGTCAAGGTGACCAAAGGTAGTGGCTGGTGCTGGGTCTGTTAAGTCGTCCGCTGGAACATAAACAGCCTGAATTGAAGTAATAGAGCCTTTATTGGTTGAAGTAATTCTCTCTTGTAGTTCACCCATTTCAGTTGCTAGGGTTGGTTGATAGCCTACAGCAGAAGGCATACGACCGAGAAGAGTTGATACTTCTGAACCAGCTTGTGTAAATCTAAAAATATTATCTACGAAAAATAAAACATCTTGATTTTGTTCATCACGAAAATATTCGGCCATTGAAAGACCAGACAAAGCAACTCTTGCACGAGCTCCTGGTGGTTCGTTCATCTGGCCAAATACCATTGCTACTTTATCAATAACGCCAGCGTCTTTCATTTCATGGAACAAGTCGTTTCCTTCACGAGTTCTCTCACCTACTCCTGCAAAAACAGAATAACCACCATGACCTTTAGCAATATTATTTATAAGTTCTTGAATAATAACAGTTTTACCTACACCGGCTCCACCAAATAACCCAACTTTACCACCTTTGGCTATAGGACAAATCAAGTCAATAACTTTTATCCCTGTTTCAAGAATTTCAATCTTTGTAGATTGGTCTACAAATTGAGGAGCTGGTCTGTGAATTTGATATTTCTTTTCTGTCTTAGGATCTTCTTTTCCGTCTACAGCATTCCCTAGGACATCAAAAATTCTTCCCAAAGTAGCGTCTCCAACGGGCACCGAGATTCCAGTGCCAGTATTTACAACTTCATCTCCTCTTTTTAGCCCATCTGTAGAACTCATCGCGATTGCTCTAACAATATTAGAACCTCTGTGTTGTTGAGTTTCTAAAACCAAGGTTTTGCCTTGAATTTTTACCTCTAGGGCATCATAAATTTCTGGTAATTTTTCTTCAAAGTGAACATCAACCACTGCTCCGATCACTTGTTTGATTTTACCCTTATTATCAGACATAATTTTATATTATTTTTTAATTTATAAATTTATTTACTTTCCAGTGCATTTGCTCCGGCTGTGATTTCTGCTATTTCATTGGTAATTTTTTCTTGTCTTGCCTTGTTGTATGACAAAGTTAGCTCAGAAATCATATCAGAAGCAGCGTCAGTTGCTTGATGCATCGCAGTCATACGAGCGGAGTGTTCTGAGGCATTTGACTCAAGCAGGGCCTGGAATAACTGTACTTCAATTAACCTTGGTATCATTTCATCTAGAACTTCCAATGGGCTTGGCTCAAAAGTATAGTCAAAATCATATCTGTCATCAGATAAATGTTTTTCAGATTTTTCTTTTATCATTTCTTTTGTTGTTCCCACTCTTGTGTCACTACCTACAACCCCCAAATATTCATCCTCAGTTTCCATGTCAACTGGCAAAAGCTGTTTTATTCTTGGGACTTGAGTGGCTGGATTAACAAAGTCTGTATAAGCAACCATTACTTTATCGTATTTACCTGATAAATAAGAATCTATAACTAATTTAGAAATATTGTAAACTTCTTTCACCTCGGTGATTATATCTTCTTTTGGAAAATCAGCCACCACATCATATCCATAGTATTTATTAACCCCGAAGCCCTTTTTACCTATCACTACAAACTCTACTTTTTTACCATCTTTGTGATGTTTGGCAATTGATTTGTGTGCTTTGTTGATAATATTTGTATTAAAACCACCGCAAAGGCCTCTGTTTGAGGAAATCAATATCATCCCTACAGACTTAATATCATCTCTCTTGGCTAGAAGCATATGGTTAGCAGCTTCACCATTGGCTGTTTTTGAAACATGCAAAACAGTTTCCCAGCTCAAATTAGCATATGTTCTTGTCTTGAGAACAGATTCTATAGCCCTTCTCATTTTGGCAGCCGCCACCATTTCCATAGCCTTGGTAACTTTCTTGGTATTTTTTACGGACTTGATTCTTCTTTGTATGTCTTTTATAGAAGCCATAACTAGTTTTCTTCTTTAATTAAATAATCCAAAGTGTCCTTGAAATCATTAATTGATTTTTCTAGTTTTGAATTTATTTCATCTGTTAGTTCTTTTTTGTCTGCAATTTGTTTGTACAAATCTGTGTTATTTTCAATATATTTGTACATATCATTTTCAAATTCAGCAATTTTTTCAACCGGAACATTATCAAGAAGTCCATTAATTGCGGCATAAAATATTGAAACCTGTTTTTCCATTTCAATTGGCATGTATTGTTCTTGTTTGAAAATCTCTACTATTCTTTTTCCTCTCTCAAGCTTTAATTTTGTTTCCTTATCAAGGTCAGATCCGAACTGGGCAAAGGCAGCGAGTTCTCTGTATTGAGCAGCTTCTAGTCTGATTTTTCCAGCAACTTTTTTCATTGCCTTTGTTTGAGCCGCTGATCCAACACGAGAAACAGATAGTCCAGCATTTACAGCTGGTCTATTTCCTTGGTTAAAGAGATCTGTTTCTAGATATATTTGACCATCTGTAATTGAGATAACGTTTGTAGGAATGTAGGCTGATACGTCTCCAGCTTGAGTTTCAATAATAGGTAGAGCTGTAATAGACCCTCCTCCGAAATCCTCGTTCAATTTACAAGATCTTTCAAGTAGTCTTGAGTGAAGATAAAAAACATCACCTGGGTATGCTTCTCTTCCTGGCGGTCTTTTAAGTAGTAGAGAAATTTCTCTGTATGCAACAGCGTGTTTTGATAAGTCATCGTAAACGACCAAAACATCTTCTCCTTTATCTAAAAAGTATTCAGCGATAGCAGTTCCGGAATATGGGGCGATATATGACAGCGAGGCAGGATCAGAAGCGCCTGCCAAAACAATAGTAGTATAAGCCATAGCACCATTTTCTTCTAACTTAGCAACGATATTAGCTATTTTTGACTCTTTTTGACCAATAGCGACATAAACGCATTTCATATTTTGCCCTTTTTGATTGATAATAGCGTCTATAGCGATAGCAGTTTTACCGATTTGTCTGTCTCCAATAATAAGTTCTCTTTGGCCTCTACCAACAGGAATCATAGAATCAATCGCTTTAATACCGGTTTGTACTGGTTCAAAAACAGATTTACGAGTAATAACACCTGGAGCAATTTTTTCTATTGGATAAAACTTTTCTTCTTTAATTTCTCCTTTCCCGTCAATTGGTTGACCAAGAGCATTTACTACTCTGCCGATCAAAGCTTGACCCACAGGAACTTCTAAAATTCTTTTTAATGCTTTTGCTTCATCACCCTCTTTAATACCAGAATATTCACCCAATAAAATAGCGCCCACTGAATCTTCTTCAAGATTTAGAACCACTCCATAAACAACTCCTTCATTAGTAGTAAATTCAAGCATCTCCGACATCATAACGTCAGAAAGTCCGGAGATACGAGCAATCCCGTCTCCTATTTCAGAAACTCTTCCTACTGTTTGTTCTTGGCTTTCTGCCTTGAAGTCAGCAATTTGTTTTTTTAACTGTTCGACAATAAAGTCCTTAGTGTTACTCATATATATCTAATTATTTTAATAATTTATTTTTCTAAAACCCTAGCCAAGTTTTTTACACGATTTTTTAAGCTATTATCTATTATTTTATCTTGATATTTTATAACTACGCCACCTAAAATGTCACTGTCAATCTCTTCACCTAAAACTACTTCGCTAGCACCGCTAGATTTTTTAATATAATTAATAATAATTTTTTTAAGGTCACTGTCAATTTCTCTAGCTGAAAAAATATTAGCTTCAACAATGTTCTTTTTTTTGTTCCAAATTGTATTGAATTCTTCCAAAATAAGACTTAGCTTGCTTAAATGATTATTCTTTTTAAGCAAGTTAGAAAATTTTTGCAGTGCAGAGGAAATTTCTTTTTCACTTTTTCCCTCAGTTAAATCATATAAGAGGCTCGCGTATTGTTTTGGATTTACTTTCATAAGAATAATCAAAATTAGAAAATTATTTTTCTTCTAATATTTTTTTTATTAATTTTTTATCTAGATCAGAATCTACTTTTTCTTCCAATACTTTTTCAAGAGAAATACCAATCATCTGAGCCATTTCTTTTTTTAATTCTTTTAATACTTCTGCCTTCTCAGTTTGCATTTTTGCTTTTTCTTCATTAATGATTACTCCAATTTCTTCTTTGGCTTTTTTAGTCATTTCTTCTTTTCTTTTTTCGGCAAGTTCATTGGCTTTTTCCAGAAGATCGTTGGCTTCTTTTTTAGCTTTAGACAAAACCTCTTTGTAATCCTCATCAGTCTTTGAAAGCTTCTCTTCTATTCGTTTGGCATCATCCATGCTTTTTTCTATTTTTTCGGTTCTTTCTTTCATCACTTTCAAAAGTGGTTTTAGGGCGAAGAAATACAAGACTGTAATAACTATTGCAAAATTTACAATCTGAGCTATTAAAAGATTTAAATCAATGTGAAATGTTTCTATTATAGTTCCCATAGTTTTGAATTTAGTCAGCCAGGGGGCTGATCCGCCTTAGACGGAAATTTTTAATTTTGAATTACTGGTTTTTATTCCAGAGTTCTCCATTTTTGATTCAATATTTCTTATATTAATAATTTTACCTCTACCCCTTTTTTTAAGGGGGCAGCAGGTAAGATTACTAAAAATTAGTTGATACCAAAGGCTATAACTAAGGCATAAATTGCAATAGCTTCAGCGAAGGCAGCAGCCAAAAGCATCGGAACTAAAATTTTTCCAGCAGCTTCTGGATTTCTACCTATAGCTTCCATAGCTTTGGCTCCAATCATACCAATTCCTAGGCCAGGGCCGATTGAGCCGATACCGATTGCCAAGGCTTTTGCTAACATAACGTTTTCCATAGATTTATAATTGTTATTGTTAATTATTAATTAATTAATTAATATATTAATGCTCTTCAGCACTAGTATTCATAGATAAATAGGCTAAAACCAAAACAGAAAATATCAACGCCTGAATCAATCCTATAATTATTTCCATAAATATAAAAGGGATAGGAAGTCCAAAGGCTAGAATTGCTGCCATAGAGGCTAAAAGAACCTCTCCTGCAAAAATATTCCCGAAAAGACGAAAAGAAAGGCTGGCAACTTTGGCTAGCTCTCCAATTATTTCAATAAAACCGACAAAAACTTTAATTGGATTTACTATTATTATGGAAGGATCCTTGCGAATTTTCCTTGGAATTTCAAGTAAAGCCTTAAAATTTACAAATTTATTCAAATGATTCCAAGCACCAAGTGCTAAAACTCCAAATATATGACTAGCAACAACACCTATTATCGCAAGAGCTAGGGTGGTGTTTATATCAGCGGTAGCTCCTCTGAAATAAGGAATAAAAGCATTATGTCCGTCATGAATCTGAACTTGACCAACAGACCCTATCCCAGGCAATATTCCCATCCAGTTTGAAATCAAGATAAAAACAAAGAAAGAAAAAACCAGTGGGAAAAACTTGAGTGATGATTTTCTAGAGCCAGTAACAGAGTCAAAAATTCCCAAAAAAGCATCAATTATCATTTCAAAAACATTTTGAATTCCGGTTGGAATAGTTTTTATTTTTTTTCTTAGAAATAAACTAAATAAAACAATAACTAATACTGCTAGCCAAGAATTTATTAAACTATTAGTGATGTTTATACCCGCTACATTAGCGATTGGTTCTGCAAAGAGAGTGTGTTCATGAACCAAGTATTCTTCACCGTATTTTATGCCTGCCATATTTTAAATTATTTTTTTATTTCGTCTTCTATTTTTTTAAACTCTTCAAGTGCTGTTTTTACAACAGCGAACATGGAACCAAAAAAAGACAATGCTATTAATCCAAGAAAAAACCAAGGATCGCTGTCGTATTTTTTGTCTAACCACTTGCCAACAAAAGTAGCGATAATAATAGGAAAACCTATCCAAGCAGACATTTTCAAGAAAATAAAAAATGCTGGCTGCCACCACGCTTTGTCGTTTTGTGTATTTTTATTATGCTCTTCCATTCTTCAAAATAAATATCAAGGTTATTCCCTTGATAAATTGATTCTAAATTGTCTTATACACAACTACTAATATAATTTACCGAATTTTGCCAAAAAGTCAATAGTTTTTAAAAAAGCTTAAATTAAAATTTAAACAAATTTCTAGCGTTTCTGGTAGATAGATCAGCAATTCTTTCAAAACTTAGGTTTTTTATCTCCGCGATTCTTTTGGCAACATAAGAAACTAAAACCGGCTCATTTCTTCTTCCCCTGTATGGTTCAGGAGTCATATAAGGAGCATCTGTCTCTATCATGAACTTGTCGTTTGGCATCTTTCTAATCAAATCATCCCATTGTTTGGAAAATGTTATAAGTCCGGTAAAAGATATATTTAAACCCAATGAAAAATACTTCCAGGCCAAATCTTCATCTCCAGAAAAACAATGCATAACGCCCCAGGATTCATTGCTTGAAAATTTTTCTTTGTTTTCTTTTTTAAAATCATTTAGCACTTCAAGCATATCATCATGAGCTTGGCGACAATGTATTATTACAGGAAGATTTAGGTCTCTAGATAATTTTAACTGTTTAACAAAAATATCTTTTTGCTTCTTTTTCATTTCGTCAAGAGTTTTGTCTTTGGGCACATGATAATAATCCAGACCTATCTCCCCTATTGCAACAACCTTTTGAAACTTAGCGAGTTTTTCATAGACATCATAAATAAAATCTTCGCCAGTAGCAGAAAATTCATAATCCTCACCCTTCACTTCTCCTCCACTCACATGAGTTGGGTGAAGCCCTACGGCAGCGTAAACACCTTTTTCATATTTGTTGGCATACTCCAGAGCTCTTTTACTGGTTTTATATTCTGAGCCAACCAAAATCATCCACGTCCCATCAGAAAGAGACCGACGAATTACTTCATCGGCATCTTCCCTAAAAACATTAAAATTGACATGCGAATGCGTGTCTATTAGCAACATTTAATATTAAATTAGTACTCTTTAGTTTCTGAAGATTCTTCTTCTAGTGGTGCTTCTTCAGCTGGAACCTCATTCATAGGTTCCTCGTTTACTTGAGTCTCTTCTACCTTTGGTTCTTCTTCTTTTCCTCCAAAAAGTTTTTTTAGCATGTCTAAAATAGCCATAGTTTTTTGTTAAATAATTAAATAATTTATTACCTTATTTTTTTTATATTATTAATATCTCTTATATCTATAATACTTGAAGGTTTTTTTAATCTTAGTTTACCAGCATTTATAATCAAGTCTGGTTTTGTTTTTTTAAAAACTTTTTCAACATCGCCTAAGTCTTCAATAGTTTTTTCGCCACTTAGATTTAAACTAGTTGATACAATAGGTAAATCTATCTTCTTTAGTATTGTACTAAGAAATTCATTTTTAGGCAACCTTAGGGCTATTGATTTCATTTCTGAGTCAATGCTATTTGGCAAAACACCCCTTGAGTCAAGAATAATTGTTTTTGGATTATTTTCCGCTTCTGATAATATTTTTTCTGTAGATTTTATTGATGGCCAAATTTTTCTTAGATAATCGTCTTGTTTCTTGCTTATTTTAGCATATTTTTTAGCCATACAAAAACTTTTTACCAAAAAAAGGAAAGGTTTTTCTTTTTCTCTTTTTTTTATCCGCTTTATTTTATCTATTGCTTTTTTATCTGTAGCAATACATCCTAGGCCATAGACTGTATCAGTAGGGTAGACCACAACTTTTCCAGACAAGAACTCCCCTGCAATAAAATCAATTTGTTTTTTATTTAAATTTTTTAAATCAATATTAATTGTTTTCATTATATTAAAGATTTCATAGCCTTTACCACTTCTGGCAAAAGAGGCTCTACTAAAGATGAAAAATATAAAAGAATTGGGGATAATTTTGAATCACTCAATAATGAGGCAAACAAAGAATCAGTCAAAAAATGTTTTGATGATAGATAGAGAGTTAAACCTATTATTATTCCTCCTAAAAATATTCCCAATATGGCTCCACCAAGCTTGTTAAATGACTTCAAAAACGGGATTATGGTCAAGATATTAAATATTTTTTCAATAATAGCAAATCCTACGCTAACAAGTTTACTTATTATTCCATAAAGCAACAAAAAAGAAATCACTTTACCGAGAGCGATATTGCCACCGAATAAGTAATCAAAGGATTCGTAAAAATCCAAGTAAAGCCTACTGGCGATAAAAACACCAGCTATCATGCCAACAAAATTTCCAACAAGCCTAATTAAGCCAAAAAACAAACCATAAAAGAAGAATCCAGCCCAAATCAAAAGTAAAATTGTGTCAAAGATAGACATAGTTAAGAGTAGATCAGAGGAGCCGGAACTCCTCCGATTTGAATATTTTTATCTTGTTGCCCCGGAGTAAGTTATTGCTTGCATAATATTCCATTCATTTGTTGTCTCGGGAGCTTTTTTAAAGATTCCATTAAATATTTTAATCCCATTCTTTTCTGAATTCAGATTTCTATTCTCGGCCTTCTGCCTAAGTCCATAGGCCATAACAGTAACTGCGGCGTCGTCTGCTTTATTATCCATATTAGGCTCTCTTAGATATATCTTTTCAAACCACTCCTTTGCCTTTTCTTCAGCTTCTTCGCTTCTTTTCCCTGGCCAACGACCATTGGCAATTTTAATTGCATCTGCTAATTCTTCGTCGGTTTCTGGTAATTTATCAAAAGCGCTTTTATAAGAGTACATCACCGCAGCCCTCTCCCCTTCGCCCAGTCTTTTGGTGTTTTCATCTACTCCATAAGTTATAAAATTATTTATAGATGATTGCATCTTCTCAGAAATACTTGTCATATCATTCATTAAATTTTTCAAATATTTGATCTCGTTTTGTTGTTCTTTGACAATATTTCTAAGCTCTTTGAGCTCTGTTAAAATATCATCAAGCTTGCCGTCGTTTAATAATTTTGAGTTCTCTTCAATTTTTTTTACCTGTTCGTCTTTTTTGCACTCCCCGTAATATGCCTTATGGGTTCCGGCAGCTTCGGCCATGCAATTATTTGAATAAGTTATACCATCTTTACCACATACTGGCGCATATTCCATTGTGCAGGCAACAGCGTCTTTTTCTGTACTTAACTCAATCTTTTTTTGATCACTATAAACACCGCATTTACCACTAAGATACTCACAGACTCTCACATAATAAGTCCCATTTCCCGAAAATGCTTTTAGCTTTGAATAATAACTAGCTGGATCTGAATGGTAATTATATTTATCACCATCTCTCAAAGGATATGTTGGATTTTCGTTTTTTGACCAAACTACTTTAAATCCTTTTTCTGACTTTGCATCTGATTTCCATTTCACCATACCATCTTCAGCATAAATAATGTCTATTTTGGTTAAATTCCCCAAATTTTCTTCGTCACATTTCCCCTCATGGATAAAATATGCTCCTGCATTTTCCATCATACATTTATTTGAATATGTTTCAAAGATTGGATCACAAGGTGTTGTAACACATTGAATCTGAAGCTTGCCACAAACTGGCATATATTCTCTTGTACATGGTTTTTCCAAAAGACTTCCAAGCTCAATCTTTATTTCATTGCTATAAACACCACACTTGCCTCCAAGATACTCACAAACCCTTACATAATAAACTCCATCGCCATCAAATGGTTTTAAAACATCCCAGTTTCTATTTGGTTCAGTATAATAATTATATTTATCTCCGTCCCTTAGCGGGTAAGTTGGACCTTCATTTTTTGACCAAACGATTTTAAATCCTTTTGAAGAATATCCATCAACCTTCCAATGTATTTTCTCAGCATCTCCCTCAAGAGTTATAGAGCTTACTAGAGGACTTGAATACAAAGTAGGGACGGCAGTTTCACCTGCGGTCACAAAGGCAGTCCCAGCAAATAGTAATGAAAAAGCAATAGTTAGGGCACTTATTTTTTTTAGCATGGTTTTTATAGTTAATTTAAATTATTTTTTAACCTGTCATCCTCAGCTTGACTGGGGATTAAGAATTTTTTTAAGTATTTTTCTAGATTCCCGCCTTCGCGGGAATGACATTTTTTTATTCCTTCACAATCCTAGGAAATAATGGCTCACCTTTTTTAATTTGCTTTTCTGAATATTGGCTAATTATCTTATCAGCGACTTCAGGTAAAAATGGTTTTAAGTGATGTGCAATATTTAAAACGTTTTGGGAGACGATTTGTAACACTTCTTTTATTTCTTCCTTGTCTGTCATCTTCCAGGGAGCCTTTGAGCTCAAAAACTCATCGCTTTCATGGATTTTATCCCAAAGAACCGACATTGCTTCATCAAATCTGTAAATATCCATTTTGGCTTTAAAATCATTCTCAAGTTTTTCGTCAGAACTTTCTTTAATATCAACCTCTATTTCATTTTTTTCAAGCATATTAGCTGTCCTTGAGACTAAGTTACCTAGGCCATTAGCTAGGTTAACATTATATGCTTCTTCAAATTTTTCTATTGTAAAATCACTATCTTCAAATGGGGTTAACTCAGACAATAAGAAAAACCGAACTGCAGATATTCCATATTTTTCAACTAACTCTAATGGATTTATTACATTACCGATACTCTTACTCATTTTCTGACCTCCAGATATTATAAAACCAAATATCAAAACTTGTTTTGATGGTTCAAGTCCAGCCGACATCAACATCGCTTGCCACATTGCAGTTTGTTGACGAAGATTGTCTTTTCCCGCGACCTGTACCCCTGGCCAATAATCTTTAAATTCGTCTCCGTCTGGCCATCCAAGCGTATTTACATAATTAGTTAATGCATCAAACCAAACATACATTACATGATCATCGTTCCCAGGGACTGGTATCCCCCAAGGCATTTTTTCTTTTAATCTTGAAATAGAAAAATCTTTTAGACCACCTTCTACAAAATTTCTAATTTCGGTTAGTCTATGCTTTGGGACAATAAAATCTGGATTGTCTTTATAAAGCTTTAATAATTTCTCCTGATAATTTGACCACCTGAAAAAATAGTTTTCTTCCTCTATCTCTTCAATCTCTTGATTTGGATGATCGGGACATTTTCCTTCAACTAATTCAGATTCTGTTTTTTCAAGTTCACAACCAACACAATACTTAACGCTATAATTCTTTTTGTAAATATCTCCGTTGGATTCGCATCTTTTCCAAAATTCTTGAGCTGATTTTATATGATTTTCATCTGTTGTTCTTATAAATTTATCAAAACTCAAGCCAAGAGTATCCTTAAGCTTCCTAAACTCTGCTGAGAATTTGTCACAATATTCCTGAGCTGATATTCCCTCTTTTTCTGCGTTTCTAAATATTTTTAAACCATGCTCATCGGTACCTGTATTAAAAATAACTTCATTGCCAAGCTGTCTATTATAGCGTGCCAAAACATCGGCTCGGATAAACTCAGAAGCATGCCCAATATGAGGACTAGAATTTACGTATGGGAGTGTTGTTGTTATGTAATAGTAATTTTTTTTCATAAAATATATTTAGAAATAGGGTACTCTATAGAGTACCCTATAGAGTACCCTATTTTTAGCTATAAACAAATTTATTATTTTGTTTTATTGTAATTTTTAAAACCTTTTCTTAAAATCCTAGGCAAATTATCCCATACATATTTATAATTATCAATTTCACCCTCACCTATCCATTTGTATGAAATATGCTCATAACTCAAAACTATTTCGCTTTCTTTGTTTTCTATATACTTGACGATAGTGCAATAAGGCTTCCCTGACTCGGTATAAAAAATATCCGTATCAATATGATCACCAATAATACACTCATCAAAGCTTATTTCTTCTTTTAATTCACGCTTAAATGCTTCATCAGCACTCTCGCCCTTATCAATTCGCCCGCCAGGTAACCCCCATCTTTCAGGGAATTCAGAAAATTCTAAAATTAAACACTTATTATCACGAATCAAAATCCCGACTTGGCTTATATAAAACCTTTCAAATTGTTCCATGTTATTTTCCAACAATAACAACAAATTCCCCTTTTTGATCGTTTTTGTCGTTTTTTATTTTATTTAAAATGTGATCAATCTCTCCTCTATAAACTGTTTCGTGCATTTTGGAAAGCTCTCGGCAGACAACGACTGAGGAAACTGTTGATTTTCTTTTTTTATCTTTATCTTTTTTTTGAGGATGCCCTATTTCAAGTTTTTTATTATATTCAATTACTTCTTCATTGTGTTTTTTGAGCTCTTCAAGAAATTTAATGATTCTGTGTTTTGACTCATAAACAACAACTGGCAAATCTGACTCGAATATTTTCTCTACAAAAGTTTGACGTCCTTTTTTGTGGGGAGGAAAACCTAGAAAAATAAATTTATCAGTAGCTATTCCAGATATTGAAAGAGCAGCGGTTACGGCAGAAGGACCAGGGACAGACTCTACCGAAACCTCATCCCCAAGCTTTTCTATAGCGGCTTGAACTAATTTTCCTCCAGGGTCAGATATCCCTGGGGTGCCAGCGTCACTTACCAAGGCTAGATCTTTTCCCTCTGATAAAATATCCAAAAGCTTTTCTATTTTTTTGTCCTCAGAGTGTTGATGGAAGGAGATGGTCTTGGTTTTTATATCATATCTTTCAAGTAGCACCTTAGTAACTCGTGTGTCTTCACACAAAATAAAATCCACTTCGCCCAAAATGCGAAGTGCTCTTATGCTAATATCCTCCAAGTTTCCGATTGGAGTTGCTACTATATATAACTTTGACATACTTTTTAGTCATCCTGAGTGAAGCGAAGGATCCCGTGTCACTTGAGAAGACGAGATTCTTCGCTATGCTCAGAATGACATTGTTAAACTATCTCGTCCTTCCTCTCCTTTACATATTTGGTCCATTCTTCTGTGATTTCCACAAACATCTTGAATGGAGCTTCAATAATAAAATCTAAAACAAAAACGAATACATTTATCTTTGAGAATTTCTCACTCAACCATTTTCCAGCGGCAATAATCGGAACGTAGAAAAAATCCGAAAATAAACTAAAGATACTTTCTTTTGGTTCAACTACGATAAGCTCTTTGGTGCTTTTTCTAATACGTATAGTAAAGAAGCTAACAAAAGCCAAAAAGAACATAAAGATAATTATACTAACAAAACTAAAGTTTATTTGATTCAAGGCCCAAACGACAGCTCCAAATGATATGAAAAAAGTAACAGCATAAACAATTGCAAAAATAAGGTTTTTTAGAGCGCTTCTTCCCTTTGACGGTTTTTTTAGTTTTATCTTTTCGTCACTCTTATATTCTTCAAAAAACACTCTATTAATTCCATCAATTATTTTGGCTGTATTTTCCTCGTTTGGTCTCTTTGTCATAGCCACAACTACTAAAAGCAATATAGCAGGGAAAGAAATATTTACAGCCAGAGAAAAGAAGTTTAATTCTTCACCAAAAAATTTAGTCGCTGGCACTTCAAGCAAAACCGCAAAAAATGATTTTGTTATAAATATATATACAAAACTCCTAATGGCCGCTCGCCATAATTTGCTTCTGGTAGTACCATATATTCTCTCACAAACTCTTTTTATATGTCTAGGAAAGGATTTTGGGTCTTTGATTATTTCATTGTATACCTCTTCGGGTCCATCTGATAAAACCTCTTTGAGTATTGTAAAAAAAACAGTATGTCTGCTTGCTACTCTGCTTAGTTGACTTGTTAAAGGATGATCTAGCTGTGTATCTATGGCTTTTTTTATTTTAAAAATATTATAGGCAGTTTTTTCCAAATCTTTTTGATCCATTTTCACAATATCACCTTGATAATACTTCAAAAGAACTCTAGCCAACATCTCCCTGTCATATTTAAGAAAATTTCTATAAATAGATAAAAGAGTTTGAATCTCTAGGTCTTTTTGATATTTTGAATCTGAGGGAAGCTCAACGGAATCAGTTATTTCTTTGAACATATGTTCAACTATGGTTTTATCAACCTCACCGATTTTTAACCTATCCTCAATGTCACTGGCTAAAATTGACAAGATCCAAGAAGCGAGATCGTTTTTTTCATTCAAAAGCTTATTGGCTTTATTTACATCGCCCTTCTTCAATGAATCAGTGGGCTTGATATTTCTCAGAGCAATTGTCTTTAAGTAAATATATTTCTCAATAACTTCTGCTATTTCGTCTATTTTTGATTCTGGTATTGTATTATTAGGGAGATAGCCAGCTCTTATTAAATCAGTTAAAAGATGTTTTGAGACCTCGGAGCTTTCAACTTTCTTAAATTTAAAAGTGCCTTGAATGATTATTTCTCTTTTCAGAATACGTTCAATGGCATTTTTTCTCAGTAAATATTCCTCTTTATAATCAACAGAATTTCTTATTTTTTCATAATAAAAGGCCATCTTTGAAATAAGAGTAGATACTTTTATTTTTTGAGTATTATCATCTCCGTTTGTGTCACCAGATTCATCTCTATAAACAGCCCTAAAAAGAGCCTTGGCATGAGGTGTCAGGGTTGGCGCCTTCTCTTTTTTTAAAGTTATATTGGGATTGACCATTTATTTTAATATTTGATAACTATTTTCTATTTCATCTCTAACTTCAAGATTCCATCTATCCTGCCAATCAGAGGGAGTCTCTTTCCAAAAATTGCCAAGATAAACTTTTTCCGATTTTTCTCCAAAATAAATATATGAATCTTTTTCTACTTCATCCATCCCTTCGTAAATGCCCTTATCGTAAATAATTGTGCTAAAAAATTTGCCGTAACTAGGGACTTCCTGCGGGTATTCTAAGTCATTTGTAGGAACAAAAAACTCAACCATAGTGTATCCATCAAAGTTTTTTCTTTGTGTCTGATAATAAATAAACTGTTCTGGAAGACTTAAACTAAATCCGAGATCCTTATTAGAGTAATGATATTTATTATCAGGAGCTAGTTCATCCATCAAATAATTATCAGGTGAGTTTTTTGAACAAGCTGTTAGTGAAAAAGCCACTAAAATAAGCAAGATAATTGATATTTTATTTTTCATAATATTTCTAATTAATTCTATATTTAAGCACAAAACTATCTTTTTGTCTATATTTATTATCTTTTATCAAAATGTTTTTCAATCTCTTTTTTTATAGACCAAATCTTATAAGCCCCAAACAAAAAAGTATAGGAAACTATAAAAATAAATAAAGCTACTAATAGTCTAAAGATTAGGTCATTTACTATTATTAATATCCCAAGAATTGTCAGCAAAACCCCAGTGAAGATAAGGGAAAAGATGAGGCTGTTTATTTTTTTCTTAATTGTTTTTATTAAGTTTATCATTTATTTAAATTTATTTTATAAGCAAAAACCATTTTCACATTTGAGGTTTTCATTTTGACAGAAAGGCTCTAAATCAAAATCCTTGCAACAAGGTTGGTTATAGTTTCCACATTTTAAACAACTTTTATTATTGTTCAGAAAGCCAAGATTACAAAAAGGTTCTTCTGGACAAGGGGCAAAAGGAGAAAATCCACATCTACGACAGGCCCCCTCTATACAAGCATTTCTATTCTCATCAAAACTTAGCTCACCAAGACACTGGTAACCAATATCACTATCACAGCATGGATTATCACTAAGCCCGCATTGCAAGCACATGCCATTACTACAAACTAGTTCATTATCACAAGCACCGCCTTCATAACAAGGCTGGTTTGCTCCCCCTGCTCTACGACAAAAACTATTTTCACAAACCATTCCATTGTCGCAGTTGGGATAAGTGTCTCTACAAAAATTGTTTAATGATCCGTAACTACACTCCTCGGAACAAAAATTTAAGAGATTGTTATTGGGGTCTGTACAACAGACTAGCCCATGCAAACAAGTTGTTTCTTCCTCGGGACAACACTGCAATCCATCCATGCCGCATTCAGTGGCAAAAATAATTTCATCTTGCCACGACATATCTTCCAAATCTCTTTCAGATGAGCAAGAACTTAAAAATATTCCCAATATCAGAATAGGAAGTATTGCACTAATATTTTTCATAACTATATAATAGCTCTTTTTAGGCAATTTATCAATAATATTAGATTAAATTATATAAAGATAAGCCTTGTTTTCTTTATTAGCCCTCTTGTTTTTCTTGAGCAAAAATCTATTTTTTGACAAAAAAGAATATCTGCCTTTAATGTCGCTTAATTCAATTACCTTTTTAATCTCAATGAAGGGAATTACAAAACCATTGCTTATTATTATTGTGCCTTGTTTGCATTCAAATTTGAACTTGTCCCCTAGTTCTCTCAAAGACTTTGAACTTGAAACATAGCAGTAAATCAAATCGGCATCTCTTACCTCAACTCTATGATAATGCGGACTTCTTTTTATTTTAATCCTAGTTCTTCGGACAAAAGCCTGAATTTTTGACAAAATATAGTGAAGGAAAGTTTTTTCATAACCCTCAAGAGAAGCCTCTGGATATTTTTTTTCCAGAGAAGCAAAAAAACCAGACCTTCCCGCTCCTATAGAGATTGCTTTGAATTTCGGAAAGTTATTTATCTTCAATTTTTCTAGTTCTTCATTTAACTGTGTAACCACCCAAGGTCTTGAAGTGATAAATGGAACAAAGCCTCTTAATATGAAATCAAAAATCAAAACAACCAAGTAATACAAGGCCAATAAAAAACCAAGGATATAAATAAAGTTTATCAATGTCATATATTTATTATATCAAAAAACTATTAGTAATGATATGTTTTCCCTTTTATGATAGTGAATGCTCTGTAAATCTGTTCATAGAGAATCAGCTGAGCCATTTCATGGGGAAAGGTTAATTTGGAAAGAGAGATTTCAGAATACCCCCTAGTTAAAACATCATCAGAGAATCCAAGGGCTCCCGCGATGACAAAAACGAGCTTATCTCTACTGTTTATAAACTCAGAAAATCCTAAACTTGTGCTTGCTTGCCCCTTTTCAGTCAGTAGATGGATAGAATTTTTCTCATATTTTTCCAAAGCACTCAATATTCGCTCGCCTTCTGCTTTCTTGGAAATACTTTTATTTTTATAGTCAATGGGCTCACTTTTTAATTCTTTACAACTTATTTTAGTGAAAATACCGAGTCTTTTTTTGTATTCCAAAACACCATTCAAAATGTTCTTGTCTTTTATTTTACCAATAGAAATTATAACAATATCCATATCAAAGCTCGTTTATTAATATTAGAGAAAAATCATTTTTTAGAGTATCCCAAAATGCAAAAGTCGGTGGAAATCTGTCACCTGTAACGGATCCAGGATTTAAGATTGTAGTTTCCCCTACTTTTTCTTCCCAGGGTTTGTGAGTATGACCATAAAAAACTATTTCATATTTTCCACTCTCTGCTAATTTTTTAGCTAAATCAGGGAAATGAACAAAGGCTATCTTTTTATTTAGAAAATTAGCTTCGCCATATTCAGGAAAAATATTAGCATTTTTGTACATTTCAACATTTTTCATCTCAGGCATGTGTTCTGTGTCCATATTTCCAAAAACAAAATATATATCTCCTAAAAATTTTTTAGTAAAAAAATCTAGGGTCTCCAAGGAGGCCAAATCACCGCAACAAATTATTTTGTTTATATTGTTCAAACTGGCGTAATTAATCACTTTTTCCAAATTAAGCAAGTTATTATGCACATCTGAAATTATAATTATTTTCATAAACAAATCTTATCATAAAAATAAAAAAGCAGCCAAATATGACTGCTTTAAAAGGGTTGAATCAAGAAGATGTGTCAATATCAAGAACTGAGTCCTTGAATCCTTTGATATTTTGACCATTAAAGTCATATTCCATTAGCATCTCCTCTCCTCCATCTTCTCTTAAAATCGCTGCTCTGAATATTTTCCTGCCTTTATGTACACTTTTTACCAAAGCCTGCAAGCCGATTTTTGTTTTGAAAAGATCTCCGTTTTTTGGATTCAGCATCTATTCTCTCCTTTGTTTAGAGTTATTTCTCTCCCTCAAAAAAAAATTATACTCTAGTATATTATTATTTTTTT
>RRYU01021961.1_pt1 | contig 20323 bp, 20 predicted proteins | sample 2162651 | NCBI WGS metagenome assembly RRYU01 (sample SAMN10267283, study PRJNA491782) | microbial mat metagenome | isolation source: biomat in the production well | place: Japan: Minami-Kanto gas field, natural gas well KTG3 | collected 2017-06 | reverse complement strand
CCCCCCGTTGAGGGCCGTTTCCGGCCGGCAGACGAGTACACATGCGGCTGGTTCGGCGGCTATTCCGGGGCCGGCAGAGAAGGGATGACGGGGTCAAGGTCAGATCGCGGGGTCTTCGCAAATGGGGTCAAGTCTTGAAATCACGTATTGCGTGATTTCAAGACTTGACCATGATGCCCCCTGCTAATCCACGTGGTCGGAGGATCCGACGGGTCGCTGGTAACGTGCGCCCAAGACCGTCTTGGGGTCCATCAGCCAATACACGATCCCGAGTGCCAAAACCACAGCCGCAGTGGCCAGGATGTACATCGGCGCCAGTTTCTCGAAGTCGAAGATGATGACTTTGCGGGCGATTGCCATCAGGGCCGTCGCGATGACCAGCCGAACGTGCACGACATCGTCCCTGAGGTAGAGCGTGATGTTCATGAAGATCTCGATGGCGATCAACACCGCGAGGAAGGCGCCGAAGGTGACGACGATCTCGCGGATCCCGAAGTCCTGAATGGCTGGCATGAAGAGTTGACTGTAGAGCGAGTTTGCGACGTCGATGACCCCCCAAAGGATGGTAATCACCATCAGCACCGCAAGAACCCGGACCGCGCCGCGAATGATGCGATGAAGAATGTTGATCATGCGGTCTTCTTCGTCCACGCCGAGCTCGGTCTGGCCGATGGTCTTGAGGCGCTGCCGCCGAAAGTGATCCATGAAGCTCTGCACGATGGCGGTCTGCTGACCAAGGTAGGCAGCGTTGAAGTCTTTCGCGCTGAAATCCCGCAGCCCTTCGATATGCTGAAGGTCTCGCTCCGTGACCCGTTGAAAACCCATGCTCCAGTCCGAGTACTCGCGGTGCTTGATCGCCTTGCGCTGAATCACCTGCATGCCGGTGTGGCGCGGGTCCTGCTCGATGATGTCGAGCAACTCGTCGATGACGCGTTCCTCGCCCTCCAGGACCTGCAGGAAAGTCCCATTGCAGTAAAACAGCATCCCGGTGACGCCCCTGCCGGCGTTGTTCTCCCGGCAGCTCTGCAAGAGGCGCAGCAGATCCCGCGTCGACATGGGCTCTGTGGCAGAACTGATGTACGAGATTTGGATCATAGGGGGTTCTCTACGGGAGGGCGTTGGCACTGGCTCGCGGTGCGCCGGGCGCCGGCTGACGGGTGGTTGTGATTCGAGCTGGAACGCGTTCGCCTGTTTCAGGTTGCCTTGTTGGCTATCGCTCCGGCGATGTCGACGATGGTCACGCATGCCCGGGCCGGGAGGGTCTTTGTCTACGATGCTGGCCGGCCGGGGCCGATTATGCGCCGACTCTTCCCCACGATTCATCTGGGAAAAGGCGTGTGCTGATTGCCGTGACGCAGACGCAGGACAGGTTCGGGGGGGATGAACGAGGCGACGGCCGGAGGGACAGAGCCCGGGAGCACTGGGGCGATAGAGCGGCGCCGGCTCCCGGTGGGGATGTGACGGCGGTTCGGCGGAGCGAGTCTGGGGCTGGAGCGCGGGACGCAGAGGATCGAGGATCTCCAGGGGCGGTCGCGATCGCGCTGTTTCTAGCGCTCGCCGAGCAGCGATCACGCATGCGGGAAAGCGATTTCATCCGCTTCCCGTCCGGAGACGAATTCGGCGATCTCCTGGACGCGGTCACGCGACGGGCCGTTCAGGTTCTTGCCGTACCTCGAATTGTAGTGCTCGCAGTAGTAGGCAGCGAGCTTGTAGCCATAGCGGGGGTCGTCCGGATGCCGGAGGCAGATCGTGAGCGCCTCCTCGATCAGCATCAGCGCGCGTGACTTGATCAGCCGAACCGGTCCCCACTTCAGGTTCATGTAGTCGGGTTGGAATGCCTTGAGCCTTTCGTGAAGTTCCCGCATCGCCCGTGGGTTGAGATCGCCGCGCGCCGGGAGGTCCGCAAGCAGTGCGCGCACTTGCGCCAATAAGGAGGCTTCCGACTCGGATCTCGGGGCTTCCCCGGTTGTTGCCTGCTCGGCGATCCAGAGGGCGAAGGCGGTCAGTCGCCCTGGCTTGTCGAACCACTTCTTCAGGACCGACAAGCGGACAAGCTCCGCGAAGCCTTCGCGATCGATCTCGGCGACGATGGAGGCGAGTTTCTGATGAATCGTGAGTGCCATGGGCGATTCGATCGATCAATGTCGATGAGGTGCATTGTCAAGGTCGAAGAGGTGATGGAGCAACCGCGACCGGGCGGTTGAATGCTGCGGTTGTGATGTGTGCGACGCGAGGCTTGGATGAGGCGGACGCGTTTGCTCGCCGCTGTTGATGGGCCCGGCAGCTCGAGGGGTGTCGGTGCCGAGAGGTGGTGGTCCCGCATCCGAATCCGGAGGTCGGCTGCCGCCACGGGAAAGGAATGGCCGGCGTTGTTTAGCCGGGCGCGACCCCATGGCGGCAGACGCGCTTCAGCTGAGGTGGCATCGGGGATAGGCTCCCCGCGGATCTGCGTAGCAGTTCCGCATCCAGGACATTGAACATCCTGATCAAGGCTGCCGCCCGACAGTGACTCACGTCGTTTGTGAGTCTCTGTCGGGCGCGCTCGGACGTCTCGGTCACCGCCCATGAGAATCCTGAAGGTCGGCTGACGTCGCCGGAATGGAGCGTGCCCCGCCGTGCCGGACCTCGCCGGGGCCGCCATAGCTTGAATCGAGACTGCGGTGCCGGTGCGGGCCGTATTGCACGGCGGGTGACGGGCACGCTCTTCTTCATTCGGTGGAGTCAGAAGATCGGGCGGGTGTGATTAGGGCCGGGTCTATCGCGATAGGCGTTCCGTCAGATCGCTGACATCCTGGATGATGCGATACACGGTGTCTTCGACCGGTTCGGCTGCGTACGGATCATCGTAGGGCGTCACACTGCCGTAGCCGTAGCGATCCTGGTCGCTGTAGCCGTAGCTGTCGTCATCATCATCGTCGTCGTCATCGTCGTCCCCGTAGCCGTAGCCGTAGCCGGATTGACTAGCTCGGTCCCGCCAGGCTAGCAGCAGGGGGTAACCGCGCTCGAGCTGACTCTGGAGCCCCGGCGGCAAGCCGCCTTGGTGCGGTGGGTCGGCCAAGACGGTCGTGGCGCCGATCGTGATCAGGAGCGTGGCGCCGAGGAGGCTGCGGTCTGGGGACATGGCTTGGATCTCCGTCAGTCGGGTGTCGGTTGCGTGGCGCGGTCATGGTGAGGTTGGTGTGCGCGCCGGGGTGGGGCAAGGTTACGCGGGCGAACCTGAATGGTGGCTGAACCGGAGTGCGCAGGGGCAGGGCGGGGCTGGCATCGGGAGGAGGATCGAGCAGGCGTCGCGGTGCTCGCCGGCGACAACCTGATCGCGGGCGGGCGGGAGAGCAGGCGATCAGTGCAGGGTTTCATTCTTTGCCTCCTGGATGACCGCTTCCATGGTCGGGCAGGCAGGAGCGCCCATCTCGCGACGTTCGCGATACCACTCCAGGAACAGGGTAGCGATCATGTTTTCCGTGAAGAGCGGTCGGTTGCTGCCGTCGTCGTACAAGGTGCAACCGGATGCATCGGCTGCTGTGATCAGGAAGCCGGGCCGGAGAATCAGGGCGCCGTTCTCCGGGTTTCGGCCGATGACTGGCCATTCGGTGCCCTCCGGGATTCGCAGGATGATTTTGGTCATGACGCATTGATCCGGCTGTGGGGGCTCTGTCGGTGGCGATCGCTGTCCGGCGGCGATCGGTCGCACCGAGAGTCGGGGTCCCTAGGCGGAATCATGGCAGAACGGGTATCCACGTGGTGCCTGTTCCCAGCGGGTGAGGGTAATAGGGTCAGGTCTTGCATTCCAGCGCCGGCGGGCTAGACTCAGGGCATGGCCAGACCCCTTCGCATCGGGCTCGCCGGTGGGCTCTACCACGTCACCTCGCGCGGCGATCGGCGTGAGGCCATCTATCGTGACGATGCAGACCGCACCGCATGGCTGGAGCTCTTCGGCGACGTGTGTGAGCGGTTCAACTGGCGTTGCCATGCCTACTGCCAAATGACGAATCATTACCATGTCGTCGTCGAGACGGCTGAGGCGAACCTGTCCAAAGGTATGCGCCAGCTGAACGGTGTCTACACACAGAGCACCAACCGACGGCACGGGCTGGTCGGACACCTGTTCCAGGGACGCTTCAAGGCCATCCTGGTGGAACGCGATGCGTACCTGTTGGAGCTCACACGCGACGTCATGCTGAATCCCGTGCGCGCCGGGATGGTGCGGGAGGCGGGCGACTGGGCGTGGAGCAGCTACCGCGCAATGGTCGGGCAGGCGTCGGCGCCGCGGTGGCTGGAGACGGATTCGCTGCTCGGACAGTTCGGCGAGGAACGTGCCGGCGCGCTGGCAGGTTATGCCGATTTCGTTCGCCAAGGGGTTGGAGGTTCAAGCATCTGGGAAGGTTTGCGTCATCAGGTCTTTCTCGGCAGTGAGGGGTTTGTCGAGCGCCATTGCGCCACGACCAAGCCCTTGGAACGGCTGCGCGAGATCCCGCGCGCGCAGCGCCGGTCGTTGGCGGAGCCCCCCGCCAGCTTCGCCCGCAGCTACCCGGACCGCGGCGAAGCCATGGCTCGGGCCTTCGTGACCGGCGTCTACACGACGCAGGCGATCGCAGCGTTCTTCCGCGTGCATTACTCGACGGTGAGCCGCGCCGTGCGCCGATTCCGGGTGTGACCAAGCATCAACACGCCAGCAAGCTTAAAATCGCAGGGGTGCATGAATGCAAGACCCTAGTCCCTTCGAGAACGCTTCGAGAACGCCCTTGATGCGATGCAATACGCTGTGCGCGTCCTGCCCGCGCCGTCGCACCCAGCGCAACGCCCCGGGCAGCTCGATATCCAGACGGTGCTGCGTGCACAGTCCTTCCCAGACTCGGCGCCTGCTCGGCCGCACGCACCACCGCCTCGACCTCGCTCAAGGTGCCCGAGAGCGGGGCGGCCAGACAGTCCGGCAACAGGCTGAAGGTGCAGTGACCCTCGGGACAGGACCAGCGGGCCACGCGCGTACCGGGGGCGAGACTCGCGCATAGGTCCCGTGCCGAGCGAAGTGACACCCGCCCTGCGGATGCAGAGGACAGCGCGGAAGACTTGCGTCCAACCAGGCGTGCTGGCTAACGTACTCCGCGCCGGTTAGAGCACACTCAAAACGCAGTTGCACCAGCCACCGGCCCGCACGGTTGCTGCCGTGGCGGGCCTTCTGATTGGGAGGAGGGTCAGGAGATTGTGCCGGGGCGACCGCGAGGATGCACGCCGCTGAAGCGTCCGGGGAATCCGCGGTCCGCACTCACGCCATTCCCTCACCGGAAAACGACATCACCGGTGGAATACTCCCTGAAACAATGGCCGGTGGTTTGCGGATCAGGATGAGAAACAACAGGGGCGGCCGGGTAACTGGCCGTCCGACCGCGATGGCCAGACAGATGATCTGATGAATATCGATCCGTGTGGAGGTAGAAGATGTCGACGATAGTCAGTAAAGAAGAGGCGCACAGGTTGATTGATCAACTTCCCGAAAATGCAACATGGGATGACCTGATGCATGAAATCTACGTTCGGGAAGCGATCGAGAAAGGGCTTGAAGATAGCAACGCTGGAAGAACAAAGGATGTTGCAGAGATAAGGAAGAAATACGGATTGCCCGAATGAAAGTTCATTGGACTGAAACGGCCGAGGCTCAGTTGGATGCCATATATGCATACATCGCTCAGGACTCGGAAACCTATGCGCTACGCACCGTGGAGCGAATCACGACACGGTCGCAGCAAATCGGTGAGTTTCCATTGTCTGGCCGCAAAGTTCCAGAATATGAACTTGATCAGATCAGGGAGGTGTTCTCCGGTCCATACAGAATCATATATCACATTAAGGCGGATCGAGTTGACGTCATTGCCGTGCTACATGGAGGAATGAATGTCCTGCAGGGTGGGCAAGACTAGTGCTGGAGAGTGGAACTCCTGATACCGTTTGTGAAGTCTGCACGGTAACATGATGGATATACTCACCATCACTTGCCTCGACCTTTTCGCTATGGCCCGCTGTATTGCTGCCCCCATTGACCTGACCTGTAAACCCCGCCGTCGTCTCGAGGCCATCGTGCGCCAGCACAAGGCGCCGCAAAGGCTTGTGACGCGGGCGCGGATTATTCTGCTCGGCGCAGACGGCGTCGGCGTGCGCGAGAGCGCCGAACGACTGGGCCTCGGGCGTGCCACCGTCCAGCGTTGGCGGGCCCGGTGGCAAGCCAGCGCGGGCCGGCCGTTCCACGAGCGCCTGGCGGATTTGCCGCGGCGGGGGACGCCGCCAACGTTCACGCCCGAGCAGATCTGCGCGATCATTGCGCTGGCGTGTGAGGCGCCCGGCGACAGCGGCTTGCCCATCACGCACTGGACCCATGCGGCACTGGCCGCCGAGGCGATGCAGCGCGGCATCGTTGCGGAGATCTCCGCCCACTCGGTCGGCCGTTTCCTGCGCGAGGTCGATCTGAAGCCACATCGCACCCGCGGCTGGATCAACAGCCCGCGCGATGCCAAGTTCGAGGAGAAATGCCGCGATGTCTGCGAGACCTATCGCTTGGCGCCGGAGCGTGCCGCCGCCGGTATCGAGACCCACAGCATCGATGAGATGACCGGCGTGCAGGCCCTGGAACGCGCGGCGCCGACCCTGCCGATGCGCCCGGGACGCACCGAGCGACGCGAATTCGAATACATTCGTCACGGCACCCTCACGCTGATCGCCGCCTTCAATGTCGTCACCGGTCAGGTCACTTATCGCCTCGGACCGACCCGCACCGAGGTGGACTTCGCCCGGTGGCTGGCCGAGCTGCTCGCCAGCCGCAGCGCCACCGCGCACTGGCATCTGATCATGGACAACCTCAACATCCACGCCTCCGAGGCGATGGTGCGCCTCATCGCCGAGGCGATCGACTTTCAGGGCGATCTGGGCGTCAAAGGCAAACGCGGCATCCTCAAGTCGGTCTCCACCCGCGAGAAATTCCTGCGTGACCCGAGCCATCGCATCGTGATTCATTTCACCCCGAAACACGCCTCCTGGCTCAATCAGATCGAGATGTGGTTTTCGATCCTCGCACGCAAAGTGATTCGCCGCGGGAGCTTCACCTCGGTCGAGGATTTGCAGAACAAGGTTTCCGCGTTCATCGACTTCTTCAATACCACGCTGGCGAAGCCGTTTCGTTGGACCTATGAGGGAAAACCACTGGCGGCGTAAGCCATCCCAACGGTCTCGGGATTTCTACAGCGCAGCACTAGTGAAACGAAGCAGTCGGTGGGGAAGTAAACATGGCGGATCTGCTCGCCGGGCTCGTTAATCACCTCGTCGAGCGCCAGCTCGACCAACTCGCAGCGCGTCAGCACCTGTCGATGATCCTCGTCCGGCAGCGATGCGAGAAGACGATTGTCGAAGAGAGCGGACTTCTTCTCGGGATGCACGTGCGGTCTCCTCGTGGGCCAGGGCGGAACGGAAACACTCGGCAAGCGGGGCGCGTTGGCGGGGAAGCCGCGGGCGCCGTCCTATTGCGCATGGACTAGCCGTAATCCTGATCGGTCACTGGAGACCGGCTCGGCCTGTGGGCTCCGTCAGCTTCACACATTACGTCAAAAAGCGCGTTCATTCAGTGCGCTGACAAACATAGTCGACGCTACGCTGTGCCGGCCGACGCTGACTCAACGCAAAAATCGCTCTGTTCGCCAGCGAACAGAACTTGCGCAAATTTCCGCCTAATCTGTCGTCTGGACGCGCTTTCGACGGATCGGCATGACAGTCATGGACGTCAAGCAGACTTTACTTTCCATCCACCCATTGCAGAACGACCGAGGATATACGCATGAGTTATCTACGACACATAACGAAACCCCTCCTTCTCGTTGCGGCTGCCGCATTTTCACTGACTTCTTTCGGCGGCCAGGTATTGGCCGCAACGGCGGAAGACTTGGATAAAGACGCTGCGCAGGCCTTACAGCTCCTGTATCAGACCAATCCGGATGCCGCTGCGATCGGCAAGACGGCAAAGGCGATTCTGGTGTTCCCGAATGTCGTCAAGGCCGGACTCGTCTTCGGCGGAAGTTATGGCGAGGGTGTTCTGATGAAGGGCTCCGAGGTCGCCGGCTACTATAATTCCGTTTCAGCCTCATGGGGCTGGCAGGCCGGCGCCCAGTCATACAGCTACGTCGTCTTTCTCATGAATGACAAGGTATTGAATTATCTCGACACGTCGGCGGGATGGGAAATCGGGGTCGGGCCGACCGTGGTAGCGGTGGATGCGGGCGCAGCTAAGAATCTGTCATCGACGACATTAAAGGACGATGCCTACGCCTTCATTTTTGATCAGCAGGGGCTGATGGCAAGCCTCAGCATCGAAGGGACGAAAATCACTCCAATCAAACGTTGAGTGGAGGTGCGCGGCCTTGCCCGCGCGCCGATGATGCCGACTTGATCTTGAGCGAGCATCCAGTGCGAAGGCTGGCTCGAAGGCTACCTGCTCACCGGCCGCCACGGCTTCTTCTCCTGCTACGAAGCCTTCATCTACATCGTCGACTCCATGTTCAACCAGCACGCCAGGTGGCTCAAGGGGTGCAACCACATCCTCTGGCGCCGACCTATTGCCTCGCTGAACGATTTGCTTTCCTCCCATGTCTGGCGTCAGGATCACAACGGCTTCAGCCATCAGGATCCCGGCTTCATCGACCAGGCCATCAACAGGAAGGCGGAGGTTGTTGTTTCTCATCCTGATCCGCAAACCACCGGCCATTTTTGCAGGGAGTCTCCCACCGGTGATGTCGTTTTCCGGTGAGGGAATGGGGTGAGTGCGGACCGCGGATTCCCCGGACGCTTCACCGGCGTGCATCCTCGCGGTCGCCCCGGCACAATCTCCTGACCCTCCTCCAACTCAGAAGGCCCGCCACGGCGGTAACCGTGCGGGCCGGTGGCCGGTGCAACTGCGTTTTGAGTGTGCTCTCACCGGCGCGGAGTACGTTAGCCAGCAAGCCTGGTTGGACGCAAGTCGGGAAACAGGCGGCAATATAGGTTCGCTAGCGTACAGACGGGGCGACCCCGACGTCGTAAACTAAAAACCCGTTTAGCCCTACGCCGACGCTGGTGGAGTGCGCTGCACTTGTCCACCCTGCCGGTCCGATCAGCGCATGGCAGGGTTTATGAGCGAGGCCCGTCGGCGCATTCATCGAGAATGCTCAAGGGACAGGAGTACTTCGTCACCGATGCGCGAACGCATCGCGGCACCAGCGGTGCACCCGTCGTGATGCGGGACGCTGGTGCGGATGCGCAGTTGCCGTGGAATCTGCTCGGCGTGCACTCCGCACGTTTGGACATGAGTGGCGGGGATATGCGGGCTGAGGAATCGCTGGGCCTGAACTGTGCCTGGTACGCCGACATCCTGCTCACCCTCACCAGGGATGATGCGCAGGAGAAGGCGCCATAGCGGCGGCTGCCGTCAGCAGGCCGATCCACGCGGGACATCAGTGACGACTTCGGCCTACACTGCCCTGGCGCACTCGCGATCGCCCGGACAGCCTGGTCGGGAGCACGTCGAGGCCAACAACGTGACCTGCCCCGCCGGGGTCCCGCCCCGATGCCGCGACCTGGCAGCGCGGCGCAAGTCAGATGCCGATTGGCGCGCCTGTGCGTGCGATCCCGGCTCAGCGACAATAGAGCGGCGACAAAGATGCAGATTCGTGTCGGTTTCGAGATGCAGTACCGGTGCCCCAGCCCGACGCCGATGATCCTGGCGCTCAACATCCACCATTCGCGGGCATCCGACCTGGTGCGACCGGATTATCTCGTCACGCACCCCGCGGTGCCGGTCACCGCGTATCGCGACCTGTTCGGCAACTGGTGCAGCCGCCTGGTCGCGCCGCCGGGGCGCTTCGTGCTGAGCACCGATGCGCTGGTCAACGACACCGGGCAGCCCGACCTTGTCGCACCACGGGCTAAACAGACGCCGGTCGAGCACCTGCCGGAATCAACGCTGGTCTACCTGCTGGGGAGCCGCTATTGCGAGACGGATCTCCTGTCCGACATCGCATGGCAGCAGTTCGGCGACGGGCCGACCGGCTGGGCCCGCGTGCAGGCGATCTGCGACTTCGTCCACCAGCACATCGAGTTCGGCTACGCGCATGCACGTCGCACGCGGTCGGCCTCGGAGGCATACAGGGAGGGACGGGGTGTCTGTCGCGACTATGCTCACCTGGCGGTGACCTTGTGCCGCTGCATGAACATTCCCGCCCGGTACTGCACCGGCTATCTCGGCGACATGGGCACGGAGCCGCCCTACGGCACGATGGACTTCGCCGCCTGGTTCGAGGCTTTCCTGGGCGACCGCTGGTACACCTTCGATGCGCGCAACAATACGCCGCGCATCGGCCGCGTGCTCATCGCCCGGGGCCGCGACGCCTGCGACGTCGCCCTCACGAGCACCTTCGGACCGAACACCCTGGAGCGCTTCAAGGTCTGGACGGACGAGGTCGCCGAGCCATGACCTACTGCGTCGGTGTCAAGCTCGACGAGGGCCTGATCTTCGCCAGCGACTCGCGCACCCATGCGGGCGTGGACAACTACGCCAAGTTCTGCAAGATGACGGTGTTCGATCGCCCGGGCGATCGGGTACTGGTGCTGCTGAGCTCAGGCGGCCTGGCCGCCACGCAGACGGTGATCAACCTGCTGCGTCGGCGCGCCGCCGGTGATCCGCCACACCTCTGGAGCGTCGACTCGCTGTTCGACGTGGCCAATCTGGTGTCGGATGCGATGCGCGACATTGAGCGCCGCGATGGTCCCTTCCTCGAGACCGGCGGCCTGAAGTTCAACGCGTCCTTCATCCTCGGCGGTCAGATCGCGGGAGAGGAGATGCGGCTCTTCCGGATCTATGCCGAGGGCAACTTCATCGAGGCCGGCACGGAAACGCCTTTCCTGCAGACCGGGGAGGCCAAATACGGCAAGCCGATCCTCGACCTGGGGGTGAGCTCCAGCGCCACACTGGAGGACGCCACCAAGTGCGTGCTGGTGTCCTTCGACTCGACCATGCTCAGCAACCTCTCGGTGGGCATGCCGATCGACTTGCTTTGCTACGCCCGGGACAGCCTGCGAGTCACGATGAAGCGCCGCTTTGCCGAGGGTGACGTCTACTTCGACGCGCTGACCCGGCAGTGGATCGAGGGCACGCGCAAGGTCTTCCGCGAGCTGCCGCGGCTCGAGTGGTAGCGCTTGAAACACTGCCGGACTGAGGACATCCGGCCCTTGGAGGTGCGGGCAAGCCGCCCTTGTGGGCGGCTGCGAACAGACGGGTCCGCCAACAACATGGCGATCGCATCGGCGACCTTCGCGACCCAATTCTTCAGCTGCGGGGCTCGTTTTGACTTGGGCGTCCATCTGTGTCTCTTTTCGTATGTGTCATGGCCCCTCGAAAACCCGCGGGTTTCCGAGGAGCAGTTCGTTCCTTGAACCGAGCACGCCGAAGCTCTCCTCATGGCGGTGAACCGAGCGGAGGGGACGGGTCGCTTCCCGGAACGGGCGGCCGGCGGCGATACAGGCTGCGAGCTCGTCCCCCGTCATGGGTTTGCCCAGATAGAACCCCTGTGCCCGATCGCAGCCGAGATCGCGCACGGCGCCGAGCTCCGCCCCGGTTTCGATGCCGATCGCGGTGACCTTGATCTGCAAGGCGTGGCCGAGACGCACGATGGTCTCGACGATGGCTGGCGATCGGACCCCGCCGTCCAAGCCGCGCACCAGGGTCCTGTTGATCTCCAGAGCGTCAAACGGCAGGAACACCAAGGGTGCGATAGGGTCCGGTACGCATCAGGTACCAGGCGCCCTGCCGGCTCTGAACCTCGTGCTCGTGGGCATTAGGTCGCTCAGAACGGCCTGCACGTCGTCCGTGAGATCGGTGTAGTCGACCAGGTTGGAGACGATGTCGCCGACCGGTCGACCGATGTCGGTCTGGATCAGCTTGATCAGCCGGGTCGCGGTCGGCCTGAAACGCGTGATGCGCAGTTGGTGGTCGACGAACAGGGTCGCCACTCCCCGTGCCGGCGAGCAGGTTGTTCATGTCGTTGTTGGCGCGCGAGAGATCGGCGACCTTGGTCTGGAGCTCCGCGTTGACGGTGGCCAACTCCTCGTTGACCGATTGCAGCTCCTCTTTGGAGGTCTCCAGCTCCTCGTTGGTGGATTGGATCTCCTCGTCGACCGACTGCATCTCCTCGTTGGTGGATTTCAGCTCCTCGTTGGAGGTCTCCTTCTCTTCGCGCGTAGATTGCAGGTATGCCTCCTTAGCGCGCAGCTCCAGCTCGGCGATACGCGCGTTCTGCTCCCGGTCCCCGTCACCGGTGGTCGGGGCGTCCCCCGCGGTCCCCGAGGCGGTCGTCCCCGCAGCGGGCGTGCCCGGCGCGGCCAGCTCCGGTGTGGCCGTTTCCAGGACGATCAGGTAGAAGTCCGTCAGCAGGATCCCGTCCAGATGTGTCTGCTCCGGGCGCACCGTCAGATCAATCCTGCTGTAGTCGCCGTTGGTCTTCACCCGGAGACCCGCGCGACGCACCGGCTCGCAGTGCCTGACTGCGCGGTTCAGCGCGGTCGTCAGATCGCGTCGCAAGCCCTCGCGCACCATCGCGAAGATGTTCATGGCGGCATCGCCGGGGGCGGGCTCCAGGTACTGCCTGGTGCGGCCGTAGATGTGGAGGATTCGGCAGGCGTAACCCGCGGGGCGCCGTGGGCTCGAGCAAGCGTAGCGCGCCGTTGAACAGCGCCATGTCGTGACTGGGCGGGATGATGAAGGCACAGTCAGGTTCGACCCGCATGCCGTCCTCGACCTCCTGGACCTGCATGCGCGTATAGCGCTTGAACAGCTCGGTCAGGATGCTCCTGTGATCCGGCGCGAGATGCCGCACCAGCACGAAGGCCCTGCCCGTCTGGATATCGCGCGGACTCGCGGAGAAGAATGCCTCGACGGCGGCCAAGCCGCCTGCGGTCTGGGCCGAACCCATCCCCGACCTTACCGAAGTCCGAGGAACCCAAGGATGAAAAGAACGATAACGATGGCGCCGACAATGTAGATGATCTGGTTCATGAGGTTCTCCTCTGTATGGATGGGTCGCGCTATGCGACTGCCTGAACCTGATGGTTCGCTTAACACGGTACGCGCGGCCGGATGCTGCGTCGGTACGGTGCCGCACAGAGAAGCCTAGTGCTGAAGAGTGGAAATCCTGCACAAACCGAGGGGGGACAGACCCTAAGGCATCTCCGTAAACATTATAAATTTGTCAAACGAACGTTATCCCGTTGCGTGCGATAGTCACGACTGGTTCTGAATCAACGCATCGATGGTCATGATCTCTGATCGGGAAAAAGTGACAAAGAGGACAGGCGGACAGACAAAGGGTCAGACAAAGGGGGCAGAGCACGTCGGGTAGCAGGGTGACCTTGCGGTCACCCTGCTACCCGACCAATTTACCCCTTTTCCACTTTACCCCATCGCTGTCGATCGTTTGAAACCCTGCCTCATTCTTCGAGCATCACTTCGAGCCGGTCGCGGCGGTCTTGGCGGGTTTCGACACCAGCTGTGACAACAGCAGCCCGTCCTGCCGGCTGAGTTGGTGATCGCCAGCCACCACCTGGATGCCGGCCCGGCCACTCAGCGCCGGCACCCGGCGAAGATCCTGACTGGGGGCTGGCACGACCTGGTCGCCCGGCATCCCAAACGCGGTCCCACGGACCACTCCGACGTAAGCGATGTCGGGGTGCCGGCGACCGTTCAGCCAATACAGCAGGTTGCCGGGCACCGGTGGCGACAGGTCCGCGAGGACAGCGCGCGAAGACTGCACGGTGCGATACATGTCGTCTCCCACCTTGCGTTCAACGAACCAGCGTTTGATCCCACCGAACAGTCCGCTGTCATCGGTCGCATCCAGCGCCTGCCAAGCGCGCTCGGTGCCCAGATGGGGGGCGGCGATGGTGATCAGCCGGGTGACCGTGCCCTCGCCGTAGCTCACCAGTGCGAGCCGGGCCACGACGCCGCCGGCCGAATGCCCGATGAGGTCGACCGTGTCCGTCGGGTGCCGTTGCGCGATGGCGCCCAGCATCCCGCCGAGCACGCGCGCCTGCTCCATCAGCGGTGCGGTGGAGGGCAAGTCAACCGTGTAGATTGCGAACTCCCCCGCTGGTGGCCCGACCGGCTCCAGCCTCACCCCGGACGGGGTGGACCGCCAGTTGCCGGCGACGCTCCAGCCAGCCTGCTCCAACACCGGCAAGACTCCGCTCTGCTGCCAGGATGCAGAATCTCCGAGGTATCCGTGCACCGGCACCAGAATCCGACCGGCGCCGACGGGACCGGCAAACACCAGCCCAAGCGCGCAACACAGGCCCAGCCACCACCGACCACGCCGACGCTTCATACCTCGTCCTCCGGGGTTGATCGGGCGACCGACCTGTAAGTGCCAAAGAAAGGGCACCACGTTCAGGTCTTGGGTGCGTCGGCGCGCTCGAACCGGCGCACGGCGCGACTGACGGTCGAGTAGTGCACGCCAAAGTGCTCGGCGATCTCCTGCATCGTGAAGGCACCGCTCAAGAACGCCCGCGCCATCGCCTCGCGCGGCGTCGCGGATTGATCGGCGAACGCCGACAACGGCGGTGCGAGCGCGCGGCGCTGGGCACGCGGGACTTCCCGCAACCGCTGCGAATCGGCCGCCAGACCGCGGTGGCGCTCCACAAAGCCATCGGTGCCGAGGAAGACCTGGCAGCGCAGTCCCTCCCACACGCTCGGGCGCCCGACGCCGTCGGCGACAAACGCCGCGTAGGCGGCTCGCGCCGCCGCACGCGCACGCCCGAATTGCCGAAGCACCCAGTCGGTCTCCAACCAGGACGGTGCCGGCACCCGGCCGAGCATGGCGGGGTAGCAGCTCCAGGCCCAATCGCCGGCATCGGCCACGATGCCGGCACGCACCGGATTGAGGACGACGTACCGCGCCAACTCGAGCAGATAGGCATCGCGCTCGACGAGAATGCCCTTGAAGCGGCCCTGAAACAGGTGTCCGACCAGCCCATGACGACGATTGACCCGCTGGGTGAAGACGCCGTTGAGCTGCCGCATGCCCTTCGACAGATTCCCTTCGGGGGTCTCCACCACGACGTGATAGTGATTGGTCATTTGGCAGTAGGCATGACAGCGCCAATGAAAGCGAGCGCAGACCTCCGCGAACACCGCCAGCCAGGCCATACGGTCGTCATCGTCACGGTAGATCGCCTCACGGTGATCGCCGCGAGCGGTGACGTGATACAACCCGCCGGCAAGCTCGATTCGAAGTGGTCTGGCCATGCAGACAGGTTAGCGCAAAAATGTCGGATTACAAGACCTGACCCCTAGAACGTTTCCGTCAGGGCGGATCCGTCAAGGCGCGATTCCGAGCGCCGCCCGCAAGCGCGCCGCGTCGTCGATGAATTGCACGCTTTTGATGCTTCCGCCTTCGGTCGCAATCAGGGTCACCTTTCCGGGCTCGCGCGGCAGCATGGCGGTCTCCTCAAACTCGCGTGCCAGCAGCATGGGATAGGGCCGTTTGCGCATCTTGGGCAGGGCGATCATGGTGGTCACGATGCCGGGCATGGCGCTGATGTCGGAGACGTATTGGATGCCGGCCGCGGCGAGCGAATCGGCGGTCTGGTCCGCGAGGGCGGTCTCGACGAGGGCCGAGACCTCGCGCTCTGCGCTAAAGATCAGCAGACGGGTGTCGGCGTCGATGGTTCGGGTTGTGTCGTTTTGGTCTTTCAGGGTCAGCACGGGCATCGGGGTGCCCGTGTCGAGTGGTGCTGCGGACACCAAAGCGGGAAGGAGGAGCAGAATCAGGAGCAATGGCATCTGTTGAGACCTCGGTGGGAAACGGTTAGGGGGACCGGCGTTGATCGGAGTTGCAGCGATCTGCTGGAGCGACGGTTGATGATGAGGCCGAAGGTCAATGGCTTGGGGACTTGACATCGGCGTTCTTCGCTGAGGTGAAGGCCGACGGGTCGAGGAAAATTCGACGTTCCACAGGGGCTGCGGTCGATGCGCGTTTAGCGGGGTAAATCAGGCCCAAAATGGAATCTGGGAAGACGATCGGCCTCTCGATACCGGGTCGTTCCTCAATGGTGCATCCCAGCATCAGCTGCACCAGTCAGACACATCCACCCCTTCAACGCCGTACCGCTCTAGCCGGCTATCGATCCGGCCAATCGAGAAAACAGGACAGGACGTGCGAACATCGCTCACCGATTCAGCCATCAACGAAGATCATTCCCTGTTTCGGAAAATCAAGGCGGGCCGACCCGCCCATGCCGCTATGGAGTCACGACTGCCCGGACATGCGCACGGCTTTTGCTTAGAGTGAGCGGTTTAACTCGGATTGGGCGATCGGCCATCGGGGATGGCGGTCGAACGGGATCGCCCCTGCGAGCCTCTGAAACGCGCCGGTGTCACCGCGGACAGGACCTCAATCGGATACACGATTTTTGATCATCTCTCAGGAGTCTAAATGGATAAGCGGGCCTTCCAGTTCTCTCCGGTCCAGCGTTACCTCGACCGTATCCATGAAGAGTTGCTCGACGTGACCGACGGCGCCGTCGCCGATTACATCCCGGAGCTGACGCGCGCCGATCCATCCTGGTTCGGGATCGCCATGGTCACGGTCGACGGGCATATCTACCAAGTGGGCGACTCGCGTCAGAGCTTCACCATTCAATCAATCTCAAAGGCCATCACCTATGGTCTTGCCCTCGAGGACCGTGGGCTTGACCAGGTCCTCGCCAAGGTCGGTGTCGAGCCCTCTGGCGAGGCATTCAACTCGATCAGCCTGGAGCCCGGGACCGGCCGACCCCTGAATCCTATGATCAACGCCGGGGCCATCGCGACCGCGGGTTTGGTCGATTCGAAGCCAGGCGCGCCAGCAATGGCCCGGATCCTCGAGACCTTCGGACGTTACGCCGGTCACGCGATGGACATCGACGAGACCGTCTATCGATCCGAGAGCGAGACCGGCCACCGTAATCGGGCGATCGCACACCTCCTGTACGGACACGGGATCCTCGATCGCACACCCGAGGAGGTGCTCGACCTCTATTTCAGACAGTGCTCGATCCTGGTCACAGCCCGGGATCTGGCGATGATGGGGGCCTGTCTGGCAAACAACGGGGTGAATCCAGTCACGGGCGTCGTGGCCTTGCAGTCGCGCTATGTCGAGAAGGTGCTCAGCGTCATGAGCACCTGCGGCATGTACGATTTCTCGGGCAGCTGGATCTACAACGTCGGAATGCCTGCGAAGAGTGGCGTGGGCGGAGGCATCATGGCTGTTCTTCCCGGACAGTTTGGTCTCGGCGTGTTCTCGCCTCGGCTCGACGACAAGGGCAACAGCCTTCGTGGCATCGAGGCCTGCAAGCGTTTGTCGAAAGACTTCAGCCTGCACCTCTTTCATGTCGCCCGCTCGACCTCTGCCACCGTCATGCGTCAGGCCTACGACTGCGCCAAGCGTACCTCCCGCCGTCGTCGCAACGCGGCTGAGCTCGCGGTGCTGGCGGCGCAGGGGCATCGCATCCGGGTCTATGAGCTGCAGGGTGAGCTGCTGTTCGGTAGCGCAGAATCCGTCGGATTGGAGATTCTCTCGGAGCTTGCGACGGCCGATTATCTGATCATCGATCTGAAGCGTGTGATCGGAACCGACCGTGCGTCGATTCTCGTCCTAAGCGAGCTGTGCGAACGTGTCGCAGAAGAGGGTAAGCGACTCTTCTTCACCGACTGCAGGAACCTCTATCGATTGCGCAAACATCTTCAGGGTCGGCCGCCCTGCTTACAGGATCCGGACCCGCTTCGATTCGAGGACGCCGATCACGCGGTGGAATGGTGCGAGAATCAACTGATCGCGGAGGCGCAGACGACCGGGGCCGACACCTCGGTGGCGGATCTGAGCACGCAGTACCTCTGCTCCGGCATGACAGCGGCGGAGCTCGAAGACCTTCGTCGGTTCGGCGAAGACCGGGAGTTTCCTTCGGGGACACGAATCTTTAAGGCCGGGGATTCGGCGGAGTCCATGTACTTCATCTTCAGCGGCGAGGTTGAGGTCTGGATCGACACCGGCTCGGGGCAGCACTTGAGGCTGACGACCCTGGGACCCGGTATGGTCTTCGGTGAGGTTGCTTTCATGAATCAGAAGCGACGCACCGCCAACGTCGCTGCCCTGACCAATACGCTGTGCCTCGAGCTTCGTTTCGACGCCATACCGGACGTCCTGCGCATCAAGATGCTCATGAACATGGCAAGTCACTTCGCGAGCAAGATCGAGCGCGACACACAACTCATCCAGCAACTCGGCTGAACCGGATTCCGGAGCGTCGATCCGGCAGATGGCGATTCTCATGCCAATCAGATGCGACTGCCCCAGACCGCGTAGACAGGATCGGATTCGGCTAAACGATCCGCATACTTGTCATCCGGCGGACGTGGGAGACCCCGAAGGCTCCAGGTCTCGAGATGGCCGAATCGGCCGGACTCACGAAGATAGTCCAGCACCAGGGCGAGCCGCTCGAATTCGTGGAGATCCTGCCAGATCCGGATCACCTTTGGTGGAAACCAACGATTCGAGAAGGTCAGGATGAATCGCCCACCCGGCTCGAGCACACGAGCCACCTCGCGAAAGACCTCGAAGGGTCGGGTCAGGTACTCGACCGAGACCGTGCAGATCACGGCCGCGAAGCTCTCATCGCCGAAGGGCAGGATCGGATCGCCATTGAGATCCTGCACCAAGCGCTCGGTCAGCACCGGGTTGGCCTCGAGCTCTGCCTGATTCATCCCGAGCCCCGTCACTGCCAAAGGCTCCATCGCTGCATCCAGATGGGAATGCCAGCTCGTCATCAGGTCCAGGATCCGGCGCCCGTTCGGGATCAACCGACCGTAGAGGGCGCTGATCTCCGCAATGGCCGTCCGGTCCAAGTGATCCACGAGCCGAGGGCTTGCGTAGAACTCCCGGTCCGGACGCGGATCGAGACGCACGAAGGGGGCATCGGACCAGAAGTCGGTCGGTTGACCGCGCCAGCGCCCCTGCATGCCGGGGCCATCGGCTGTGATGAGCTCATGGACCTCGGTGCAGCCGCCACCGCGTTCGTCGCCGCGAGCCCGGATGGCTTGGATCCGGACCCCGATGTCGAGTGTCCGATCCGCCAGTGGATGATTGAGATCGGCCGTGATCCCGCCTGGTTCGACCACGACCAAGCGGAAAGGCCGCCGATCGCCACGGGAGACGCCCTCGACTCCCTTGAGGATCGCCCGCGGATAGAAGCGCCCCGGACGCGGCTCGATGAGACCGCCCCTCGCGAAGCCGCGATCGAACTGCTCCGGACTCAGGGGCTGCCGGAGGTTGTCGCTCATCGGCGGCAGCAGGGTTCCGGGCTCGAAGCGGCGCGTGGCAACGTGGCCAACTGGCCGATCCATCACCTCGGCCTCAAGCTCGGGCGGAAACCGGTCACGCCGGAGGTCGAGCCGAGTCGCGACCCGCGTGTCCGTATGGGCCGCATCCGCGCTTTGCCATCGCAGATCGAATCGGATCCGAGCCAGCGTTTGAGCACTCGTTCGCTCGATCTGGTCTTGGTTTGGCGCCAACGTCATCACATCGCCCTTCAAAATGCACAAAACCCTAGACGGAGGTCGTGCCGAGCCGCGCGAGGCCCAACACATCCTCTGGTCAAGGCGTGCGTGCCACCGCCCAGACCTGGATCTGCGTCACCCCGGCTCGTCGCAAAACGCGGCTGAGCTCCGCAACCGTGCTACCGGTCGTCACCACATCGTCCAGGATGGCGACATGGGTCCAGGGAAGCGGCCCCTTGATCTCGAACGCCCCCCGAATATTACGACGTCGCGCTCGCTCATCGAGCCCGGCCTGCGGAGGCGTGCGCTGGCTGCGCACGCATGAGGCATGATCGACCGGCAAGGCCAGCTCCCGTCCGACGACCCGGCCGATCTCCAGCGCCTGGTTGTAACCCCTCGTGCGCAGACGCTCCGCGTGCAGCGGCACCGGCAACAGCACCTCCGGGCAGGGTCGACCCGCTTCCCGGACCCGATCGGCGAGACACTGTCCGAGCAGCCGGACCAGATTGAGCCGCCCACGAAACTTCGCGCCCGCGACCAACGAGGGGACTGCATCCTCATAGCGGAATGCTGTCAGGCTGAGATCGAACGGCGGTGCGCGGCGCTGGCAGGCCGCGCACCGGGTTCCTTCCGGCATCGGACCGCCGAAAGGAGCCGCGCACTGGATGCAGCAATCCCGGTTGTGCGGCAGCTCAATCAGACATCCGGGACAAAGGTCCAGCCCGACCCCCC
>RRYU01005472.1_pt1 | contig 20329 bp, 24 predicted proteins | sample 2162651 | NCBI WGS metagenome assembly RRYU01 (sample SAMN10267283, study PRJNA491782) | microbial mat metagenome | isolation source: biomat in the production well | place: Japan: Minami-Kanto gas field, natural gas well KTG3 | collected 2017-06 | reverse complement strand
GTTGATGAGCAGGGGCACAAATTGCTGGAGATGGTGACGGATCGACTAGGACTATCAGCAAGAAGTCACAGTCGCATTCTCAAGGTGGCGCGGACTATCGCTGATCTTTCGGGCGAGGAAAGCATCCGGCAACCGCATCTGGCCGAGGCGATTCAGTATCGGGGATTGGATCGGAAAGCCCTTTGAAGCCTGATGCCTTATCCTTCATGAAATTGAAGTCTCTTCAAAATTCTCCGTCAAAAGTAAACTCCTGATTTTTGATAAACAGAATCTGTGTAATTTATCCTTAGGTGAAGCAGGACAGTGATCTGAACCAACTTATGAGAAAGCCTCGGCCCGCATATACAGGTCGAGGCTTATTTTGTTCTGTAAATTGTGATTAATAAGAATGGCCAACATGTTTTATGAGGTTGGCCATTTTAGTGATTATTGCAATTCGCCGTCTTTGATCTGGAAAAAAATCCCCATTTCCTGGTTATCGGTCAGCAAAAAGCGGCCATGGACCTTGACCAAACCGTCATCCCAGGCCACCGGTTTCTTTAGCCAGACCTCGATGATCTCGTTCGGTTCACCGGGCAGACAGAAGCCACAGGTCGGGGTGCGTTTGGAGAGGATGAAGTGGCGGAATTTTTCGGTTGGCTCCAACGGCAACATGAAGCCGCTAATGGTCTGCGGGCGATCGTCCAGTTGCTTGACCGTGGTCGGGAAATCGGCTGTGTAGTGACGCTTCTGCTCGTCATAGTGGATTTTGCTGTGACTTAACAACTGCCACATCTGGTCCTGGGCTTTGGGCAGCTGGTCCTGTGCCTGGCGTTCTTCGGAGGGTTGTCCATCGAACCCGCACAAGCCAAATGCCAGAGTGATGAGCAGCATCAATTTCAATAGTTTCATGTTCACAGACCTTTCGCTAATACGGCGGCCGGGTTTATCCGATAAGTCAAAAGCGCCGGGATGAGCGCCGCTAGGAGGCTGAGCGTAACCGCTGCCGCCACCACATAGAGTTCATAAGGGTGAAAGAGCACCGGGTTCAGGTTCAGATGACGGCTGACTTCAATCCAGCGCTGTGCACCGTAGGCCAGGGCATGTCCAAGGAGGATGCCGACCAGAGTGCCGCACATCCCAAGGATCAGCCCTTCGCAAACCACGAAGGTGAAGATTTTATTTCGAGTGGCACCCAGACTGCGCATCAGAGCAATGTCGTAGCGGCGGTCATTTATTGCATTGAATAGTGTGATGAAGAATCCAAGGGCGGCTATACCCATCAATAGTGTACCGAACATGCTGATCATGTCTGTGCCGACCCCGAGAATCTTGAACAATCGCGCCATTTCAAAGGCGGGGCTGGCGGCATGCATCGAACTGGTCTTGTTGACCAAGCGCGGCAGACTGACTGCGGCCAGCGGGGTGCGATAACTGATCAGCAGAGCAGTCAGTTCGCGGTCGGCGGCGTGATCCTTTTCGTCATGGTCTGCTGGCTTGTCAGAAAGCTCCCCGACGTCGGCTAAGTGATGGGCCTCCTCCGTGTCCTCCCCGTCGATATCATGATGTTGATGCTCATGAATATGCCAGACACTAGCAACTGTGGTTAGCGCCAAACGATCAAGCACGGTCCCAGTTGGTTTGAGCAGACCGACAACCAGGTAGGGCAAATCGGCGTGTTCTTCCCCACCTGAGACCAACCCGTGGGAACCGACAAAGCTCTGGCCGAGACGCAGACCGCTACTGCCGGCGACCTCACTGCCTAAGACCACCTGCATCTCCTTGGTCCAATAATTTCCCTCGGCGAGCTGGCCATTATAGTGCTTGGCATAATCAGGTGTAGTGCCAACAATACGGAAACCACGGTAATTGTCCCCTAGTGCCAGAGGAATAGCGGTTTTGATCAGGGGGTTGGCTTCGAGCTGTTTGGCTTCTTCCAACGGGATGTTGCCGTTAGGGATATCGAGATGGAAGACACTGGACAGGATTAACTGCAGCGGACTTCCTTTGGCGCCGACCACCAGATCGATCCCCTGCAAATCGCGGCTGAAGCGCTGCTCCAGTTGCTGACCGAGATGCAGCAGAGTAATGATGGTCGCTATACCGATTGCCAGAATCAGGATGTTGAAGCTGCTGCCGAGGGCGCGAAATTTAAGGTTGGCAACGCTGAGACGAAAAATATTCATGAGCGGCCTCCGAGCTGGATAACTTGGCTGAAATGTTCCATGACCCGACGGTCGTGGGTCGAGATTAGCAGGGTGGCGCCGTTTTCCCGGGCCGCTTGACGGATCAGACCGATGACCGCCGCGCAGGAAGCATCATCCAGACTGGAGGTTGGTTCATCGGCAAGGATCAGGGACTGGCGCTGAAGTACCGCGCGGGCGATTGCGACCCGTTGAGCCTGCCCCTGACTGAGAGCCTCGGGCAGCGCATTGGTTTTTTCCGCGATCCCCAGCTGCGCCAACAACTCCAGCGCCCGCTGTCGCTGAGCCGGTAGACCGGTCACATAGGAAGCGAGCAGGAGATTGTCGAGGACGCTTAAGGATCTCACCAGATGCAGGGTCTGGAAAATCATGCCGATCTGCTGGCCGCGGAACTGATCGAGTTTCGCCTCCGAGAGCTGAGTAATATCAGTGCCAGCGATGGTAATCCGGCCACTCATGACCCTGATTAGTCCGGCGATGGCGTAGAGCAAGGTGGTTTTGCCGCTTCCCGATGGACCGGTGATCAGGCATTCTCCCCCCTGTGGCAGTTCGAGACCATCGAACTGCAGAACGGCCTGATGATGATAGCCGAGCGCAACCTGTGAAATGTGCAACATGGTTCGGATACTCCTTGAATTTTGAAGGCAGTTTTTAAAAACTTCCGCTGTTTGGTATTGGATAGCGAAAAGACCGCCTGTTGCCCAATACGCAAGTCTTCAATCCCTGCAAAGTTCGCCTGAGAAGATTGACCTTCGGGGTGAGCGGAAGTTGTTGTCTGTCTGCAGGGATTCAGCGCGGAGGGGCGCGGGAGTCGGGGAGCTTGCTAACGCAAGCATTGGGAAGGTCGAGCAAGGGGAGATAAAACTGCAAGGTCAGGGAGATTAAAACGATCAGCGATAGAGGGGGAAGGTCTGGAAGCAGACCTGGGCAGAGAGTGAGGGCGCACAGTGAACAGTCAAAATGGGCATCGACATCTTGATGGTGGTGGCCGCCGCCAATAACCAACGCCCACAGCAGCAGCGCAAGCCCAAGCGCTAGTAGCGCCCGTTTATGTAGTAATTTTATCCGGCTGACCGCCGCCCTGTCGAAGATCCCGGTTCTCATAGGCGTTGCGGCACCAGCCAACTGAGCAAAAATAGCGTGCAGGCCGCGACCACAATCGAGGGACCTGCGGGGGTATCCCAGTGGAAGGATCCTGATAATCCACCAATGACCGCCAGGCAGCCGATCAAGCTGGCAAGCAATGCCATGAACTCCGGGGTTCTGACAAATCGGCGGGCGGTAGCGGCAGGAATAATCAACAGTGAGGTCACCAAAAGGAGACCAACCACCTTCATCATCACCGCCACGGTCAAGGCGATTAAGGCGAGAAAAGTCCAGTTGATTCGATCAACCGCGATTCCTTCGACGCGGGCCAGATCCTCATGCACGGTGATCGCCAGCAAGTCTTTCCAAATCCAGAGCAATCCGGCCAGAGCCAGCCCGCCGCCACCCAAAATCCAGGCAATGTCAGCAGTGCCGATTGCAAGAATATCTCCGAACAGGTAGGCCATCAGGTCGACCCTGACCCCGTCCATAAAAGCCAGCGCGACCAGCCCGAGAGACAGGGCCCCGTGCGACAAAATTCCGAGTAGAGTATCGCTGGACAGAGTTTTCTGCCTCTGGCCGAAAAAAAGCAGAGCGGCCAGCAACTGGCAGATGACCAGAATGCCAAGGGTCAGGTTGATGTGCAACAGAAAGCCGAGCGCCACGCCGAGCAGGGCGGAATGAGCGAGCGTGTCCCCAAAATAGGCGAGCCGCCGCCAGACCACGAAGGAACCGAAAGGACCGGCAATCAACGCGACGCAGATGCCGCCGAACACCGCGCGCAGCAAAAAATCATCGAACATTTTTGTCCACCTCACAATCGGTGCAGGCATCGTGTCTGTGGCTGCTGTCGTGGCTGTAGATCGCCAAGTGCTTTACGGCCTGTGGGCCGAACAGCTCAAGATAGGCAGGGTCGCTGGTGACTACCTCAGGGGTGCCGCTGCAACAGATATGACGATTGAGGCATAGCACCCGATCAGTCGCGGCCATCACCAAATGTAGATCATGGGAAACCATCAGGATGGCACAGCGGCGCTGATCACGGATGTTTGCGATCAGCTGGTAGAGCTCCATCTGGCCATGAACATCGACCCCCTGCACCGGTTCATCAAGAACCAGTAGGTCGGGGTTTCGGATCAGCGCCCGGGCTAGCAGAACTCGTTGAAGTTCACCTCCAGAAAGATTCTGTAATGGGGATTCATAGACCTGAGATGCGCCAACCTCTTGCAACAGCGCCTGCACCTGCTCTGTTGGCAGGAAGCCGGTCATTGCAAGGAAGCGTTTGACCGTCAGTGGAAAAGTCGGGTCGATATGTAGGCGTTGGGGCATGTACCCGATACGGATCTCCTTCTTGCGAAAGACCAGCCCCTCGCTTGGCTGCAGCAATCCCAAGGCCACCCGTACCAGAGTGGTCTTGCCAGCACCGTTCGGGCCTATAATTGTGAGGATCTCGCCCGTCCGCAGTTGAAAACTGATCTGTTGCAACAGCTGCTTTGCGCCACGGAACAGATCGACAGTGTTGAGCTCAAGCATGATGTTGGATTCTGGAGTGAACATATTCATCAGCGACAATTCGGGCAGAGACCCATAATCTCTACCGTGTGTCGGCGGGGTTCAAACCCAGAGTTTGCGGCACTCTCGTCAATGGCGCAGGTGATGGTCGGCGCATCCAGCTCAGCCAGAGAGTTACAGGCCTCGCAGATCAGAAACTGACCATCGTGTGGTTTCCCTGGAGCAGTGCAACCGACATAAGCGTTCAATGAAGCGATGCGATGCACCAGCCCCAATTGCTGCAGAAAATCGAGGGCGCGGTAAACCGTCGGCGGCGCTGTCCGAGCATCCCGCTGTAACAGTTCGAGCACCTCGTAAGCGCCGATCGGCTTATGTTGGCGCCAGACCAACTCCAAAACCCTCCGTCGAATGGCAGTAAACCTCTGCTGGGACTGCTGGCAGAGTATTTCTGCTTTTTCCAGGGCGATGGAAATACAGCCCTGATGATCATGTTCCTGATCAATAAAAGGTGTATTTGATTTTTTTCTCATCAGGTTTCTCTCCAATCTCTCTTGACTTATGAAATGTTATACCATAACAATATCCAACGATACAAACTTATATTTTGGAGGAATAGAATGAAGAAATTAATTTTAGCGATGACATATCTTTTTTTACCCCTTGCTCTCTGTCATCCTTCCTGGGCAAGCGAATCAATGGTGCCGAAAGTTGTGGTCAGCATCAAGCCGATCCACTCTCTGGTGGCTGGGGTTATGCGCGGGGTTGCCGTACCGCAACTTTTGGTACAGGGCGGCGGCTCACCGCATGGCTACGTATTGCGTCCTTCGGAAGCACGAATGCTGGCCAATGCCGATCTGGTGATCTGGGTCGGTCATTCACTGGAAAGTTTCTTGGAAAAGCCTCTTGCCACTTTGGCACCGCAGGCTCACCAACTCGAACTGGTAGAGGCTCTGGAAGATCAGTTGCTGCCATTGCGCGAAGGGGGTACCTGGGATGCCCATGCACATGGACTGGCGCAAGCTGATCATACAGCCGAAGCCGGGGAGCACCATGAACATGGGGAGCTGGAGCTCAACCCACACATGTGGCTCAGCCCATTACTGGCGAAACAGATTGTTGCGCAGACTGCAACGGCACTGAGTACCATTGATCCACAGCACCAGTCGACCTATCAACAAAATGCCGAACAGCTGAAACAGCGTCTCGATGATCTGCATCGCGAATTGGCAAACAAGCTCGCCCCTGTCAAAGGCCTTCCCTACGTTGTTTTTCACGATGCCTACCAGTATTTTGAGAACGTTTACGGGTTAAATGCAGTAGGCTCAATCACCTTCGATGCGGAACGAAAACCAGGGGTCAAGAGGATCGGTGAAATCCGAGACAAAATCAAAGCAATGAATGCCCGTTGTGTGTTCAGTGAGCCGCAGTTCGAACCTCGAATGGTCGCCACGATCATCGAAGGAACCGGCGCGCGGCGTGGTGTCCTCGATCCGCTTGGCGCTGATCTGCCAAGCGGCCCGGATAGCTATTTTCAACTGTTGAATAATCTGGCCGACAACCTGTTAGCGGGTTTAATCCGCTAAAAAGTGTGTGACTGGTTCCACCAGTCGTGGGAGTAGCTAGGCGTATTGAGGCGCAACAATGACGGATCAGGGTAGTGTTGATGACATCTCAGCATGGACAACCTTGCTGTAATCGTCACGTTGGTTGTAAAAGCAGTCAGATTCTCGTGAAAATGGTTGGTTTTCCCCGATATTGCTGTATCTTTTCATGAGTAATCGTATGCCATGGCAAGGGCATTGACTGAAATTGTGGCGGCTAAACACACTGCGGAATATCTCTGTGAAAGGAAAACCTGTGTACCTACTCTATCGCGTTTTTTTCCTATTTATTGTCATCGGGCTGATGGGCAACGGGACCGCTCAGGCTCAGGGAATCGTCGTCAATGACGCCTGGATTCGCGGTATCCCCCCTTCGGCATCAACCACTGCCGCTTTTATGACCATTCAAAACACCGGACCTGATGAGATGGTCCTTAAATCAGCAGCCAGTAAAATCGCAGAAATTGCGCAGATCCATACCATGGAACAGGTCGGCGAAATCATGAAAATGAAGGAAGTCAGTGAACTCCATGTTCCTGCCAACGGAAGGGTAACTCTCGCTCCGAAGGGGTATCATATCATGCTCATCGGCCTGCTCAGGCCGATTGCTGAGGGAGAGACCATCCCCCTCACATTGAATTTCGCCGACGGAACCCGCGTGGGAGTCGATGCCGTTGTCAGGAAATGGGGGAAGATGGCCCCCATGGACCATCAATAGTTTGGCCCTAACACCTAGAGGTTGCAATCAGTGAACAGAAATCTGTTGATAAAATTGACGCTGTCCGGCATTGGCTTAGGCCTGCTGCTGATCGTGGGATCGTTTTTTACCGATCCCATTCAAATTGCGCCGACCGGGCCAGAAAAACAATACAATCCCAGCGGTAACTTCACCCTCACGGAGGCCTCTGGAAAGCCCTTTCAGCTTTCAGATCTGCGGGGCAAAATCGTCCTGTTGTTCTTCGGTTACACTTCCTGTCCTGATGCCTGTCCGGGAACCCTTGCCAAGCTTCAGCGCGCTCTGAATCTGCTGACTCAGGAGGAAAGCAAGCAGGTGCGCACGTTGTTCATTTCCGTCGATCCGGATCGGGACAACCCAAAGTTATTGAAAGAATATGTGGATTACTTCGGCGTCAATGCCATCGGTTTGACTGGGACAAAATCGGAAATCGACAAGGTGATAAATGCCTATCGGGCCCATTACTTGAAAATACCGAGCGAAAAAGGCAACTGGTACGCGATCAATCACACTACCACCGTTTATCTCCACGACAAACAGGGCAGGGTTCGATACCTGTTTTTGTACGAGGACACCCCGGAGAAGCTAGCGGAGGCAATCAAGACGTATCTCTAAATTGATGTTGGTTGCGGACTTCGCAAATAGGTGCGAACCCCTCGCTCAATTACAAAGTTTCAGTTCACAATATTCTAAAAAGTTTTTCAAAACCAGAACGGCCAACCCCATTTTTGAGCTTGGTCGTTCTGGTATCTGATTATATGGAGGGCCGAATTAATCCCCAACATTTATCCCAATAAATTCCAAGCCTAATCGACTCATATCTTGAGTCGATTAGAAGGCTATTCGCCTCACGCAGAGAGAGCGCATGATCTGAGATTTTTCCCTCTTGCCTGCTGATCCACAATGAGACAAGGCGTTACCACTTAATCCTAATATGGGATCTCTTTGTCTTCTTAGGAAAAAATCTCCTCTGGACGGCTTTTGCTGCCCCGGCGGCCAACTTCGTATGAGTGAAGCCCTTGTGCTGGCGACCAGTCGTTGAGTGTTGCATTTCGAAAAGGGGTTATTTCGGTCGGTTTGTCGAATTCATCTTCTGAACACGGTCATTCAGAAAACGCTCAATCTTCACACTGTTGCGCTGACAGGGTTTGTGGCGACCGCTCAGCCAGTCGGACAGTTGTTCTGGATCTCGTCCCATCATAGCACCAAGATCCTCCAATGGTAGGCCATTCACCAGCTTGTACCAGGCCAGGCGTTCCATCAGACCTTCTGGGCAGGGGATCGGATTGTACCCAAGGAATTCTATGACTTTCGGCATGCAACTCAAGGTGATCGACGACCAGCCATTTTCCCAATTCCAGACGGTCGAGGCCGTCACTCCAATCTGAAGTGCGACATCTTTTTGGTACAATCCAAGCCCAAAACGGCGACGCCGTAGGTGGTCGCCGAGGGTGACGGGATCATCGGTGAGTTCTTTAGATAGCTGAATTGTAAGGGAAGTTTCAATTTTATAAGCCGTCTTGACCGTATTGGAATTGTTGGTAAAGGGGTACGCATCCCTGTTTTTGTTCGTATCTGGGCGACCCGATACACCCCTGCACCTGCTCACCGTTGATGATACAGAAGTACCGTAATCGTCTCTCCGGCCCCTTGCTTGACCGGATTGATCTGCAGATTGAAGTTCCCAGAATCACCTATCAGGAGCTCTCAGACATGTCCGAACCAGAATCTTCAGCAACCATTCGAGCGCGGGTTGAGGCAGCGAGAAGCATTCAACGTGAAAGACTTGCATCGTTTGGACTGCACGCCAATGCCGCCATGGCAGCCAGACACATTCGTAAGTTTTGTCCAGTTGATGAGCAGGGGCACAAATTGCTGGAGATGGTGACGGATCGACTGGGGCTATCAGCTCGAAGTCACAGCCGGATTCTTAAGGTGGCGCGAACTATCGCTGATCTTTCGGGCGAGGAAAACATCCGGCAACCGCATCTGGCCGAGGCGATTCAGTATCGGGGCTTGGATCGGAAAGCCCTTTGAAGCCTGATGCCTTATCCTTCTTGAAATTGAAGTCTCTTCAAAATTCTCCGTCAAAAGTAAACTCCTGATTTTTGATGAACAGAAGCTGTGTAATTAGTCATTAGGTGAAGCAGGATCCAGTGATCTGAACCAACTTATGTGAAAGCCTTGGCTCGCATAAATAGGCTGAGGCTTATTTTTTTCTGTAGGTTGTGATCAATGACTCAGTATCGTTGATTGGTTCGGAATATGAATCGATAGACAGAAACAATTCTCTGGGGGGACAGACGATGTATCCTTCTCCTTGGCTCAGAACCCCTCACCCGTAGTCGTACTGACCAATTTGCCGTGCACAACCCCTTTGGTGCCAATCAGTTCCTCTGCGATCTTACGAACCTCTCCGGCGGTTCCTTTTACAACGACGACCTCAAGACAGTTATGGGCGTCCAGGTGAACGTGTAAAGCACTGACTATAGCGTTATGGTGTGAGTGCTGGTGTTCGGTTAATTTGTCGGCGAGTTCTCGGGTATGATGGTTGTAGACAATGGTAACCGTGCCAACAGACGGTTCGTCAGAGCGGGTCCAGCGATCTTCAACCATGCTGTTTCGCACCAGATCACGCACCGCTTCAGAACGATTGACATAGCCTTTTCGGCTGATCAGTTCATCAAATTGTTGAAGCAGGTTTACATCCATCGAAATACTGAAACGTGACAGTTCACTCATAGCCTTTTATTGCCTCCCCGTTCTAAAGTGTAATTTGTGCCGTGAGGACAAGGATCATTTGAATGACCTGAGTATCATGAAACAATTAATTTATGAATCCTTTTCTGTCTTTTCCCGAGTACCAGAAATTTCCAAGGTGAACTTTTCACCTCAAAAGAAACGGGCCACCATAGAATTTCTCTTGGTGGCCCGCATGCCTTCTTGTTGGTGCTGCACCACTAATGCTCGTGATCGTGGGGCTCGTTGTCATGTCCCGGATGCTCATGATCATGAGGTTTGTCGATACCGGCCGAATGCTGGTGGTCGTGCTTTTGGGCATCGCTGCAATGCTTATGCTCGTGGAGATGCTCGAACTCGTGAGGATGGCTGTGTTCATGCCCATGAGGATGCGTGTGCTCCTTTTGACCATGCCGGTGCGCATGTCCATGCTCGTGTTTGTGTGGGTGATCGTGTTCGTGATGATGCGGATGTTTGCCTTCGGTCATAGTGGAATTCCTTTCGTATATTTTAGAGGGTGTTTTTTTTCAGAATACTATGTCAGTTCCGCTCTAACAATACCTGCAGCACAAAAGGTGTGGCCTTGCGTGCTTGTTCTTCGGGCAGCGGGTAACCCTGTTTGTGGCGATCAATGTCAAGCAGACTGACGTCTAGCGGGATGAGAAAGACGACCACCTGCTTCATCGAAGCATTTCTGCGGCTGTTTCCAGGCCGTCTGTGATCAGCCATACCAATTAAAAGACCTTGGTTTCGCCTGAATATGGGGTTAACAACCAAGCAAGAGAGAATACAAAATCGAGACCAAGTAGTTTCAAAATTAATCTTCTTAATATTGTGGACCTGTAAGAAGTATTCATTCTACCTGCAATTAATAACCTGCTGATCTGCGAGATTGATGGAATCAGCACTGAAAAAGAAGGAGGTTTTCCTGTCCGATATTAAGGGGAAAATATGCCAGCAATCGGTCAGCAGTGCGACCTTGGCACGTAGGTCATTGAGGAAAAAAGGTTTGAGCAGGCAATGATAGCCCTCAAGCGCACGCTGTTGATTGGTAAGAATCTGTTTCTGCGCGGTCATGAACAGAATTTTGGGCGCAGGACTAAGTCCTTCAGCAAGATGAACCAGATCCAGACCAGTCCAACCCGGCATGTCAAGATCAGTGATCAGTAGATCAAAGTGCTGGGTACGCAAAAGATTAGCTGCTTCAGCGCTGGATGCGGTGGTTGTGATCTGTAACCCTTCATAATCCAGAGCCCGCTGCAATAGCATGCAAAAGGGCTTTTCGTCGTCGACGATCAGAATGTCACACATAAATGTTCTCCCCTGGCAGCACCATGTCGTGCCCCCCCTCCCAGACAACCTGGGGCACGACATGGTTTGATGCAGCTATTTTTAGGCGTTCTGCGGGGACTGACGGCGTTTGAGCAGTACGCCAATCAGTGCTGCCAGCGCCAGGGTCAGAGTGCCGCCAACCAGGCCGGCAAACGAGGTGCCAGCATCGACTGCCGGCCAGGCTTCGGCCGGCTCTTCCACCGCTGCACTCTCTTCATGGTGCGGCTGGGCAAATCCGTAGTCTGGGAGGAAGGCGACTTTCTCCTGCAGATCCGCCAGCGATGCATGCAGCCCGTGTTCGCTCCCTTCCAGTTCCTCACTGCCGGTGACACCGAAAATCGCCCATTCCAGGCCGTCGGGATTGGCTGAGGCGAACCAGGAGAGCGCGCCCCCGGTAACAACAGTGGCCAGCAGCAACCCAACAAGCACATTTTTCATGCCGATTCCGGCGAGCGGTCGGGCGCATGCGGCGTATTGCAGAATTTCGGGACGCGCTTTCCAGACGAACAGCACCACGGCGGAGGTGACCATCCCCTCAACAACACCGATCGCCAAGTGAATCGGTTGCATCATGGTGACAAAGGTTGCAAAGGGCAAAGCGGAAATTCCCGAAGCGACAGTTTCGACCACTACGCCAAAGGCACCAAGTTGCAACCCGACGACGGCAGAAATAAGAGCAGCAACGAAGATTCGTTTTTCACTCGGATTCTCCCCGATGATCTGTTTGTAGATGAATGGATAAGCAATAAAACAGGGGAAAACTCCCAGGTTGAAAATATTGCAGCCGAGGGCTAACAAACCTCCATCTGCGAAAAACAGTGCCTGCACGGTAAGGACCGAGGCCATAGCAAGGAACGCTGCGTAAGGTCCGAGCAGGATCGCTAGGATCATCCCGCCGCCAAGATGGCCGCTGGAACCTGTAGCTGGGATAGTGAAGTTGATCATCTGCGCAGCAAAGATAAACGCCGCCAGAACCCCCATCAGCGGGATTTTGCTGTCGTCGAGTTCCTGCTTCACCTTGTGTGAACAATACCCAATCGTTGCGGCGGTTGCCGCCCACATTGTTCCTCCTACGGCGGGGGAAAGTAGTGCGTCTGCCATGTGCATGGTGTGCCTCCTGTTTGATGGTGAAAAGTAAGAATAATAATTTGTGCTCTTGCTACGCAGGTCCTAAAATTCAAAGCCTAGTTGGGCCGTGATGGTATCGCTTTCTGGATCAGTGTCTGGAGCAGCGTGCAAGAATTCAAGCGCAAGTACGGTATTGCGGAAAAGGCCGTAGGATGCGGTCGCACCATAGCGGGTGACATCATCTTGGAAGTCTCTGGCCTGCTCGTAGCGGGCCGTCAGTTGAAAAACTTCGGTGGCCTGCCAGGATGCTTCCAGGTTCCAGACGAGAGGCTTTTTGCCGGTCAGGTCTGAAGTGCCGATCAGGGAGGCGTCAAAATCATCCAGTGCGGCGAGGATCTCCGCTTCAAAGCTAAAGGCATCCAAGGTCGCCGAAAGAAACGCCGAAGCACTAGGCACGCTGTCACTGTACAGCGTTGTATCAGCCACCAGTTCGTTATCGCTTTCTGCCAGGTCACTGATATAGGAGAAACCGAAACTGAGGTTTTCCAGCGGGGTCAGTTCTATAGCAGCAACCAGTGAATCAATATGATCCTTGTCGTTGTTTGCGTCAGTCCCACCGTTAAAGACTCCAAGACTGAAAGTCCAGAGATCCCCCTCCAGAGAAAACAGCGCCGCTGTATCATTCGTTTCACCCAGATCGAGCGTCAAGGGGTCCGACAGCATGGAACTGTTAAACTTGCCGAAGGGGAGGTACATCTTGCCGCCGTGAAAGGACGGAGTTTGTCCAAACAGCGATTGAGGGCAGCGCAGGCTGATGACCGCCTCGTCGACTTTGAGTGAATCATCCGCCGGATCTTCTTCGTAGAGCAGAATGATATGGCCATTAATGTGGTCATTGATCGTCACCTCTGTGGAGAATTCGAAGGTTGCAAGGGTAAGATCGCTGCTGGGGCCTTCAACGTCAATCTCACTATAGTTTGCTTCCAATTCCAGCAATCCGCTGAAGGTTAGATGTTTACCCGCAGCAAACAGTGTGAAGGGTTGTTCCTCGGCGGGTTTGCCCGCCATGCCGGTTTCGAGCGCTTCAATACGCTGCTTAAGGTTTTCGATTTCGGCGTTGTTGTCGTGGGTAGCCGCCAGGGCCGACGCTGCACTCACTGCCAGCGTCAAAAATGCCAAACACATCATCATTCTGCAAAGCCTTGTTTTCACTGCCTTATACCTCCTGAAAAGTTTTCCATGTCATGCGATGAGTGTGACGTTGATGTATTTCGTAACACTCATCGCTAAATAAAAAGTCTCGCCTCCCGAGACTTTACGTATCTTGGTGCCTTGAGCAGATTGTATGCCAATGCAAAAACGGCTACTTTCCTAATGGAATTTATGGGGCGTTGACAGATTTTTTGTTCAAGAGGGAAAATATAGACAAATATTTGTCACACGTAAATATAATTCGTAACACGGAAGAGTATCCTTAAACCCGGTTACTAGAGAATTTAGGAATTATTGTTTTTGATTGCAAACCGGACATCCTTGCAGTCGCAGGGGCTTTTCAAGATGGCAGTTTTTCAGCAGCTCGCCGTTATTGAAAATTTCAAGGGTTGGTCCGTCTGCCATGACCTGCCCTTTATGAATGACGATGGTACGGGGGCAGAGATCCAGAACCAGATCCAGGTCATGAGAGGCAATAATCTTGGTGTGGTGGAAGCTAGCAAGTTGCTCAATAAGTAAGCGTCGCGCGCGTGGATCCAGTCCGGTGGTCGGTTCATCCATCACCAGAATGTCCGGAGACATCGACAGAACAGCAGCGATTGCCACCGAACGTTTTTCACCGCCGGAGAGTTTGTACGGGGGACGATCCTTCAGGTGCAGGGCATCCATCTTCTCTAGTGCATCGGTTACTCTTTCATTCACCTCTTCTGGGGGGAGTCCCAGGTTCAGGGGGCCGAAGGCGACGTCATCAAAAACCGTCGGCATAAAGAGTTGATCATCCGGGTCCTGAAAGACCATGCCGACTGAGCGACGTACCGCTTGCACCGTATCTTTGTTCAGGGGGAAATCACCGATCCTGATCTGCCCCTCACAGGGAGTGAGATAACCATTGAGATGCAACAGCAGGGTTGATTTTCCTGCCCCATTTGCGCCGACAATTGCGACCGATTCGCCGTGGGTAATCCGAAAGGAGATTCCCTGCACCGCAGCAGTTCCGTCCGGGTAGATGTAATTTAAATTGTCAACTTCAACAATATGGTGGCTCATCGGACAGACTCCATGATCAGTTGTCCCAACAATTGAGGGAGGTTATTGAACCGAAGGATCGCAAAGATCGCTGACCAGCCCAGCACGAAAAAGACTTCGGCGCGGCCAAGTCGGTATTGCTGCAACAGGTGGATTTCACCGGTGAAGCCGCGACAGCGCATGGCCAAATGGATGCGTTGGGCCCGATCCAGTGTACGTAACAATAGCTGGCCGAGCATGTGACCAAGAACGGTCATTCCCATCCCGCGTTTATCGAACGAGCGTAGCGAGCGGGCCCGGACCATGCGGATCCCTTCATCGACCAGCACAAAGAGATAGCGATAGAGCAACAGAAGTTGAACGACAAACACCCGTGGCGCGCCCAACTTCCCTAGCGCCATACAGACACCAGAGAAACTGGTGGTCGCGATAAGAATGAGCGCGACACTGATAGTCAGGGAGAAGCGCAGAAGAATCGAAGCAAAGGAAATCCATCCGCCAGAAATAGCGAGCGGACCGAAGTGGAAAAGAATCTCTCTATCCAGAATCGGATTGAACACCCCAATAAAGAATGCAAAGGGCGCGACAATCAGAATCTTCTTCAGCAGAAAGCTGGTTGGCAGTTGTCCCGAAGTCACCAGCACCAGAGGGTATATGAAGAACGGGAGCAGGCCCGAAATTTCATACTTACCGAAAGATACAACACAGAGGATAAAAATCAGGGTTGTGAAAACCTTGGCGCGTGGATCCAGACGGTGAATGAAAGTGTCCCGGCCAGCGAGCGTATCCAACGCGCCTATATCAAAAAATGCCGCTTCAATCTTTGCCATGCAGGGAACTTTCGTTAACCATGAGAAGAACCGCACTACCGATGTCCTGAAGGTACGGTTCTTCTCTCAGATGTTGAACAGTAAGAGGATCAGGCAGTCGCGCGATTTCGCCGTTTAAGAAGCAGTCCAATAATCGCAGCCAGCACCAGGGTCAAGAGGCCTCCAACCAGTCCGGCCACGCTGGTACCAGCCTCAACTGCCGGCCAGGCCTCTTCATTGGGAACGGCCTCTGTTGTTTCCCCTAAATGTGCTGTCGAAGATTTAAAGCCGTAATCGGGCAAGAAGGCAACTTTCTCCTGCACGGTCGCCAGCCAGCCATGGACACCATGTTCTGGGCCTTCCAGCTCTTCGCTGCCGGTTACACCTTGAATTGCCCATTCGAGGCCATCGGGATGTGCCGAGGCAAACCAGGAGAGTGAACCTCCGGTGATAACGGTAGCAATAACCAGACCGACCAGCACCTTTCTCAGGGAAAGCCCGGCAAGGGATGAGACGTTGCTATTGGCCTCAAGAATTTCGGGGCGTGCCTTCCAAACGAAAGCAACTACTGTTGCGGTGACCAGACCCTCAACGATCCCGATACCAAGATGGATAGGCTGCATGAGCCAAACGAAAGTAGAGAAAGGGAGTTCGGAAATACCCGAGGCGACTGTTTCCAGCACCACGCCGAAGGCACCCAACTGCAGGCCGACCACCGAGGCGAGGAACGCGCCGAGCATGATCCGCTTGTCCGTCGGATTTTTGCCTGTGAGTTGTTTGTAGATCAAAGGGTAAGCGATAAAGCAGGGGAAAATTCCTAGATTAAAAATATTGCAGCCGAGAGCTAGCAAACCGCCATCAGCAAAGAAAAGTGCTTGAACAGTGAGGACCGAAGCCATAGCGAGAAATGCGGCGTAAGGTCCGAGCAGAATCGCCAGGATCATACCGCCACCCAGATGGCCGCTTGAGCCGGTCCCAGGAATAGTGAAATTGATCATCTGGGCAGCAAAAATAAAGGCCGCAAGGACACCCATGAGCGGGACTTTGTGTTCATCCAGATCCTGCTTGACCTTGCGTGAACAGTAAGCGATTGTTCCTGCGGTAGCTGCCCACATCGTGGCTCCAACGGCGGGCGAGAGTAGTGCGTCTGCCATGTGCATATTCAACCTCCTTGAGAATGTCTGATGACACGAAAATGAAATTCGTAGCACCTATGACCAAAATAAAAGCCCCATTGCCGAGGCCTATCAAGTCACGATAAAAGCACATCCTGTGCCAATAGGACTTTATTCCTAAATAGAACTACCCTGTGAAGTGTAACGATAAGAATTCGTCACTACTCTCTATCAAAAAAAACATTCGTGACTAAATTTCGTCACACGAATATAGATATTGTGTCACGAAATTATATTTTGGAGGAATACTCTTCTTTTCATCAACGGCTACTTTTTATATTTTATGCCAGTGATGCAGCGATGGCCAGAATAAAAACGCCCCCCAATACCAGATAGATTTCTAGTGCACGGTAGCGCACCATAAACAAACCGCTGATTGTCATCAGCAGGATGACGATGCCAGCGCAATCCGCCAGAAACAACCAGATATTGCTGGTTTTAAATGCCTTGTGCAGCTGGTTTAACCAGGACCAGGGCTGTATGGAAACTTTGCTGATCTGCTCCATTGTCCCCTGTTCAGGATGAATAATGTAGGTGGTATCGCCATGGAACCCGTAGAGGAACTCAATGGTTTTCGCATCGCGAATCCGGATCACCGTCGGGTCATCTTCGCGTCCGATCTGTTGTTTGTAGTCCTCAATGAAAGCCCTAAGCAAACTGGGATCAGTGGTTTTAACCTGTGAAATCGTTTTTTCCTGCTGGATAAAATAGCTGAACCAACTGCGATGGTTCAACAAAAGGCCGGTCAGGGTATAAAAGAGCACAAAGGCGGCCAGCAACAGGCTGCTGATGCGGTGGATCTTACGGATAGTCGGGCTTTCGAATAACATCAGACGGCCTTTGCGAATAAGCGGCGGGACAGAGAGCCCTCTGCCCCGCGACAGGTTTAAAGTTCTTCCACCCGCTTCATAACCTCAAGCAACTGATGAATATAGTTACGATTGACCTCCGGGTAAAAACCGAGGCCTTTGAAATAGGTTTTGCCCTCATATTCGATCATCAGGGTATCGACCTTGAGGCCGGCCTGTTCAAGTTCCATTGCCCATGATGGCACTCCCTTGTCATCCGCCTTGGTGCCCATGATGTCATTCATGATGTGGTCTCCGGCGACATACATGCAGGGGATCAGCCTTACTCTTTTGACCTGGCAATTTTGAGCTTGGTTCAGCGCTTGTTCACGGGTCAGCACGCCATCGACCCCGCCAACAAAGACGTTGGGGTATTTTTTACTCAGGTAACGATCAAGGCCAAGGTAGGTTGAATTGGACCCGGGAAAGGTTTCCGGTGTCCCGTGAGCGACCAGCACATTGCAGCCTTGCTCTGGTTTCAGGAAGTTTGGCTCCAGGGTATTCATCACCTCATATAGCCAGGGCCACTCATGAAACAGGGTGCCCCCGTATTCTATCCGCAGACCGATCTGGCGGAAGGCATTGATTTCGCGCTCCATATCCTCGTACTCCTGACCGGGAAAGATATGCAGCGACTGAAGAGCAACCTTACGGTAACCATCATTCTCCAAATTGGCCAGCACCTGGGGCAGGCTAAGGAAGCGTTTAGCGAGCCCCTTTTCGGCAAACTTTTTGTTCGCCCGCTCGCGCACGATCTCGGAGGTAAAAGCCCACTCAATTTTCAACCCTTGATATTTTGCCGGTAACTCCTCCCTGAGCTGTTTTTCAAAGACATCGTAGGTCACCAAGGCCTTGGTGGTGGTGCCGAAGGCGACAATGACTATGGCCGGATCCTGTTTCAGGGTCCGGGTCATACTCCAGGCTGGTGCAGCACAGAGCAGGAGTAGTGCCAGTGCTAGCCAAAAGTTTAAAAGTCGACGACTGCCAAGCCTTGATTTGTGTGGAACGCTGCGGTTCATTTTTCCCTCCTTCAACATAGGATTGTATCTGCCTGCTTAAGAGCAGGGTCAGTAAAGCAAACATTCCGAGCCAGTTTTTCTGGGGAAATCGTGGGACGAAACAAAAAAAGTCCGCACAACTCTGACTAAGAGCTGTGCGGACTTTCCGTTTTGAGTCCACGATTTACCCATCTCCCAGAATCCCGGGGAGTCGCTTGTGAGTTTCCATATCCGGCAGGTCTTCTGGCTCGCGAATCATCCTTCCGGGCACCTTCCCAGCCGCTATAGCCAGTGGTTTTATGCCCTTTGTCATCGCTTACAGCGGCGGGTCCGCGGGGGATTTGCACCCCTCTTCCCTATCAAGCCCTTGCGGGCACCGGTGGATAAATTTGAAGAATGAATACCTCTTGAGAGTTCGTCTGTCAATTTAAAATGGAGCCACGAAACAGGGCAGAGTCGATTCAACATTGTTTTTGCTGTTTCTAGTTCGCATATTGTGAAGCATAAATGACCTTGTTACGTTTAACGTTTAGATTATTTGACTCAAGATTTGAGTCGATTAGGTGGCTATTCGACTCAGTCGGTCATTTCAATATGATGAACCCCACTCGCACCTAAAGCAGTACCTGCCAAAAAGAGCCAAATCTCTTCGCGGTTTTTCCGGCAAGGGGCATGTCTTCCGTTTAGCCAATCCCCCAACTGTTCGGGGTCGCGTCTCATTTCGGCTCCAAGGTCTTCAAGCGTTAGACCGTTAATCTGTTTATGCCAGGCCAATCTTTCAACAATGTTATCCGGGCAGGGGATGGGGTTGTAACCGAGGAACTCGATGACTTTCGGCATACAACGCAACGTGATCGATGAGCAGTTATTTTCCCAGTTCCAGATGCTGGAGGTGGTCACACCGATCTGAATTGCGACATCTTTTTGGTATAATCCAAGCTCGAGACGACGCCGGCGCAGGTGGTCACCGAGAGTGATGGGGTCTTTGGTGAGTTCTTTAGGTAGCTGTTTTATAAGAGGAATTATTATTTTGTAGGCAGTATTAACTGAGTCGAAATTGTTGGTAAAGGGGTACGCATCCCTGTTCTTGTGGGATGAGCGGCGATAATTCTCACGAATGTACATGCACCCCGGCCATGATCCATCGCTACCGCAGCCGGCTGTCAGGTCCACTGTTGGATCGGATTGATCTGCATATCGAGGTACCACGTGTACCACATAAAGATTTGGCGGAGTTGGTGGATGGTGAATCTTCGGCAACCATCCGCACTCGGGTAGAAAAAGCCCGTGCCCTCCAGCGGGAGCGTCTTGCCCCTTATAGCCTGCATATGAATTCTGCCATGGCCGCAAGGCATATCCGCAAATTCTGCCCTCTCGATGAGGCAGGGCAAAAACTGCTGGAGATGGTGGTCGATAAACTCGGTATGTCAGCTCGTAGTTACAGCAGAATTCTCAAGGTGGCGCGAACTATTGCTGATCTCGCAGGAGAAGAGAATATAGGCCAGATGCATCTGGCTGAGGCGATTCAGTATCGGGGGCTGGATCGGAAAACCTTTTGAGACTCAAGACTTTGCCCTTCATGAATTTGAAGTCACTTCAAAATTCTCCCCAACGGTAAAACCCTAATGTTTGATGAGCAGAATCTGTGTAATTTATCCTTATGTGAAGCAGGACAGTGATCTGACCCAACTTATGAGAAAGCCTCGGCCCGCATATACAGGTCGAGGCTTATTTGTTCTGTAGGTTGTGATTATCAAGGCACTCCCCGCTTGAACTGTGCTTCAGAGCACGCTTGGAGGTAGGCTGTCATTATAACAGCCTAGCTCTTTAGTTGATTTGGCCGTTCTAGATAATATGCATTGGACTCATTGTAGCCATCAGCGCGTTCTCCTGCGCATCGTTTAACCCCGACAGTCCTTGACGGATAGTTTGTTGGTTTGCCATATGCTGTGCGCTGATCTGGGCCAGATCCAGACTGGTCATCATGCTGCCCAGATTATCCTG
>RRYU01004248.1_pt1 | contig 20352 bp, 18 predicted proteins | sample 2162651 | NCBI WGS metagenome assembly RRYU01 (sample SAMN10267283, study PRJNA491782) | microbial mat metagenome | isolation source: biomat in the production well | place: Japan: Minami-Kanto gas field, natural gas well KTG3 | collected 2017-06 | reverse complement strand
CTTTTTTTTATAATCTCATAGATTAGACTACTCGTTGTTCCCTTTCCCTTAGTCCCCGTAACGCCAATAATTTTTTTTGTAGGACAAAGTTCAAAAAACAAATTCATCGGTGAGCTTACAATGATTTTTTTATTATCTTTTTTAGCTTTTACTATCCCATTCTCAAACAAAGGCCAGCCAGGTGACCTAAAAAGTATATCAAAATCACTTAAATTATTTTTCTTTTTTCCTAAGTTCCAATAAACATTTTTATTATTTTTATACTTTTTGTATTTGGCTCCAAGAGAAGAGCTATCCCTGGAATCAAAAATTGCAATATTACAATCTGTTTTATTTTTTATCAAAAAATCAAGCAAGGCTTCATTTTCAGATCCCAGACCCAACAAGGCGATATTTTTGTTTTTTAGTATTATTGACATTTTATTATTTTAGTGTTATAAATCATACACAATTGTTCTTTGTCATTATTTCACGCTCAGGAGGCTGAAAATGAATAAATACGGCTTTTTAGAGGCAAGAATCAAAATGCTTTTCCGAAACCAAAAATATTTAAGCAAAGCTTTCCACCAAGCAGCAAAAATGTTTTTGAACTACGCTCTTGCCAACAACTTAACATATTGTCGCATAAGCCTCAATAACTGTCATTCCACCTATTTGACGATAGCTGTCAAGAAAGAAACCAGTGATATTTATTACGGCCTATACTACAATAATACTCGTGAAGTTAGCAAAAGCGCACCCATTGACTTGCTTGAAAGCGAACTAAAATATCTAAGGGATAATTTTCAAATAATCTATGAAAATATCATGAGCTCGCTTTCATCGGGAAAATTTAGCTTGAAGCTAAGCTAAATTGAATCAAATGAGTCAATTAATTTATTAATTGGCTCTTTTTATTTCAATTCTTCCTAATTTTTCACTACTTTATTCAGCTATCAATGGAGATTTTGCTAAAGTATATTTTTATTACTCTTTGAGAAAATTGACCCAATATTTTCCGTGTGCTAGCATTATACCAATAATTTTGATCATTACCAATAAAGGAGTTTACCATGATTGAGGTAAAAAATTTGCAAAACTATCTTCGGATTTTGGTTGATTTTTTAATATTTCACAAAGATATACATCGTAGACAGATGTGGCTGGAAGCCTTAGAATCAAAAAGAGATTTGTCCTACAAAAAATTTGACTCCATAAACCCAAATCCAGACCACCGTTTTATTGAGATTGAACTCCTAAAATCAGACAATATCCAATTACTTCGAGAAGAAATAATTCGCCTTGAAGAAATTATCAAAAAAATGCCTTCCATCACTGAATTACCAAATTCAAAAATGCGTACTTTCTTAGAAGAAGGAAATTAAATAACAAGCGAACCGTCAATGGTTCGCTTTTTATTTTAACTCTTCCCAATTTTTACCCGCCTTATACTCCACTATTAAAGGAACTTTCAATTTAAATACATTCTCCATTATTTTTTTCGCTTCTGTTACAAAGTCGTCTCTCAAGCTTTCCTTCACCTCAAAGAGCAACTCATCGTGAACTTGCAAAAGCATTTTTACCTCTTCATTTTTATATTTACTCAAAATAAATTTATGAATATCTATCATGGCTATTTTAATAATATCAGCGGCTGTTCCTTGAATGGGGGTGTTTATAGCCATTCTTTCCGCCCCTTTTCTTACCATCGCCATAGAGGAGTTTATTTCCGGGAGATCTCTTCTGCGACCAAACAATGTTTCAACATAATTATCTTCTCTAGCTTTTTCTATTGTTTTGTCTAGATATTTTCGCACACCTTTATAAATGTTAAAATACTGATCTATAAATTTTCTAGCTCTATCATAACTTATGTCGGCAGTCTGCGAAAGCCCATGAGGGCCCTGTCCATATAGTATTCCAAAATTAGTAGCCTTCGCTTCTCTTCTCATAGAGGGCGTAACTTCTTCCAAGGATATTTCATTTATCTCGGCAGCTGTAGCTGAATGAATGTCAATATTGTTCTTAAATGCTTCTATCATTTTGGCATCACCAGACAAGTGAGCTGCTATTCTCAATTCAATCTGGGAATAATCCAAAGCAACAAGCAAATTCCCAGAAGAAGGCACAAAGGCTCTTCTGATGCTTCTGCCGAGCTCGGTACGAACTGGGATGTTTTGCAAGTTGGGCTCGGTTGAAGACAGTCTTCCTGTAGCAGCAACAGCCTGGTTATAGCTAGTATGAATCCTGCCGGTTTTTTTATTTACCAAAAGAGGAAGGGTATCAATATAGGTTGTTATCAACTTGTTTAATTCTCTGTACTCTTGAATTTGAGGAATAATTTCGTGAGCGTCTTTTAATTTATCTAACTCGTCTGCTGAAGTTGAAAATCCTGTTTTTGTTTTGGATATTCCAAGGGTAGATATTTTTAATTTTTCAAATAAAATTTCTTTTAGTTGTTTTGTGGAATTGATATTAAAATTTTCTCCCGCCAATTTCCAGATCTTCTTTTGTATTACTTCCAGTTTCTTGTGAGCATCTTTACTTAAGTTGTTCAAAAAGTCTGAATTAAGCTCTATACCATTCTCTTCCATCTCAGCCAAAATGCTAACTACGGGAAGTTCAATATTTTTGAATAATTTTTCAAAATTATTTTTCTTTATTTGTTTAGAAAGCTTTACATAAAGCCTATTGGTAAAGTCAGCGTCTTCACAAGAATAAATTCCGAGATTATTAGCATCCAGCTCAGAAAAAGTTTTCTTATCTTTTCCTTTACCTAGAAGCTCTCCTGTGGAAATTTTTTCAAAGCCAAGCTCGGAAAAAGAAAGCGCATCCAAGCTATGTTGACGAGAGCCGGAGTTCAGAAGATAAGAGGCTATCATAGTATCAAAATCAATCCCTAAAACATTAATACCACTGTTTTTCATGACCCTCATATCAAATTTCATATTATGAGCACATTTTCCCACTTTTTCATCTTCAAAAATTGGTTTCAACTTTTCCAACCAAGGATGGGTGACGATTTCAGATGTTGGATTTTCGATTTTAGATTTATTTAAATAATTAAACAAATCTGTTCCTTCATTCGTCATTCGAAATTCGTCATTCGAAATTACTAGGTAGTATGCTTCTCCTTCCTTCCATGAAAAACTTATGCCAAGGAGGTCTGATGTTATGGGGTCAAAGCCAGTTGTTTCCGTATCAAAGCTAAAATGTTTTTGCTTTTTCAATTCTTTTAGGAATTTTTCAAATTCTTTTTCCTCCTCAATAACCTTGTAACGAAAATCTTTTATATCTCTTTCAAATTTATTTATCTCTTCTTCATCTTTTTTGTTTAGAGAGAGTTCTTGAACGCGAGGGAGGAGAGTTTTGAATTCTAATTCTGTCATTAATTTTTGTAATTCCATTAGATCAAAACCTCCAAATCGAGCCACTTCTAAATCAAAGTCTATCTCTACGTCTGTCTTTATAGTTGCCAAACTTCTACTCAATAAGGCGTCCTTCTTGTTTTCAATCAACAAGCTCTTCACTCTTTCTGATAAGACATCATCTAGATTGTTTTTCAAAACTTTTTTATCTATTTCCTCACTCTTCCCTTCCAGATAATTATAAAGATTATCAAGGGTCACAAATTTTTGCAGAATCTCTACAGCGGTTTTTTCTCCGATCCCCCTTACGCCAGGAATATTATCACTCGGATCTCCTCGGAGTGCCTTGTAGTCTATTATCTGATCAACCTTGAGTCCGTATTTTTCTATTACTTTTTCTTCATTATAGATAACACTATCAGAAAGACCTCTGCTCATCGTATAAACCTCTGTGTTTTTATCTATCAACTGAAGGGTGTCCATATCTCCCGTTAAGATAATTTTCTTTATATCGCCATCCTCCTTTTTTGTAATAGTTCCTATCAAGTCATCGGCTTCAAAGCCAGATTTCTCAAAAATAGGTATTCCAAAAGTAGTGGCAATTTCCCTAACTCTCGGAAACTGAGAATATAGCTCATCAGGAGCTTTTTCTCTTTTTGCCTTATATTCGGTAAATTCTTCGTGTCTAAAAGTTGGCCCTTTTTTATCTAAAGTTAAAACAACATAATCAGGATTAAAATCCTTTATAGCCTTGATAAGAACACTAGTAAACCCATAAACGGCATTAGTAATTTCACCTTTTTTTGTCTTAATAGTAGGTGGTAAGGCATGAAAACTCCTATGGATCAAGGCATTCCCATCAATAACAATTAATTTTTCTTTAGCTTTACTCATAGGCTAATTACATCACAGTTCCCTTTCTTTTTCAACCATAATAATATTTTTTAATTTTTAAAAATATTTTATGACCTATTAACATTATTGAGCTTAAATTAAGCTCCAATAATATTTTCCACCTGACAATTTCTTTTTGATAAGCCTTTTTTCTATCAGCGACTCTCCAGCATTAATAACAGAAACACCGTTATCACAATCCATGCAAAGAGGAATATCTTTTGCTATATTAATTACCTCCTTTGTAGAAGAATTATTCTTTATATCTAATATTTTAAGAAAACATTTTTCACTTGTAGACAAATATATTTTGGAGAGGTTCCTTTTGGTTGGTTTTTGATTGCCTTTTTTGATTATTGGTGACAACTTGGTATTTTTAAATTTTTCTAAATATTTTTTACTAATTCCAAAACACTTTTTTCTGTAAATACAGCGGTCACACTCTTTTAAAAACACTGCGTCATTATTTTGATTAAAATCTAAATCCCATTCTCCAGAAGATGATGTAACAAAAGTATTAAATGCAGATAAGCCAATTATTTTTTCTGCTTTATCTGGTAAGTAGCATGGAGGAATATTCAAAAACAAATAATCGCTAAGTCCTTTTTCGTCCAAATACTTATAGGCTTTTTTTAACTGTGGAATGATTTTTTCATAATCAACAGAAAGCTCTTTGATGTTTTTAAGCATGTTGGCTGTATAGAGCGGAAATATAAATACAAACTCACTTATTTCTTTCTTCTCAACAAAAAACCTTACATAAGAATAGAGACTTTTATAATTTAATTTATTTATAACTAAAGATAGTGATAACCTTGCCTCTGCCCTATTGATAAAATCAATTGCTTTCAAAGTTCTATCTAGGGATTTTTTTTGACCCATTAGATAATCATTCACTTCTGACTTGTGGCTGTGTATAGAAAGTTTAATAAAATTAACTCCGCTTGATACAAGAAAGTTTACTTTTTTTTGGTTATTAAGCAAAAGTCCGTTAGTCTGGATCCTAATATAATCAAAGCCAGTCTTTTTTGCGTATCTAACTATTTGCAAAATATCAGGTCTCAACATTGGCTCACCTCCACTAAAACCAATTCTATTATAATTCTCTCTTTTGGCCTTATTGATTAATTTAATAATTTCTTCGTATTTTAAATTTAGACTTTTTCCATTTTTTAATTTGTTTTCTTGAGAACAAAAAACACACCTTGCGTTGCAAGAATAATTTAAAATTATTTCATAACACTTATCTTTTTTTGGCATTATTTTTATTTATACCCAAAAATTCCTTCAATGCACTTATAAAAATATCTATTTCTTCTTCGGTGTTGTAAAATGCAAAAGACACCCTGACAGAAGAGTCTTTTGAGACTTTTCTATGTGCTAGGTTTGCACAGTGTTGCCCTACCCTTAGAGCAATTAAATATATATTTAAATCATTATTTAAATATATATTAAAATCATCTTCTGAAATATTTTTGTCTTTAAAATAAAATGATATTAGACTTCCTTTTTTTAATTCATTTTTTTTGCCAATAATTTCGATCTCATTAATTTTGACTAAGTTATCAAAAAGATATTCAACTAAAGAAGAAAGATATTCCCTTATTCTTCTGTAGCCCACTTCGTTTATTGTATCCATTGCTGCACCGAGACCAAAAATTGCAGAAATATTTGGTGTACCAGCTTCAAATTTTTTTGAACCTTCTAGATATACCGCTTCAGTTTTTTTAGAAAAGTTTATTTTTTTAATAACTCCTCCTCCCAATTTATATTCACTCAAGCCATCTAGGGATTCTCTTCGGGCGCAAAGAACTCCCAGCCCAGTTGGTCCTCCTATTTTATGCGCAGAAAAAACTAAATAATCAACCCTTAATTTATCAAAACATACTTTATTAGATGCAATATACTGACTTGAGTCAAGAAGAACTCTGGCTCCCTTTTCTTTAGAAGCTTTAACAATTTTTTCAATATCAAATGCTGTCCCGCTTAGATTAGAGGCATGTGCTAAGGAAATTAAAGCTGTTTTTTTGGTTATTGTTTTCTTAAAATCATTTATATTAATTTTGCCATCATTTGTCTCAACTATTTTTAGTTTTATTTTGCCCTCTTTTTCTAGTTTTAAAAATGGCAAGAAATTACTATTATGCTCTAAATCGCTTATTATAACTTCGTTTTTAGATGGCCGAAAAGGAAAACTGCTGGCTATTAAATTTATTGACTCTGTCGCTCCACTGGTAAAAATTATCTCGGAAGATGGAGATGCGCCTACAAAAATTTTTAAATCTTCCCTAACTTTATTAATTTTTTCATCAACTTTTCTTGCTAATAAATGAGATGATCTAGCTCCGCCGCAACATGAGTAGTTTAAGTAATAATCATTGATTGATTTTATAACGTCAGTGGATTTAAGCATACTGCAAGCATTGTCAAAATATATCAATTTTTTTGAATTAATTTTTTTGGAAATTGTGGGAAATTTTTTTCTTACTTCTTTATTCATTTATCTTAATTTTTTATATAATTTGATGTAGTCCTTCCTGGGGCCAGGACATTTTATATTATGAGGACAGTACTTACATTCGGCTACTTTTTCTTTCTCAAAAAGATAATCCCCTTTAGTGTCATTAGTTATTTTATTATAATCAACGCTATTTTTCTCAAAACCACTCAAAAAACAAATTGGAATGTGATCATAAATAAATTTGATTTTGTTTTTTTTAAAAACCTCAAAAGCTTTTGTAAGGTAAGGGGCAACATCGGAATACTTAGGAATTATTTTTTTATTATCTTTTGCGGCTCCTATCCCTTTTACAAAGCTAAATTGAACAAATTTGACTTTCGGAAACTTTTTTGAAACATACAAAGAAAAATCTTCTAAATTTTTATAGTTTATTTTATTTATTATATGGGTCACTCTAACTGGCAGCTTTTTCTCAAGTAAGTACTGGACCCCCTCTTCTCTGTCTTCAAAAGCTTTTTTTAATTTAGTGATTTCATAATCTGTTTTTTTCTCGTGAGCTGGAATGCTTATATTAAAAATGTCTATGTCTCTATATATTAAGTCAATTAATTTTTTGTTTTTTGTTATCAAGGTTCCATTGCTTAATATTTCTATTTTTAAATTTCTTGATTTAGCTTCTTTAATTAGATAAACCATTAAAGTTGGAGAAAGAAAAGGTTCTCCACCAGAAATTCCAACTAAATCATCTTTTTTAAAATTACTTCTAACTTCCTTAATTAAATCATCGAAAAAAACTTGCTCTTTACATTTCTCAATATTAGCAGAGCAAAAAATACATTTTTGATTACAGATGTAACTAATTGGTAATAGCATTAATTATTTCTTATTAAAGTTATAATACTTTGTCCAAAAATTAAAGTAAATAGATACCCCAAAAATATCCAGTGAGCAAAAATCCTTGGAGCATAAATGAAAACTTCTTCTTCTTTGTTTTTGGTGTTTTCAATAATTTCCTCAACCTGCTCACAGGACAGGCCCTCCGGATAAATAGGCTCTATTTTTTTAAAATAATCTTTCTGTCCTAGCTCTTTTAAGCTCTCGTCAGATAACATCATCTCCTCTTTCAAATCTTTTGTTTTAATAGACTTAGTGTCTTTATTTTTTATGTAGTAAGAAGAAATACTATCAACGAGCCCTAAAATAACTACAAATATTAAGATATTCCTAATTGTCTGGGAAATAATTATCTTATATTCGTTCAATGAATTTATTGTATATAAGTCAAATCCAAGAACCAAAATAAAAATAACTGGAATTAAATAGTTTTTTTTCAGTTTTTCTTTAACTCGAGGAAAAATAAATAGAAAAAAAACTGGCAGTAAATACCTACCCACAGAAGATAAATCTTCTTTTAAAAAAACATCCAAAAAGTAATTTTTTATGTAGCTATTTAATCTAAAAAAAACAAAGAAAACCAAAACTAGAGAGAGTGGCGTTAATATATAGGATATTTTATTTTTTTTAAAAGCTGGAATAAAATAACTATAAAGGTCTTTCGGTTTTTGAATCCAAAAAATAATGTTTTTAATATAATAGAAAAGCGCTTTAGCAAAGATAAACAAGGCTGCCATCAAAAAAACATTTATAAGGGTAGTCATTCCTAAAAAAAAGGGCAACTCAGTGTATTTGTAAAAAGTAAGTGGGAAAAGAATACTTAGGGCAAAGAACATTTTAGCATCACCAGCTGCCCAAAATCTTAATTTCCATAAAAGATAAGAGATAAGAAGAGAAAAAAAAGAGTTTGTCAAAATATTTAGGAAGTAGTAAATATCAGGTGAATAGAAAAAATATTTTACTGGCCCAAAAATAGAAAGAAGGGTTAGAATAAACATTAGCGAATGAATCAATACGCCAACCTTTATAGCCTTAATAATTATTTTATTTGGAATTTTATTTTCTTCCCAATCTTTTTTTGACAACAAAAAACCAAAATAAATAAAAAATGTAAGAAGAATTGCGATGTAAAAATTAAAAAGCATTATTTCTTAATAGCGAAGGGTTTAAAAAAATTTCCGCTTTTTTTTATATTAACCTTTTTCTTAATTGGTACAAATTCGGCCCCACCATAAATCTCATTATAATGCTTATGTATCCCAAGACATTCTTTTTTATATAAACATTGACTGCAATTAGTGCCATAAAAAACTTCGTAGTCCGGTAATGTTTTCCAGGTAATAGGCCAAAATATTTCTGGAATAGTGCAAAGAGGAAAGTGATAAAATCTCAGCCCTGGCAAGGTATCTATAAATTTTTCTAAGCCCTTAAAACTTTCTTTAAAGTCAGAATACTTAATCCCAACTGAATTATGGTTATCCTCAGCCTGACCCTCAAACTCCATAAAAATAACCGGGATTGAGTTTGCTTTATAAAAATGTTTTTCCAGAAGTGATAATATTTTATCAATCCCCTTATAGTTAAATTTAGAAATAACTACTCGGACTTCTACTTTTTGATCATCTCTTTTAAATTTAAAAACATTCTTGATTCCTAAAAATGCCTGATCAAAACTACCCACAGATCTAGTCACGCGATCATGGGTTTTTCTGTCATGCCCATGCAAAGGAATAATAATTTCATTCAAATTTTCTAGTGATAAAATCTTTTTTACGTAGTCTTCGTAGTAAAAAGTTCTACCATTAGTTAAAAGAGAAACCTCATTTCTTGGAAAAAAAATATTTATTTCTTTGATAATTTTGTACAAATCGGGATTAAGTGTCGGCTCACCTCCGGTTAAATAAAATTTATCACTAGAATTATCACCAATAAACTCTTTATCAGTTTTTTTGTGGTTAATAAGTCTTTGCCTAATTGTCTTTAAAGAAAAGTCCACTTCACCTTCTTTGAACTGGGTTGGATTTGTGCACATTACACAATTACTATTACACTTATTCCACATTGGTATAACTGGCATACTACTTTATTGCTTTTAGCTCTTCTGAGCCATAATTTTTTATATATTCAACCCAAATTCCTTCGCACTTGTCATAAAGAATGCAATTTTCACACTGCTTTTTGGGTTTTTTTCTGCCTATTTTTTTTCTTGAACTATTTATATCCAAATTTATAAAATCTGGGGCCAAGTGTTTTGAATCAAATATCTCCACCTCATTCAACTCACTTATATTTTCCTCGTATCCCACAAAAAAACACAAAGGAACATATCTTATGTGCCAAGAGTATGCTGTTTTACTCTTAACCATGTCCAAGGTTTTTTTTACATAAGGAGCAATCTCAGATATTCTTGGAACCATTTCATAAAAATTGTTTCTAGCTCCACCTATATTTGGATCAACAAAAATATATTCCACATTTTTTATTCTGTTTTTTAAAAGTAATTTTCCTATGTCTGGTAAGAACTTATAATTTTGTTTAATTATGGTAGTATTGGCTGAAATATTTTTAAAATTTATATCTCTGAGGTTATTAAGTCCTAAAATCAGCTGGTCAAAGCTTCCCTTGGAGCAGGTCAAGAAATCGTGGAGCTTATTATTGTGCCCATGTATTGATAAAATAATTTCGGTTAAGCCGGCTTCTACTAATCTTCTAGCAAAATCTGGATAAGCCAGCATTCTTCCATTGGTTGCCATAACAATATTGTCAAAACCTGTTTTTTTGGCATACGAAATAATTTCCAAAACATCCCTCCTTATTGTAACCTCTCCACCAATAAACTCTAAATAACTAGTCCCGTTTTTCTTGGACTCCCTAATATCTTTTTTTATTTCTTTGGTAGTTTTTTCTTTAAACTTTCTTTTATCAGAGTCTATACAAAAAAAACAATTATTATTGCAAGCATACCCGGTAATTATTACGCTTTTTTTTATTTTATTTCCCATCTAAGCAATTGTTTTATTTTTTAAAAATGCAAAAAATAATTGAGAATTTAAATTACCAATTTTCCAGTTTGTCAAAAGCCATGACAACCAAGGCACAAACTGGTTTTTTGTTACACTTTATAGATTCAATCTTTATGTTGTGCGTTTTTTCATACTCAACTTTTCCTGTTTTTCTGTAGCCCTCCAAAGAGTCCTTAATCTCCATTTTAAGTTTTTTAGGGTTGTCTCCAACTATCTCTACTACCATGCCATGCCCAGTCCCTTTTTTTTCATAAATCCAGCCTATGCCAGCAGAGACCATTTCTCCTGGAATAAATCCTCTTTTCTCGGCCATTATGACATACATTCTTTTGCCATAGTCTTTATATGATATTTTTGGTGATTTCTTTACTACCAAAGAGTTATGAGGCAAAACAGATGACAAGGTAATAAGATTTAGATTTGTCACTCCTGCCTTAGCCAAGGCATTGCAATAAGCATCCATCTCGGTTTTCCCTTCTGCAGTAGCTGATGTTAAAAATATTTTAGTTTTTTTCATTTTTTTTAGCTAATATAGTTTTTAAGCTTTTTAGAAAATATTTAAATTTACTTGGACTTAAAGATAAATTTACCCTTATATAACCATTCTTATTCAGAGCACATCCATCCATTACAAATATATTGTACTTAATATACAAGATATTAAGCAATTCTTCAATATTGTAATTATTAATTTTCAAAAAAATAACACAGCCTCCTTGAAGTTCGTAACTTATGTCAATGTTCTTTTGTTTTACTAAATCGCTACTAACTAAAAGTTTATAATTTTCTTTAATGTTAGATAAATAATTTGCGGTTAATTTTTCAATATTTCTTATTGCTAATTCGCATATTTTTTCATCAATTCTTGTTACACAATGTGTCGTATAATCTTTATAATCACGTACTTTCTCTAAAAATTTTCTATCACCAATCAACCAACCAACTCTCGTCCCCACAATCCCTGCGCATTTTATTACAGAGCCAACAGCAAAAATTTTACTATAATGTTTCCTCGCCACATCAAAACAAGAATACAATATCTCAGAAGAAGAAAATGGTAAATGCCTATAATGTTCATCAAATAAAATTGTTATTTTAAGTTTCTTGGCTAACTTACTGATTTCTTCTATTTCTAAGACAGAAAATAAGTATCCAGTCGGATTATGTGGGCTATTAATAATCAACAAGTCTGGTTTTATTTTACTTATATTTTTTAAATAGTTATCAAGAAATTTCTCTTTATTTTTTATTAAGTCAAAAAAATATACTTTTGCAGCTAACTTTTTGGGGATTAGATAAAGAGGAGGGAAAGAAGGCTTCATGCAAAGAACTCTGGTCTTCTTTTTTATAAATAAATTAAAAAATATATACAGAGACTCGGAAACCCCAGTACTTACTATTATATTATTTTTATCAACTTTTTTATAAGTAGCGGATATCACATCTCTTAGCTCATCGGACCCCCAGGTATTATTATTACCCAAGGATATATTATATAATATTTTTTTGTTTACTTTAATTTTATTAAAAAATTCTTTCAAAGTATAATCAGGAACCCCGCTTTCTGCAAAATTGTATTTTGCTTTTTCCATATCTATAAAAAGTTTTTCCATTTTCATTTTATCTAAACTCATATTTTCTGCGACAAGTTAAATTTTTTAATTTCTAATAACATTTTGTTTTCCATATTATTTTTTGGTGATGTCATTAATCCATCCGATAATCCCTCATCGTCAAGACCAACAAATAAATGGTAATTATTGAAATCAAATAATTTATTTATTCTTTTTAAGAATAAATACAAATCATTTATTTTAGCTAATTTATATAAACCTTTATGATAAGCTTCTTCTAATTCATCGCATTTAGGTATAAACACAGGAAACAAGGCTATTCTTCCTCTCTGATTATTTTTTTTATACAATTCAAATATTTTTTCAATAGACAAAATAATATCTTTTTCATACTTTTTTTTGAAATCCCTGGAATTCCATAAAGAAGGTAGGTGCATGTACTTATACCAAGCTGTTTTGTTTTTTTTAATAATTCTATGTAGTCCTTTTTATTTAACTCTTTTTTAATTAGATCGTTTCTAATCCTATTGTCCCATGATTCCAGTCCAACTCCATATTCTATTTTTATAGGCTTGGCTATGTCTTTTAGTTTTTTTATTTTTTCTTCATCAAAATATTCAGCCCTTCCTTCAACCAATATGCTATCTATACTTTCTTTGGCTAAATCTCTAAACATAACAACAAATTCTTCAAAGGAAGCCTGCTTACCATCCAACAAGGATCCGGAACTCAACAGGTCAACATGTTTTATGTTGTGTTTTTTTATATTATTTTTAACACTTTCATACTGTTCGAGTAGAGATGGTTTGTTTTTTTCCAAAGCGTGCTTTTCATATCCACAACCAAAACACTTCTTCCCTTCCAAATACTTGCTACAAGGATTCGTTCTAAAAACAACCATTAACCTCTTTTGAGGATTGCCGTCGATATGTATATTGTCTATTGAAAAATAAGCCGGTTTCTTCATTTAATTCCAATTTTGAGATTTGAGATATTTTATTTCTTCGTTTATTTTTTTTTCTGAATTATTTTTAATATATTCTCTTTCTATACCATAACAAATATTTTTATAATAACAATTTTTACACTCAGACAAATACTTAAACATTTTTTTATATGACTTATCTAATTTTTCTCTATTAATCAACCAATTTTCTGTCGGTCCATCAAAGCTTGTTTCATAAATATTGGGATCATACTGAACTGGCAGCTGTTTATCATATAGAACATGAAAATTATAAATAAAATATTTCTTTTTAAATAAATCTTTTTGATCAAAAATACAAAAAGGAAAGGACTCAAAGCTAGCTTTTCCCTTATAACTATTAACTATTTTTTTGACCAAATCTGACCTTTCAATTAATGAATATTTTAACTGATCATAAATTTCTCCTTTTGTGTATCCGAATGGTAGAATTTCAAGAATTCTTAATTCTGGTTTTTTTTTGCTGATTATTTTTTTTTCTATAAACTTTATTATCAATTTTATATCTATATCCTTTTTTAAAATAATATCAAACGATATTTTATTTCCTCGTGATAAAAATTTATTTACCCCTTTTAACCAATCATCAAAGACATCTTCATTGTGCCCCGACCACTCGCTAAAAGTTTTTTTATTATAAAAATTAATTGAAATTGCAAAATATATTTTACTTATATCTTTTCTGAGATTATTAATTTTTTTAAGAATTTGCTTATTTGAGAATGCTAGCCCGTTTGTATTAAAAGTAATATAATCCATTTCGCCTTCCTTGAGAGAAAACCTACAAATCTCGTCTATATCAGGGTGCAAAAGAACTTCTTGCCCCGTAAAGATAAGATTTTTTAACTTGTATTTTTTTGCAAGAAGAATTTGTGATTTTAGTTTTTTTGTCGCAACAAAATTTCCTCTTTTCTCAATAGGCAAGTCACAAATTTTGCATTTAAAATTACAGACATCTGAAACATGAATATAAGCTGCCTTAATGCCATGTATATTATAATGTTGATCTTTCATTTATTTGTATTTCAAATTAAAAGTCTTTGCAATATTTATCTTATTTACTTTCCCTTCTTCATTCTTACTCCATATATATTCCAACAAGCCGTTGAGACTCTTGTTCTCAATGAAAGGCTTTTTTGACTCTGGCCACCAGTCACTAGAAAAAAGATCCATAACATTTCCACGGTAGCTTTTATTTAAATAAGCATTTGCAGTTTTGATTAAATAGCTTGTTTTTAGAGATCTGCCAGCGATTTTTAAAACATCCACACCAAGGTCTTCGTAAAGAGTAACATCCTCGGGTCTAATCCAGGCTGTGTTTAAGAAACTTTGAGGTGATTTTATTCTTTTAGAATTGCAATGAGAGCTAAAATAATCATTTAGTCGAATATTATTATTTTTACTAAGAGCAATTTTAGAGCCAAGTTTATAATGATCTTCTATATAAGGACAATTTAAAAAACAAAGTTCATTAGCAAGTAGCTCCACTTCTACTCCAAAATTATGACAATACTCAATAATATCTTTGAGAACTTTTTTATTTCTATTTAGTTTTTGACTAAAAGTTATTCTTTTGATGTTGCTGTTTTCTAATATTACTTTTTTTGTCTTCACCAGATTATCAACTCCATTAACAATAGAGAGGTTAATTCTTATTTCAGGAAAATTTTTCCTAAAAAAAGAAATATTTTCAATATTAGCAAGGGTAACAATATCTACTTTAAGCTCTTTAATCAACATTGCAGATACAAATAATTTTTTGTTAGCAATTTTAAAAGATGAGTTTAAGATATAATTAAAATTATAACCTTCCTCTTTAATTTCTTTAACTTTTTTGATAAAATCTTTTTTTGATATATCTTTTGATGGAATAGCTGTAAAATTATTGAAAGAAGCAAAAAACTCTATAACTTTGTTTTTCTTATTTTTTGACTTAAAATTGTCTCCTTGTGTTAAATTTGAGTCCCAATTTGTAGCTAAAGAATATCTCATTTAGTGCTATTTTTCATTAATTAAATCTGATAACTCATTACTGGTTTCAGATATTCCAAATATTTCTGTATATTTATCAAAAACTCCATTACACTTATTATTAAATCTACATCTATTACAAACAATCAAATGAACTCTATATTTTTCTAATTTTTTCTCTATGCTGTTAAGTTTTTTTTGAGTATCGCTTGTAGAATCAATTCCAACTCCCAGGTCATGAACCATAAAAAGATCATAAGCGTTAATTTTGTTATTTTTATCAACGAAGAATTGGCCAGCAATATCAACAATATTTACATTATCTTTTTCTAGCTCAAGTAATTCATCAGAAAAAACACAGAAAGGAAAGTCTTCCATATCCACACATTCAAAATTCCCAAGTAAATTGATGAACTGTTTGTCAAAATTTTTTAAATCCTTCAGTCTAACCAATAGTTTTTTGTAGTCTTTTTTTGACCTTCCTATGGGCTGTAAATTTAAAAAACTTATTTTCTTTATACCGAGAGACACGTCAAGTTCTGTTAGCTTTCTGAGCTTATCATAGTTACCACTCCAGACCAAATGAGTGACTGAAACTTTTTCAGAGTTGATTTCTAGGCAGTTTTTTATTCCGGTAATAGTTTTTTTGAAGGATCCAGGGGATAATGTCCATGCTTCATGTATTCTTGCATTGTGTCCATCTAGAGAAAAATTTACTTCATCTACTAATTCCATTGTTTTTTCTGCAAATTTTTTGTCTGACAAAGCAATCCCATTGGTAGTGAGATTTACAAATTTATATTTTTTTTTCGCCAAGCTAAAAAGTAAAAAGAAATTTTTGTGAATTGTTGGCTCACCTCCTATTATTTCTATTCGCTCGTAACCCTCATTGGCTCCTCGCTCTATGTCTGTGATAATTTTTCCTAAATCTCTTTCTTTGTATATTCTAGGGCTGCCACAACCCAAGCAAGACAAATTACACGGACCTTCCGTGGAAACAGTGTATATTTTATTCCATTTTTTTTTATTGACTACCTTCTTCATTAGACTAATTCACAATATTCATTAAATTCTTTTGTGCTATAATAATATTTTATTTTATTATTAGCATAAGTTGTTGCATATATATGATCTTTGTCTATTTTTGAAATTGCACCATCACCAAGCCCCAGTAATGAATGATTTAAAAAGCGGGTATTATGTATTTGCTTATTTTTAGAAACGTCGTCTTTTACCATTTCATTTAAAACTGTTTTTTTATACTTCTTTCTTATCTCGGATATTTTTTTAATAATTTCTCTGTCATTTTTAAAATCATTATATTTTAAATAATCTAATCTTTTTGACAATGTAACATCATTGATTATTAAATCATAAATATTTATTTGATCGGGATTTATTTTTTCAATTAGACATAAATCTCTCAAGAATGATTTTTTGTCTTGGCCAGCTATCCCAGCAATTAACTCTAAATTAACTCTAATATTATTATTCTGAGAATATTTAACAAGCTCTTTGATAATTTTAATATCTACAAACTGTCTATTATTTAACTTCAAAACCTTTTTATCAAAAGATTGGATGCCAATAGTAATTCTATTAACATTATAATTTTTTAGTATATTAATTTTATCTTTACTAAAACTAGCCGGTGAAGCCTCAAAAGAAAAATGGGTTTCTCGTAAATCATAGCTTTCGTATAAGATTTTTAAGGTTTGCTCTAATTGTTTATTGCTTAATATAGATGGCGTTCCTCCGCCAAAATATAGTGTAGAAACTTTTTTATTTTTAAATAATGGAGAAAATTGTTTAATTTGCTTATTTAGATTTATCAAATAAGCATCTAGTTTTTGTTTGCTAATGTTTTCTGTATAACAATCACAGAACAAACAAACATTTGAACAAAAAGGGATGTGGACATATATTCCTAAGTCTAGGTCAGTAATATTATTTTTCCAAGCATTAATGAGGTCTTTTTTTAAAAGAACCTTTTTCTCATTGCCAAAAACAAAACATTTGTAGGTTTTTTTTCTGACTTCTACTCGGGCATTATTTTGCATTGTTTTCTACAATTCTTTTCATTAGTTTTTTCTCGTCAAACAAAAACAAGGAACTTACATGTCTCTCAAGAGGGTCTATTGGAAAAATTAATTCTTTTTTATTTTCCCTTACTTTCCCTAAAGATTTCAAATCGCTAATTTCTTTTTTGAAATCATCCCCCAGCTTGCTTCCAAAATATCTCTCATACTCTTTAAAAGTGATACTTTTTCTATTTGCCAGTGTTTGTAATATAAAATATATTTTCTCTCTTCTCTCGTCAAAATCCATTGACCAGTAATTTTTTTCTTCAGCGTCAAATATCTTTTGATCATTAGTGTCGCTGGTTATATGATATTGCATGTTTTTAAATATATAAGAACTAGCGCTAGTCCCTAGGGCAAACAAAGAGCATGGCTTTTCATAATTCAGAGGAGATGTGTAGTCATAGGAAGAGGTATATTTTTCTTTGAAATTTTTGATATAAAAAGTAGGTTCTGCTGATGTAAAAATTTCGTTATTTGTATTTTTTGTTAAGTATCCGAATTTATGTTTATTTTTTATTATTTCTCCTCTAACTGTCCCTGCCTTTTTGTTTAAATCTTTTAAGAACCTAACATTGTCATTATTATAAAACTTTTCTAAATAAAGCTTAGATGGTTTTAGAGGATAAAGGGCTATAGTATCTGGCTTGAGAGCAGAAAGTATTTCAAAGCTGTTTAATATCTTTTCGTTTGAATCTCCCACTAAGCCTATCATAAGATCGGTATTAACCTCAAAATCAAGGCTTTTTGCCATTTTTATGACCTTTTTTATTAAATCAAGACCTTGTTTCTCCCTGTTGGCGAGCTTTAATACGTTTTTATCAAAATTTTGAACCCCAAAGCTTATTCTATTAAAACCATATCTTTTAATTAACTTTAATTTAGATAAAGTTGTGCTTTTCGGATTTGATTCAAAAGTCCTTTCTCCTCCTACGAACAGAAAAGATTTAAATAGCTTATTTAGAATTTTTTCTAATTGTTTTTCATTTAAAATAGATGGTGTCCCTCCTCCAAAATACAAGCTTGAAAAAGTTTTTCCTTTAAAAACATCTTTAAAATAATCTATCTGACTTTCTAGATTTTTTATATAGCTATTTATATTTTTTTCACTTGCCTTTCTGGAATAATACATACAATAAGAACATCTTGAATCGCAAAAAGGAACATGAACATAAAAATTTAAAACGTGTTCTTTTTGATTGTCTTTAAAAAAGGTTTTCCAATTTTCTCTTATTTCCTCGGCACTTATCTTTTTATTATTTTCAATTAAAACAAGTAAATCGGCTAAAAAGAAGTTGTTATAGTTTTCTTTTTGAGTTACTAAAAAATTTTTATAGTAATTATATCTTCTCTCAAGATTTTCTTCTTTCTTCTCAATAACTGGAACAAATTCATCCCAACCAAACATCTCAGGATATTCTCTCCAGGGCCCCTCGCATATTGAGTAATATTTACACAATTCGCATTCTTTTCTCTTACTCTTTCCTCGCTCTAGACGATACTTAGTGTAATCATCTATAACAAAGCCAGCGTCAAAAACAGCAGATTCGGGGATAATTTTCTCTGCTATATAATTCTCATATCCAGGCATAAGGCAATACGGGACGGCTTCTGTCATTACTCTTGTATTGTTTTTTATAGCTATATCAAGACCTTTTTTAATATATGGCATTGCTTTTTTTACTTCCGGAACAATATCTTTTCTATTTTCCCAAGCTGTCCCAACTATATGAATAAAAGCGAACTGAAATTGATCCACTTTTAAATCCACTAAAAGCTTTGCAATCTTGGGTAAATCTTTATAGTTTTTTTTATTAACCACAACGTTAACTATCACTTCCTGTTTTAATTTTTTCAGATTCTTAATACCAGAGACAACTTGATTAAAAGCTCCCTTCACACCAACAAGCTCATCATGAATATCTGACTTTGAACCATGGAGAGCCGGAGAAAACTGATTTGCGCCATGTTTTATTAGCTTTTTACAATATTCTTCATAAGAAAACATCCTGCCGTTGCTTTGGATTTGAATTGTTTTATACGAAAGAGACTTTGCAAATGAAACAAAAAAAAGCAAATCTTTATTTATAGTTGGCTCTCCTCCCGTAAAAACAACCGAGTCTGCCCCCCTGCTAATTCCGCTTTGCAGTTCCTTCATTACCACCTTTTTACTTTTTGCAGGCAGGCTAAAACGTTTTTCTCCCTGAACACAAAAACTGCATCTATTATTGCAATTAAAGCCTATTTTTACATCTACCCTAGAGCTCATAAGTTTTTAGGTTATTTACAAATTTTGTTAAAATAAAGTCAATTTCCTTATTGTCTTGTGATGATTCTTTTATAAACTTATTAATTCTTCTATAGGTATCTTCTATTTTTTTATTGCTTTTCAGTTTCTGAGAAAGATCTTCAAAGGAATTAATTTCTTCTATGTTCCCAACAACCATCTCTGCTCTTAAAAAATTAAATTTGCTCAACATAAAAGCGTTATTTAAAAATATATCTCCATTAACATCAATAATAACCTCTTGATTAAAAAAGAATAAATCATTATTTATATCTTTATTTTTTATATATATATCTGAGATTTTATTTTTTTTATAAAAAGCTGTAATGCTATTAAAGTTTTTTTCAAGCGTATTCATGTTTTTTTTGTTCCACTTCTGAAAGGCAGCTGGTAAAAAATTAAATTTTTTAAAACCCAGATTATAGAGATACAAAAAATTGTCGTAGAGTTTATGAGAATTATTTGGACTGGCCACCATATTAATTATTATCTTTTTTTTGCTTTCTTTATTTAGCCCAATCATTCTCTTGAATGCCTCATCTGCTTCCTTAGATTTCCTTTCTGCAGAATAAGTATCCCAATCGCCGTCCAAACTTAAGCTTAAGTTTAAGTTGTGTTTATGAAAAAGATTTGCTTTTTTATTGTCTATTTGCAATCCGTTACTAGTCAAATAGTATTTTACAATCTTCTTGCCAAAGTCTGTTTCTATTAAATTTTTTATGTTTTTGAATTCAAAAAGAGGCTCTCCACCGAAAAATTTCAAAGAAAACCTCCTGTTTTTTTTATCATTTTTTATAAGTAACGCTATTTTATCGTAGATAGCTTTTTTTTGCGG
>RRYU01001553.1_pt1 | contig 20391 bp, 21 predicted proteins | sample 2162651 | NCBI WGS metagenome assembly RRYU01 (sample SAMN10267283, study PRJNA491782) | microbial mat metagenome | isolation source: biomat in the production well | place: Japan: Minami-Kanto gas field, natural gas well KTG3 | collected 2017-06 | reverse complement strand
ATTGGCCTTGACTTTCGTACCATCAAGACTGACGCTGCCAAGCTTCAACACGCCCATTTCGTGGGCAATACTGAGCACCTGGAGAAACAAGCCCTGAAGCTCTGATGAAAACCGTTTGCGGAATGCCGCAATCGTATCATGATCTGGATGCTGATTACCAGTGAGGTAGCGGAACGCCACAGAATCATAGGTTGCCTGTTCAAGCTTTCTGCTCGAAAACACGCCGGTTGCATACCCGTACAGAATCAGTGACAACAACATGGCTGGATCATATGGCGACGAGCCTCTGCCGGAATAGGCATTTCTCAGTGACGACAGATCAAGCTGGCTGACGATATCGACAATAAAACGAGCAAGATGATCCTTTGGCAGCCAGTCCTGCACAGAGGGAGGAAACAGAAACGGAGTATCACGATCGGCTTTGATGAAATCGACACGCATAATGCTGAAACAGTAAAAATGAGCTGTCGCCCTGAACAAAAAAAATGGACTTAAAACGCTTTAATATAATAAAATAACAATGACTAAACTGATTGTCCTGATGGTTTTAAGTCCGACAGGCTGCTAGCGAGCCAACAAGTCCTGCACGCAACGGATTGAGATGAATGTAGCTGACCAGTCTGAGAAAGTAAGCATCCTCTTCACAAACGATCGATTTATACCGGTTCTGGAAAAGATGGCCATGCCTCTGATGCCTGCGATTATATCCACTCGCGTAACCAGTCAACAGCTTGTGCATAAAGGTCGAAAGCCCCGCTGCTCCGCTTTTCATTAGGATATGCGCATGATTTGTCATCAGCGCCCATGCAAAAATGCTCGTTCCCGTTTCCGACGCAACCTTGCCCATGCGGGAGACAAAAAATCCACGGTCTTCATCGTCAGCAACGATGCTGTTCCCTTCAATCCCCCGGACCATAACGTGGTGCAATGTCCCTGGCGCGTCAAGTCTCGCTCCTCGCGGCATATACGTTTTCCTGATCGATGTTATGAACTTGTAAAGTCTTGTCTGTATCTGAAAAGATAAGACGTCTAATCAATAACTTTAAATAGTTGTGAGCGTCCCCTTTTTCCCTGCCCGGTCGAACCGGGTTATGCAGGAATGAAGCTGGAGTCCCCCATGTAACCGGGTGCAATCCGATTCCCCTCAGCTCGGTTATTTTTCGTCGTATGCCCTGATATACTGTGATTTCGGATCGCCAAGTACGTTGAACCACGACCCGTACGTCGGATTCGGAAGTATGAACCATTTTTTACCCCATTTCGCCCGGTTTTCCTCGACCAGACGATCACGCTCGGCGGGGGAGATATTTTTCTTGACGTTCGGCAGAAAGTCGCCCAGATCGTCGCCGAAGAGCATGATGATCCGGTACTTATGGGCAACAGCTTCCCTCCGGCTTTTTTTCTCCGACGTCCAGTCTTCCTTCTCCCCTTTCAGAAGCACGTGTTCAGGTGAAACATCCGTCACGCCGACCCTGGCGAGATTCTCGATGGTATCGATTTCCTGCATGCATCCCGATTCCGAACCGTCACGCTTGCCGCACTCCCTGTTCGAAATGAAGATAACCGTGACATTTTTCTTCTTCATCGCATTGATAAACGCCACTGCTCCAGGAATAGCTGTCGCCTCTTTCAAGGCGACCCACTCATCCCATGTCTCCGCGCTCCATTGCCCGTTTTCAAGCACAACTTTTCCCATGTACCTTGAATTATCCAGAACGGTCTCGTCAATATCCATGACGACAGCTGGAGGCAGTTTCGAACAGTTTCCGGTCTGTTCTTCAGTAGCGACCCATGACTTGTCGGAAATAGCCGCGTCGATATGCTTCATAGCCGACTGGTACGCCTGTGTCGTATTGGCCCTGTATTCTGCCGAAGACTGCATCCATAGAAGGCTGTTGAAATTGTTGTTCGCGGTCGATGAACAACCTGTCAAAAACAGGGCGAAAACACCGTGGCAGATCGATCTGTAACGATTTTTCATACAAGAAACCTCGCGTTCGGGTATGCGATTAAAAAAAGAAAAGACGAATGCGATACACAACTTCAGAATGCGATCTCATGCAGGTCGCATGTAAAATAAATCTTCATAGTCTATCAGTTCAAAAAGATACGGCATTATCGGCTTTCCTGCATGACCTATGAAGTGTTTTTGATAAAAACCTCCACACCGCAGGAGTTGTCGTCAACCTTGTTATTAAGGAAAAGCGTGGGAACTTGTTTCCCCGCGACGAACAATTAACCGGCACAGGCTGTTAGGTTTTCAACGATTTTATAGAATAGTCAACCAGCAACAAACCTATTATGAAACAACAGAAAGTACTCGTAGCCGGGGCATCGGGCTATCTCGGGCGGTATGTCGTAAAAGAATTCGCGGAACGCGGCTACACCGTAAGAGCACTCGTAAGAACCCCAGAAAAGCTCTCGGTCGATGGCCCATGTCTTGAACCGGCGATCGCGGATGTCGTTGCCGAAGTGTTCACGGGCGACGCGACCGACCATGCCTCGCTGAAAAACGCCTGCGAGGGCGTCGATATCGTTTTTTCCTGTATGGGCCTGACAAAACCGCAGGAGAACGTCACCAGCGAGGAGGTTGATCATCTCGGCAACAAGGCGCTGCTCGATGATGCTCTCGCGCACGATGTAAAGAAATTTGTCTACATCTCGGTATACAATGCCGAGAAAATGATGGACGTCGATGTCGTCAGAGCACATGAGCTCTTCGTCAGGGACCTGCAGGCATCCGGCATGCCTAATACCGTCATCCGTCCGACCGGCTTCTTTTCAGATATGGCTATGTTCTTCTCTATGGCACGCTCCGGACATATGTTCATGCTGGGAGACGGTGAAAACCGGGTAAACCCGATTCACGGTGCGGACCTCGCCAAAATCTGTGCAGACGCTATCACTGGAGACAAGCGGGAGATTAGCGTGGGAGGACCCGACACCTACTCGTTCAACGAGACGGTAACCATGGCGTTCCAGGCACTTGGAAAAAGCCCATGGATAACGCATATCCCCATGTGGGTTGGCGATGCAGCCCTTTTTTTTACAGGCTTCTTCAACAAAGGACTCGCCGGGGTTATGTCTTTTGCTGTCGCCGTCAGCCGTCTGGATACCGTCGCCCCGACAACCGGTACGCGGCATCTCAAAGATTTTTTTCAGGAACTTGCAGCACAAAACAACCGATAAACGTAAAAAGCACAACGACGGACAGCAGACATTCTCACGAATTGCTGTTCGTCTGCTCATATCAGAGTCCTGTTCTTTACTCTTTAATCCCACATCATTCTGTCACGCAACTGTTGCTGTACTATTGTGTGATATGTTTTTTGTATCCTGATAAACACAAGAAAACATCCTGAAAAAAGTGACGTAACACAGACACAAAACATATCTAACAACAAGAATGACATAGCTGTCATATATTAAAATCATCTCTATACGCATCATCCATCGATTTCAAGCGTGAACATAATCACCGGTTCTTTATATTCTACAACTAAAATCCCCCCACTCGAAACGCAACGTCGCACAACGAAAATGCCATTTTCGCTGGCGCGTTACATGATATGATCAGACAACCATCGCGGTTAGCTTTTTTGTTCAAGCGACCCATGATATCCGGAAAAGGAAAACGCCATGGAATCGGATGCGTCAAAAACACAATCAGCTTCTTCAACAAGCATTGACGACATAAATTCCTCCCTTATCTGGAACAACTTCCCTGACGGGCTGTATCTCCATCCGATTCTTGAGAACGGAGAGCCGGGAATTTTTGAGCTGGTCAATGATACGGCATGCCGGGCACTGGGATACCGTCGAGAGGAACTGCTGCAAATGAGCCCGCGTGAACTTGACGACCCTGATTTTTCTGCAGAATATATCAGAACCGTTATGGACAAACTGTCGCAGGAAGGGCAGGTTATCTTCGAGGCGGTTCAACGCCATAAAAACGGCAACATCATACCTGTTGAAATCTGTGCAAAGCAAATTCAGCTGCACAACAAGCCCTACATTCTATCCACAGCCAGATACCTTTCCCATCGAATGCTGGCCACCGGCACCCTGGCCGAAAGCAATGAACGCCTTCGAACCATTATGAGAAAGGCACATGCCGGAAGCTGGGAATGGGATGTCGTTACCAATGAGAATTTCTGGTCAGAAGAAATATGGCACCTCTACGGACTTGAGCCATATTCATTTGAACCTTCCTATGAGGTATGGCGTCAAACAATCATCAGGGAAGACAGAGAACAAACCGAGCGTATCATCAACCATGCCGCTGCACACGGTCAGGAATTCACCATTGAATGGCGAGTATACGATAAACAGGGGAAACACCGATGGCTCATGTCAAAAGGAACGCCGATCATGAGCGAAAACGGAACCGTCTGCCGCTATATAGGCATGGTAATAGATATCACTGAACAAAAAAACATCGAGGAGGAAAAAAAGGGGCTGGAACGTCAGATACTTCAGTCACAGAAAATGGAACTGGTCGGTCAGCTTGCCGGGGGTATTGCTCATGATTTCAACAATATGCTGGCAATCATTCTTGGTAACGCTGAAATTGCACAAAGTCAACTCAAAACAACCAACGAGCTCTACGATGATATCGAATCGATCCGAAAAGCGGCAACCCGATCAGCCAACCTCACACGCCAGCTGCTGGCATTTGCACAGAAGCAGAATATTTCTCCGAAAATTCTCGATATCAACACCGTTATCGATGGCATGCTCAGCATGCTCACCCCTTTGATTGGAGAGAATATTGCACTCATCTGGGAACCCTGGCCGGAAAAATTATCGATTAAAATCGACCCGTCACAACTCGATCAGGTACTTGCAAATCTTTGTGTGAACGCTCGTGACGCCATTACAGATAACGGGACCATTACGATTTCGACAAGCCTTGTCCATTTTGATAAAGCCCAATACCTTGAGAAACATTGCTGCAGTCATCCGGGAGATTATGTTCTTCTCACTGTCGTCGATAGCGGCGAGGGAATCAGCAAACGCAACCTTCCTCATATTTTCGAGCCTTTTTTCACCACAAAAAGTACCGACAAAGGCAGCGGACTCGGTCTGTCCACCGTATATGGCATCGTAAAACAGAATAGCGGGTTTATAGAATGCCAGAGCCGGATACATCAGGGCAGCACCTTCAGCATCTACTTTCCGCTGTATACCGGCAACGGCACCAGGCATGTCGATACAGAACAGCATCTCGGGGTATCGTCGGCGTTTCCTGATGCTAAAACAGTCATTCTCCTGGTCGAAGATGAACCCGATATTCTGAAGTTCTGTATGAAACTGCTTGAATCCTCGGGATATGAAATTCTTACCGCATCAAGTTCAGCAGATGCGCTCAAGGTTGCAGAATCATTTCCGGGAACCATTGAGCTGCTTCTGACCGATGTTGTGCTCCCCGACATGAATGGCTGTGATCTTTCAAATAAAATCCGTTCGATCAGGCCTTCAATGAAATCCGTTTTCATGTCAGGGTACTCGGCCGATATCCTTGAACGTCATGGTCGATATGACACAACGTTCAACTTTATACAGAAACCGTTCTCCGCAAAAGAACTCACAGCTGCAATCCAAGAAACCCTTTGCGGCTGATCGACATGAAGGGCAGGAATACAGAACTCTTTCATTTACAAGCAGTAAACACCAACCAATGAACCTCAATAGCGTGAATACGCAATCTGCTGACGGTGACGAGGCAGGAATTCTCAAACAGGAATTTCTTGATAACGTAAGCCATGAAATCCGTACCCCGCTGCATGGAATCATCGGGATGTCCGAACTTCTTCTTGAGAGCGGATTAAACCTCGAACAACGCAAATATGCCGATACTATTCAATCCAGCGCAGATGCCCTCCTGAGACTGGTCGATGGCATTCTGACGTTTTCGAGAACCAACACAGGAACGTTGAAACTCGAGGAGAAGCAATTCGATCTCCATAATCTTCTTGAAAAGATCAGAAACAATTTTGCGTTCCTCTGTGCAGAAAAAGAACTGGATCTGGCCATTGAGATCGATCCTGATCTTCCAGCAATACTCTTCGGTGATTCAGAGCGAGTGCGCCAGATGCTTACCATTCTCATTGAAAACGCTGTCAAGTTTACGTCGGAAGGATCAATAACAATTGCCGCTACTGCTGAATCACACTCATCGGATGCCATTATGGCCAGCTTCAGCGTGCAGGACACCGGAATCGGAATCCCGCGAGAAAAACTCGACCATATTTTCGAGCCATTTTTTCAGGCTGACTCTTCTTCTACAAGAGCATATGAAGGATTAGGACTGGGATTGCCGCTCCTGAAACAACTTGCATTTATCATGGGAGGAACAAGCGGTGTTAAAACCGGTCAAGAACACGGCTCGTGTTTCTGGTTCACCATACCCCTGAAACCTGCCGTTGAGGATATGCATGAAAAGAAAAGAAAAAAAACGATTCCCGATCAGCAACCGTCCGAAACAGAACCGACAGGCTCATCACAAACCCAAGGGCTCCAGGAAAACACCTCTCATCAGCGGCAACCCGGCGAAAAAAAACACGCTCGAATTCTTGTGGTTGACGACAATATCGTCAATCGAACAGTGGTCCTGATCATGCTGCAGAAACTGGGGCTTGGTGCCGATGTAGCCGTAAACGGCATTGAAGCCGTGCAAAAGGCAGAAAAAAATGACTATGAACTCATTCTTATGGATATCCAGATGCCTGAAATGAACGGACTTGAGGCAACAAAACTCATTCATTCCCATCAGAAAGACAAACGGACGCCGGTCATCGCCCTGACCGCTCACACGATGCAAAGCGATAAACTGGATTGCATAAATGCAGGAATGGTTGATTTCCTGACAAAACCCCTTCACCCCGATACCCTGGCACAAGCCTTGCGCCAATGGCTGCCGGGGTTCCATCAGTAAACCCTGCGCAAACAGAAAAACCTTCCTGACTGACGTGATTTTATAGTTATCTTGTATAAGATCAAACCCGAAAATCATGTCGAATCAAAAAGAAGCCGCTGTATCCCTGCAGGAGCAGATACGAAAACTCGATGCCAAATGCAGGGAGTTACAAGCAAAACTCTCTTCTCAGGCGGAGTTTATCAGCGCTGTAACCGCAGCTTCTGATTGCTTTGGCGCATATAAAGATGCGTCGCTTGTCTATCAGATGGTAACCCCTTCCTTCTGCAGCCTGACCGGAAAATCCGAATCTGCCATACTTGGAAAAACAGATGAAGAGATCTTCCCGCCTTCTGAAGTCAGCAGGTACAGCGCAGGTGACCGCGACATACTCGCGCAGAAGCTAACGGACATGAAAGATTCATGGCGCATGAAGAAAGGTCCAGGCTATCGCGTTCTGGAAATAACCAAAAAGCCGGTTGTCGGCAGTGACGGCAACCCTTCCGGAATTATGGTTACGGGCATCGACATAACCCGTGAAGAACAGCTCGAAACCGAGCAGCAGGGGTTTTTCAACATCGTTCCTGCCATGCTCTGTATCGCTTCTGCAGATGGCTATTTTTTAAAACTCAATCGTGAATGGGAAAAGGTTCTTGGATATTCACATGAAGAACTCCTCTCCACCCCTGTTTTGGATTTCATTCATCCGGAAGACAGAGCGGCTACCCAAAAGGAAATAGAACGGCAACTCCAGGGAAACACAACAAGAAGCTTTGTCAACAGATACATGGCCAAAGACGGTTCATACCGTTGGTTTGAATGGAACGCTACTCCTGCTGTCGACAACAGACTCTACGCTGTTGCACAGGATATAACAAGCAAGCTGGATCACGAAAAACAACTGCAGCTCTGGGCTGATGCATTCAGATATTGCGCTCACGGGATAGCAATAGGCCTTCCGGCCAGCAACAGGATTCTCACCTGCAATACTGCATTTGCCGAACTGTACGACAAGGAAATAAGCGAGGTTGAAGGATTACCGATTGCCGATATATTTGCCCCGGAAGAAAGAAAGCGGATTAATCAGTGTCTCAGTGAAGCAGATGTGAAAGGACACTGTAAATATGAAACAAGGATACTGAAAAAAGACGGCTCGGCATTACCTGTTCAAATAGAGCTTGTCAGCGTCTTTGATCACGAAAAAAATATTCTCTACCGTATAGCAACCATGGAGGACATTGCAGAGCGGATCAGAACGGAAAGCGATATCCGTGAAAGTGAACTGAGATTCCGTTCGCTCGTAGAATCATCACCTCTTGCAATTTTTGTTCAAACAGGCGGTTGCTTTGCCTACCTCAATCCCCAGGCCATCCTTCTTTTCGGGGCATCAGATCAAGAGGATCTGGTTGGCAAACCGGTAGTGGACCACATCCACCCTGACGACCGCCAGGCTGTCAGAGACCGGATAGAAGCCCTTAACACACAAAAAAAGGCGGTCCCGTTACAAGAAGAAAAAATTGTGCGCTGTGACGGAACGCTTGTCGATGTCGAAGTCAATGCCGTTCCTTTTGAGTACAATCAACAGGATGGCGCGCTGGTATTCGTCAACGATATAACTGCCAGAAAACAAAGCCAATCAGAAAGAAGCAAACTTGAGATGCAGCTTTTTCAGGCACAACGAATGGAGTCGATCGGGAGGCTTGCCGGAGGCATTGCCCACGACCTCAATAACTTGCTTACACCGATTCTCGGATACTCGGAACTACTGTCCGGTCAATATTCTGCAAACAAGGACATTGTTAATGATATCGATATCATCCACCAGGCTGGCCTGAGAGCAAGAGACCTTATATGGCAGTTGCTGGCATTCAGCAGAAATCAGACGCTTGAATTCAGGATTATCGATCTCAATACCATTATCAAAGGCTTTAAAGATCTGCTCAGGAGAACAATCCGGGAAGATATCGATATCACCTACGACCTTACCAGAACGTCTCTGACGATCAAAGGTGACATCGGCCAGATCGAACAGATCATCATGAATCTGGCCATCAATGCTCAGGATGCCATGAACAGCGGAGGCAAAATACGTATCGCGACAAAAAAAACAACCCTTGAAGAGGCTGATAATGAGTTACCACCGGGATCCTATGCGCAACTGATCGTCTCTGACAGCGGATGCGGTATCGATGCCAATACACTGCCTCATATTTTTGAACCGTTCTATACCACGAAAACCAACATAAGCGGCACCGGCCTCGGACTGGCGACGGTCTATGGCATCGTAGGTCAGCACAACGGAGAAATACGCATATCAACGCAACGACAACAAGGCACTTCATTCTCCATTTTCTTTCCGATTGAAACCGGCAATGCAAACCCGTTGCGCCTGCAGCAATCAGCATGCGTTCCGACACAACACAAAGGGTCAATTATCGTTGTCGAAGACGACACTATGGTCAGAACATTTGTCGTTCGAGCCCTTCGCAATAAAGGCTATAGCGTCGCTGAAGCTCCTGACGGCAAATCATGCCTGAAATTGTTTTCCTCGTTATCTGACCTGCCGACACTCATCATCACCGATGTTGTCATGAAGGGAATGAGCGGTAAAGAGTTGTACGAAAAAATTCTCAACATTGACCCCTCGGTGAAAGTACTCTATATGTCCGGTTACACGAAAAACATCATTACCGATCACGGTATCCTTGACCCAGGAATCATTCTGCTGAAAAAACCATTTTCAAGCCAGATGCTCTATGAAAAAGTGGATCAGATGTTATGCCGAAAATAATCTGAAACCGCCCCATCAGCAATCCTTCCATGGATCTTCAGACCTGAAGCGACAGATGCATCATATTGTTGGCTGATCCCAGCCAATGCACGATATCGACAATCAAGGCAGGAAAAACGATCAGAGAATCAGGAAAACACAAAAAAAGCCGCTGAAACAGCGGCTTTTCACAATTCTCTCTGATAACAATATCAATACTGGTAACGTCTTGCGGGGCGCTCAGCACGGGGCTTTGCCTCGTTGACTTTAATGGTGCGGCCATTAAGATCAGTGTCATTGAGAGATTCGATCGCTTCGGAAGCGTCCTCACTGCTCGGCATTTCAACAAAACCGAAACCTTTTGAACGACCGGTAAATTTATCGGTTATGATATTTGCGCTTGAAACATCGCCGAATTCACCAAAGGCCTCACGAAGATCTTCTTCTGTAACACCGTAATCCAGATTGCCAATGTAAATGTTCATATTTTCTATGTGATACTTTGTGCTTTGATCATACTATACGCTCACAAATAATCAAAAGCACAAATCACCTGAAAGCGCCAAACCATTCTCTGGTTAACGTAACAATATACTTTCTTGTCAGGATATAACAACAAAAAAAGAATTTTTTATACAAAACCTATTTCTCCTGGCGGGATTTTCTGCTCAATCCGAACCAGATAAGCGCGGCAATCAGGAAAACCGAGAGGAAACCGCTGACCTCCCGGGCAATTTGGATCATAATCCCATGAAATTCCATACAGCTCTGTTTAACCAGCAATGAAAGGGAGTGCTCTCCTGTCGTTATTGATAATAACGTGAAACCCTACAAAAAATAGACGGATCAACCGCCAACAATGCGATCCTGTCCTGGCCGGAAGACTGCGAGACAATCCTCTTGAAGCAATCAGATACATGAGCTTTGGGGGCCGGAATGCATGCCAGGTAAAATACAAACAATAATCTTTTTTTCACGTCACACCGAAAAACAATAAACCCCACAGCAACACCTTGCAGACTGGTACGATATTGAATGTCGGGTTATGAACGCTCGAGGAAAGATGCATCGGGCGGTGGTCACGAAGAAAGGTGAATGGCGTATACAATTTCCGGCAAAGAACCCTCCGAAGGGACTAACGAACAGCGAGCGGCTTGCATTGTTCCACAGAAGAAGAAAAGCATCGAAAAAGCTATGAAAAAAGGTTTTCAGAGTGCATGGCAGCTGAATTTTTTGTAACATGCAGGCTTATATCCATACAGCTGATATCCTATGCAAGCATCACTTTTTGCCTTGTTTGTCACTGTCTTCGGCATCGGCCTTGGTCTTGGATTCATCCTGGGAAAAACCTACAGCAAGGCGACCGAAAGGCAAAACGGGCACCTTGTTCGGGTTGGGCAGTCAAATGTCAGCGGCAGAGGTGTTTTTGCCGCGAAAAACATAGCACAGGGGGCTGTCATCGAACGCTGCCCTGTTCTTGAACTGGATGAGAACGATGTCGGGGGGGAACTGATGAACTACGTCTTTTACGGCGATAATGAATCAAAGCGTCTCGTTGCCATGGGCAACGGCATGCTGTTCAACCACTCATCGTTCCCCAATGTCGGATACTACCTTGATGATACGCCTCTTGGACCGGAACTCGTTATTTATGCCCTGCGAAACATTAAAAAGGATGAAGAGATGTTTTACAATTACGGGGACGCCTGGTGGACAAGCCGTGATATGACAGATGCAAGCTAATCCTCAGCAGTTTCTGAAAGGCGCATCAACTCTTTCACATAGCCTACATGGCGCTTTTCATCCATCATGATACGAAGCATGAACTGCTTGATTTCAGGATCATCAACCATGTCGGCAAGTTCCTGTGACTCTCTTGCCATACGCTCCTCGAGTTCGAGAATCTGGCGAAAGTATGCGGTGTAGGCTTCTTTAGTAAACATCTCGGTTACTGTTGGCAATCGTTGTCAGAAGATCCTTCATGACCTGCTCATGGGTACGGGACTCTTCGGTCAGCTTTTCGAGCAGATCGGTCATCTTTTTTCGAACGTCGTCGCTGACGCCGGAAAGCTGAAGCGTATCCTTGAGATGCTTCGTATAAAGCGCAACGGCTACCTCCTCGGTGTTGATGTCATCCCGGAGTCTTTTGATGAGTTCCTTTCTGGTGATCATGAAAGAAGAGTGTTGAGTCGTTGACGACAATGGTGACGAAGGTAATATGCAAAAAAAACAGGGTTCCCCCGCAAACGGGAAGATGACCTGTCCGCTCTCACTCCTGAATTGCAATGTCCCTTGCCGCGCACCATTCCCGCAACAGCCTGCTGGTATGGTGGGATTGGTAGTCCTGCCAGTCCTGCAGCCTGCCGTTAGCTTCGAGCAATGCGGTATATTTTCCCCAGGAATCTTCCGGATCGGCAAACGCATCGCGAACGCCGGCGTATTCAGATGGCAGAAATTCATCGATAAAATCAAATGCCAGCTCCCTGCCGAGATCAAGAGAATTCCGGTGAGGAATAAGAAAACAGTTTCCCGAATTCATATCCCGGCCCCGCCGTTCATCAAGCCCGAGTGTTTCCGAAAAATAGAAAATTTCTCCTGCGTCCTTACAAAGATATGCGAAATTATCCCCTTCCTCAGCAGAACTTACAAACTCAAAAGCCATTTCAATTTCTGAATACGTGAACTTCATTGCATTGACTCCTTTTCGACTTCTTCTACCACGACGCCCATATTATATATCAGGACCATGTTGCCGTCGTGAGCAAACTTGATCTTGTTGCCGTATTCTGTCGGCTCTATATCTATTCGCCCCTGGTAGGTCCTGACAGGCTCCCCCGATGCGGAATAAACGGTAACCCTCCGCTCCAATCCAACCCATTTGGACTGAAAATCCTTGACGCCACGCTGAAATTTCTGAGAGCAGCCGGAAAGCAAAACGGAAGCTGTCAATATGATAAAAAGAAATGGTTTCTGCATACTATAAGCGTTCGTTAAGAATGTTTTTCAGGCTCACATGATTCAGCTGTACCGGATTATTTTTACTTCTTGTACGCTCGACGATCAGATCAAGATCATTCCGGCAAATACCGTATTGACTCAAACGGGGAAATTGAAGACGATCCTGCCATGACTGCAGAATGTCGATCAATGCATCGCAGGAGGCATCAGTGTCAAGCCCCGGTCTGCAACTGAAAAGCCTGCCTGCACGGCCATATTTCTCGAGCGCAGGGCTTGTCCGGCCAACGTCTCTCAAGCGACTGATATTTTCTTTTGTTGACGAACACAGGAGGGTTGCACAGAGCGTGCCATGGGGAATATCGATATACCCGCCGATCGATGAGGCAAAGCCGTGTACGACACCAAGTCCCGCATTGGCAAGCGCCATTCCGGACATCAGGGTTGCATAGGCTATATCGGCACGAACATTGACATCGCCTGCGCCGTCAGAACATGCGGCCAAGAAAGAACGATGAAAGTGTTCAAGACCGCTCCAGGCAAGAGCATCGGTATACGGAGAGGATGAAGGAGACAGATAGGCTTCAAGAAGCTGCGTAAAGGCATCCATACCGGAAGCCGCCGTCAGCTCCGGCGACAAAGACAGCATAAGCCGGGGATCAATCAGCGCAATCTCCGGAACCAGCGCCGGATGACGTAAAGAGCGCTTGAAACCGTTTTTTCCAATGCTGCTTATTACGGCATTGCTGGTTGCCTCACTACCGGTGCCTGAGGTTGTAGGAACAGCGATAAACGGAACTTTTCGGCCGTCATGAGGGATAAAATTCTCATGACCTTCGATGTAGCGCTCAACAGGCTCTTTTTTCAGAAGCATTGCAGAAACCGCCTTGCCGGCATCCATCACACTGCCTCCGCCGATGGCAACAACGACATCGACGCCAGGCTCACCGTAGCGGGACACCGCCTTGTCGATAAGCTGCGGATGCGGCTCCATGCTGACAGTCAGATGGTCATACTGCAGGGAACGCGAACGGAACTGATCAAAAAGTGATGAGAGAACGCCGGATTTACTCAGGGTGCTGACCCCGGTAAGGACGAGAACATGCCGTCCGAATCCGGCCGTCAGGTCCGGGAGCTCCTGAAGCCTGCCCGGACCAAAAATAACACGGGGCTGACGAAGAAGGGTAAAAACAGAATTGTCCATTACTTTTCAATATCTACGCCTTTGGCCAGTATGGGCACCATGACAAGAATGCCTGAAATTAGCGAAACCGCGCCGAAAGGTCCAACCATTTTTGCTGCCGTAAGACCCAGACCGGCAAGATACGCGCCCCCTGAGTGCAGCATTCCGAAGAGTAGCAGCCATGAAGCAACCGTTGAGAGCATCGGGGTTTTCGATCCGAACCGGCAGATCAGGTACCCGAAAACAAGGTTCAGCAACGCCTCGAGACTGCCGTGCAGGTGAGCGCCGGCAAGCAGTTTTCGCACCGGGCTTTCCAGCCATGCAGGATCGCCAGCCTGCAGAAACCTCATGAGTGCCATGCCAAGACCAAGCGTCAACACAAAGTACAAGGTTGCCGCAATCATGTTTTTCTTTCCTGTAGTATTCATTTTCCAATAGAAGTTAAACGTTATCGAAGAGGTTTTTCGCTCCAGACGATGGAGCCGTTCCTGTCAATATATGCCTGAGAACCTTTCAGGCTGACACGGGCAAGGCCGTTATGAAAGCTCTCCGCCTGGACATAACGGGGCTCGATCACCATCGACCCGACGGTATCGACATACCCCCAGCGTGTAGCCACACGAACGGGGGCAAGACCGTCGCTGAACGGTTTCACATCGCCATACTGCAATGCAACAACTTCTCGTCCGTTCTTGTCGACAAAACCCCATCTGCCGCGGTTTGAAACCCGGGCAAACCCGCCGGAAAAATTCTCGGCTTTGTCGTAGCGGGCAGGTATGACCATAGTTCCCGTGGTATCGATATACCCCCATAAACCGTTCATTCTGACCCTGGCCATGTTTTCAATGAAACTCCAGGCATCTTCAAAACGCGGCTTGATGACCATTGTCCCGGTCGTATCAATAAAACCCCAGAGATTACCGACTTTCACCTTTGCCCTGCTGCCCCAGAAATTATCAGCCTCCGTATAGACAGGCGGAACAATCTGAACACCGTTTTTATCGATATAACCATATTTCCCCTCAATCCTGACCATGCCGAGACCGTGGGAAAAGAAATACCCCTGTTCATACCTCGGCTCGATTACAATGGCGCCGGTCGTGTCGATTGTCCCGTACTTTCCGTCAAGCGCGATAAAAGCCATATCTTCCGAAAAATGGTAACCGAAATCAACTTTGAGCGACCCTACCATGGACCCGTCCTTTCGGATATAGATCTGTTTATCGCCATCATGAACCCTCGCATACCCTTTTTTGAAAGGGGTCACCTGACTGTAACGGGGTTCGATGATATAGCTGCCGGAAGAGTCGATGTAACCCCATTTTTCACCAACTCTGACCGGTGCGGCACCATCACGGAACACATAGGCAATATCGAATTGCGGACGGATCACCATAGTTCCTGAAGGATCGATATAGCCGAATTTGCCATCACTGAACGCCACGTGCAGGGAGTCACCGGGGACAGCATGATCCCCGGCAATCTGTAGCTCCTGCCTGCCCTCCTGAGGATTGCTGCAGGCAGACAATCCGATGGCGACGACAACCGCGGAAAAAGACAATGCAGCAGTCAACCGCTTAATGCTCTTCATGGCCCCTCCTTCCAGTACTGCATCCGCCCTTTCGAATCATGGGATTTCCGCATTCCGGACACATCATGCCCCTGCAGGGAATCCCCTTTCTGTGCTCCGTCTCATAGCCGCATTGGCCGCACATGCAACTGTCCTGAACATTCTGGCCCACCTCTTCACCTTTCATAACAACTCCTCCCTCGATAACAATTGATTTGCCGTGAATGATAGCTTCGGCGACCTTCCTGTGTGCTGAATCGATAATCCGCCCGAAGGTCTGCCGGGAAACATTCATGCGCCGAGCCGCCTCGGACTGATACAAACCTTCGAGATCAGCAAGTCGCAGCGACTCCATTTCATCAACGCTCAGCACAATCTCCCCAAGATTGATTCCTGCAATTCCCTGAGGTTTGAAACACCGCACTTTAGGCATTTCCTTAACCCTTCGGCAACTTTTCGGTCGCCCTACCCTGTTGTTTTCCATATCTAATTATAAGCATATGCTCATTACTTTCAAAAAAAACAACCGGCAGTTCGTAATACTGCCGGTTGATAATAAAAACAATCCTCTGCAAAACAGGCTCAGTCCTCGACGCAGATCTCGCCTTTAGCAATAGCATTGATCGTTACGACAATCAGAATAACGATAACCAGAGCCAGCAGGCCAAGTTCAAACAATGCGAGGTTTTTGAAGAAGACACTGTGGGTCATGTGCAGCATGACGATGGTTGCCAGGGTTTTGGCAGCCAGAGGGAAGGAATAGGCCCACCAGGAGAGAAAAAAGTTGATTTTCGCCAGAATCTGAACCTTGAAAAGAATCAGAATAAACATGAAGAGCGAGAAATAATACATAATCCTGGCGAATGCATCGAGACCGGTCCCGTCATGCCCCATAAGACCAGCCAGCTTAACATAAGCGATAAACGCAATAGCTGGAGGAGCAAAGAGAATGAAAAGCGTGGGAAGCAGTCTGTCAGGAATCGGAGCATGGAAAAACATGCGGTACATCACGATGGTGAACAAAGCGATCCAGAAGATCAGGCCAACCGAGAAGAAAAACCATGAAATCTCGATAAAACCATGAGGAACACCGGCAATAGGAACAATCAGCGACCCGACAATCGGAATAAACCACCCGGGAGTCATCTGCTCAATCTTGAAATGTGTATGCCGGATCCAGATAGAAATAATAACGATCGAGGCGATAAACTGCAGCACGGCGCCGATCGACCAGAGATACAAGGAAATCTGCATGTCGCGATCAAGATATGCCACGCTGAGCACAAGAAAGATTTTAGCGATCAGCGGGAAAAAGTTGATCTTGACCGGATGATTGAACTCCTTTTGGAGAGATGAGGGATATTTGACCAGTTTCAGGAGATAGATCAGAGAAACCAGGGCAAAAAGAGCGATCGTGGCATAAAGAAGCACCGTTGCCGGCATTTCAAGCAAAGGCATTATCCCCTGCCCGTTCTGACCGCCGACTTTCTGAACTGCAAGCGAAAAACCCGCCATACCCAGAACGATTGCAAAAAACGTAATATGAAAATTCTGCAAACGTAACGGCGTTTCATGAGAAGGTGAAACCGCGTTATTACTCATTGTCATTCGTTGATTATATGGTTAAAAAAAAGTTCATGATTCGCGAACTCTCGTCGTCACTTCAAACTCGGGCGCATCCTGAATATGCTTTTTCACGGCACAAAGATTGGCTGACTTGACAAGAGCGTCATAATATTTCTCAGGAAAATCGGGAGGAACTTCAATATCAATCGATATCCTGCCGATACCCCGCCCATCCTCTTTTTTCACATGATGCTGCACAAGACGGATGTTATCGACAGGAATTCCCCGCTGTTCACAGAACGAATAGACATAAATGCCGGCGCAGGTACCGATCGATGCGAGAAACAGCGTAAACGGCTCGGGAGCCGAACCTTCTCCGCCGTTTCTCACGGACTGATCTGTTGCAATGGTGAAGCCGCGGTATTCCGCATTGACCTTTTTGCCTCCACCTGATGAAATGACCATCGAACTCATATCCTGGACTCCTTAATAATAAAATGGGATAATTTATGAATGACTGAATATGCGCTATTTTCATTGAAAAACCAGACAAATACATAACGTCATAACCAGACAACCGATCAGTAGAATCTGATTATAAGCATATGCCCAGTATTTACCAACAACAAAGCTCAGGAATGGCAGGATGCGAAGGAAAAGAAAAACCGGAAAACGACTTAGCGCAACAGCAACAGCGCTGAATACCAGACAACCGTTTCCGTCAGTTCGCTTGAAGCACCTAACACATCACCGGTTACTCCATCTATTTTTTTTGCCGCAAGAATTCCGGTGAAAACTGCTGAAAGCAGCGCTGAAAGAACAGCGATACCGATCGGCAACGGCTGCATATGCAGCAGCAGACCAACAATACTGCAAGAAAGCACTCCTGCCACAACGACATGCCGAGTACCTGCGCCGGCGACAAATCCGGATGCTGTCCCTTCTTCCTGGCGTGCATACGGCATAATCGACGCAAGAACAACCTGCACGAAACGAGCCAGAACGACACCGCTGATAATCCACGCATAATGGCCGAAGGAGACCAGAAAGGAGATCGCTATCCATTTAAACAGAAAAAGCAGGATCAGGGCAACAACACCGAATGAGCCAACGGAGGGATCTTTCATAATACGCAGCCGCGCAGCTTTCGTTTTCCCGCCAAAAAAACCATCCGCGAGATCTGCAAGACCGTCGACGTGAATCGCCCTGGTCAGGAGAATCCCTGAGAGAAGCAGAAGCGCCGAAGAAAAATCAGCCATTCCCGACAACATCCCTATCCATGCCGTCAACGCCTGCACAAGACCGATCAGAAGTCCTGCCAGGGGAAACCAGTAGAGCGAAAGGCTGAAATCCTCAGCATCATTTCCCGGGACAGGAAGAACAGTCAGCGTCCGCAAAGCGGTAACAAGGCCGTCCAGCATCTCAGCGGATCCTCCGCAGAAACGATTCGACGACTGAAACAAACGCTTCCGGAGCCTCCTCCTGAGGAAGGTGTCCGCAATCGGGAATAATCTGCAGTTCGGCCCCGGGAAGTTCACGCGCAAGCCGAAAGCTCTCTTCGGTTTTGACCGTAAGATCGTGTTCTCCTGTTACGACAAGAGATGGAAGTGACAGGGTTTTCAATCGATCGTCGAGATGAAGATGATGGGTTTCAAGAAAAAGCTCCCAGAAACCGCGGGACCAGTCGCCAATCATCAGGTCCTGGCGGAAAGCAGCAAGCGTTGAATCGTCAAGACGCTCCTTGTTATGCCAGAAACCACGGATATTGCGATCGTACAGGCGGGTGATAAGCAGCTTCATGACACGCGAGAATAACGGGGTCAGAGCTTTCATGAACGGCTTGACAGGGGACGGCACCTCACTTGTAGCGTACCCGCTGTATATCATCGGACCGGCCAGCACCATACCCTGCACAAACTCCGGATAACGTATAGCCGTGAGTATGGCAAGTGTCCCGCCCGTAGAATTGCCTACAAGCACCGCTTTCTCATGCCCCAGCTGCCTGAGGACAGACACGACGAGATCGCTCTGAGCTTCCGGAGAATAACGCGCCTCATTATGTTTCGAAGGAACCGGCCGGGATGTCAGCCCGAATGCCGGACGATCGAAAGCTATCACGGTAGCATTTTCCGAAAGCGGCTTCATAACGTCACGCCATGAACGGATACTGAGAAAACTCCCGTGAAGCAGCATGACGACCGGGGGTTTCCCGCTGCCATGCTGTTTGTAATGTACCCTGAAACCATTACAGTCCATAAAAAGGCTGTCCGCATCGCTACGACTGCGAACCTGTACATCGAAACTCTCCATTACATTACTCGGTTTTTCCTGAAATCCCGGCTGAACTGAATGTAGCCATTTCACGGTAGATTTTTACCGCCGCTTCGATCATCTGTATGGCAAGAGCAGCGCCGGTGCCCTCTCCGAGCCGGAGATCAAGATCAAGGATCGGCCGGGCACCAAGACGGTTCATAATGGTTTTATGACCCTGCTCGTTTGAAAGATGACTGAAGAAAATGTAATCACTCACCCGGCATGAAAGCTTCATGGCAGCAACGGCCCCTGCCGAAGAAATAAACCCGTCCACCACCACCGGCATGTTAAGAGAAGCTGCTCCGAGTACGAGCCCGCAGATACCAGCAATCTCAAACCCGCCCAATGAGGCCAGCTGCTCAAGCGGAGTTGACAGGTTGTCTCTGTTGACCTCAAGAGACCTCCTGATTACGGCGATCTTATGCTGCAGAACCGCATCGTCAATACCTGTCCCCCTTCCGGCAATCATTGCTGCAGGAAGGTTCAGCAACGAAGCATACAATGCCGTTGCAGGAGTGGTATTGGCGATGCCCATCTCACCGGTAGCCAGAATATCATATCCCTGGGCATGCGCCTCGCGCGCAAGCCCGACACCGGTCATTACAGCCTGAAGCGTTTCATCGATCGTCATTGCCGGCCCCTCAGCGATATTTGCCGACCCGTGTCGCACCTTGCACTGCCGAAGAGCCGGATGGTCGGGAAAATCATGGTTCACCCCCATATCGATCACACCGAGATCAGCTCCTGCATGCCGTGCAAGCACATTGATCGCCGCGCCGCCGTCAAGCATATTATAAACCATCTGCGGAGTCACCTCGGCAGGAAACGCCGACACTCCCTCAACGGCAACCCCATGGTCAGCAGCAAAGCAGAACACCTTCTTTTTTTTCAATTCCGGACGGGCGGTACCGCGGGCAAGAGCGTATTTCATGACAATCTCCTCGAGCCTGCCCAGACTCCCCTTCGGCTTTGTAAGGTCATCGAGATGGGCCTGCACCTCTTTCGTCAATGACATATCGACAGATTGCACCGATGCAAGAACCTGCTGAAACTGCTCTATCATGGGTCGTTATTCGTTATTCGTTATTCGTTATTCGTTATTCGTTATTCGTTATTCG
>RRYU01009846.1_pt1 | contig 20408 bp, 14 predicted proteins | sample 2162651 | NCBI WGS metagenome assembly RRYU01 (sample SAMN10267283, study PRJNA491782) | microbial mat metagenome | isolation source: biomat in the production well | place: Japan: Minami-Kanto gas field, natural gas well KTG3 | collected 2017-06 | reverse complement strand
AAAAAACTGTGCTATTAGTGACTGTTCACGTCAGCCTGCATCCGTGAGTTTGGCGCGGCTCAGCCGATTTTCAGCGCTTATGCAGAGCCCGGCAGGTGAGGCGGGCGGGGTGAGGCATAAGTCATCACGCCCAAAAACAGGCTTTTGGGTTTCTCTCCTCAATCCTCACCCTGCGCTCCTCACGGCTTCGGGGCAAGGATATGCCATGAAACTGCTACAAAAACTGCCGAAACTGTTGCGCTACCTGCTCTTTTTCGGTCTGCTCATGCTGGCCTTGACCATCGTCAGTCCTCTGGCTGCGTACTTCTACGTCGCCAAGTCGCTGCCGCGCGTGGACACCCTCGCCGACTATCGGCCACCGGTCATCACCCGCATTTTCAGCGACGATGGGACGGTAATCGCCGAACTTTTTGAAGAGCGCCGGATTGTCGTGCCCGTATCGCGCATGCCGAAGCAGCTGATTCAGGCGTTTGTGGCTGCGGAGGATGCCAACTTCTTCAAACATCAGGGCATTGATCTCATGTCGATCGCCCGCGCCGCCTTTAAGAATATCAAGGCGGGCGGCATCGTCCAGGGCGGCAGCACCATCACCCAGCAGGTTGCCAAAAGCCTTTTGTTGACCCCGGAGAAGAAGTTCGAACGTAAATTCAAGGAAGCTATCCTTGCCTATCGCATGGAGAAAAGGCTCTCCAAGGAAGAAATTCTTTATCTCTATCTTAATCAGATTTTTCTCGGCCACGGTGCCTACGGCATCCAGGCGGCCGCAGAGAACTATTTCGACAAAAATGTCGATGAGTTGAACCTGGCCGAATCCAGCCTGCTGGCCGGCCTGCCTCAGGCACCGAGCCGCTATTCACCCTACCGGCATCTTGAACGGGCCCGGGAGCGCCAGAAATATGTGCTCAATCGCATGGTTGCTGAAGGGTTTATCACAGATGATGAGGCCCGGGCTGCGCTTGCCGTCGAAATGAAAATTCATCCGAAAATCAACCAACACATTACTGATGCGGCTTATTTCACGGAGCAGGTTCGCCGTTATCTGGAAGAGAACTACGGCCACGACCAGCTTTACCGAGAAGGGCTTCAGGTTCATACCAGCATGGATCTGGAGATGCAACTGGCTGCCCAGGAGGCCGTCCGCGACAACTTGCACGATCACGATAAACGCAGGGGCTACCGAGGCCCTTCCGCAGTCCTTTCGATAGAGGAGGAGGCGGCTTTCCTGGCACAGCAGGTCGCGCGGTTCAAGGAAAGACCGCTTGAGCCCGGCAACCGGATCGAGGCAGTGGTCACCGGCAGCGACCACAACAGTCTCCAGGTGCGATGCGCCGACCGCATCGGCCTGATCGCTCTGGCTGACGCCAAATGGGCCGCGCCCATCCAGGTCGTCGCCCGCGATCAAGAACCTTCCGGAACGGCCAACGCCGCAAACACCCGCTTGCCGGTTGGCGCCAGGATTCTGGTCAGGGTCCTGGAGGTTCCCGCACAGGGTGCCCTGAAACTGTCCCTCGATCAGGAACCACAGGCTCAGGGTGCGTTGCTGGCCATGGACCCGCACAGCGGCCTGATCAAAACCATGGTCGGTGGCTATGATTTCCGAACCAGCCAGTTCAACCGGGTGGTTCAGGCCCGTCGCCTGCCCGGCTCCGCCATCAAGCCGATCATCTACGCCGCAGCTCTCGACAAGGGCTACACGCCGGCGACGGTCATCCTGGATACGCCCTTGATTTACAAAGAACGCCTTGAAGACGGTGAAATCAAGGAATGGAAACCCAAGAACTACTCCAAGCAGTTCTATGGGCCGGTCCCGGTGCGAACCGCACTCGCCAAGTCGCACAATGTGATTACGATCAAGATCCTCGAAGATATCGGCGTTCGTTACGCCGCCAATTATGCCCGCAAGCTTGGCATCACTTCGCCGCTGGCCGAGGACCTGACCCTTGGCCTGGGCTCTTCGGCAGTAACCCCGATGGAACTGGCCGGAGCCTATGCCGTGTTGGCAAACGGTGGGGTCAGGGTTGCACCGACTTATATCAAACGGATTTTCGACCGTGACGGCAGGATTGTCGAATCTGTCGACCCCGCCGATTTCCCCGGTGGCCCGCAGCCGGGGCAGCGCCTCATAGAACAAGCGCGCACCCGCGTCATCAGTCAGGAAACCTCTTACCTGCTGACCAACATGCTTGAGAGCGTAGTTCGCCAAGGGACCGGCTGGCGGGCCAAAACTCTCAATCGCCCGACGGCCGGCAAGACCGGGACGACCAATGATCTCAAGGATGCCTGGTTCATCGGTTATATCCCGCAATTGCTGACCGTAACCTGGGTAGGTTATGACCAGGAGCGGCCACTCGGTAAACAGGAAACCGGTTCGCGCGCCGCGGCTCCGGCTTGGGTTTCATTCATGGAGCAGGCGGCTGCCGATTTGCCTGTTGTCCACTTCCCGGTTCCGGACAATATCGAATTCCGGCCGATCGACCCGGCCACCGGCCTGCTTGCACCCGAAGATAGCCCGGATGTGATCATAGAGGCTTTCGCTCCGGGGACGACCCCGGTTCGTTACGCCCTTGAGGAAGCCACCCCCCAGGCTCGTGACTTTTTCAGGCTCGACCTGGAAGACAACTGATCCGTCATTTGTATCTTAAAACCCCGACTTGGGGACAGCGCCCAGCCACGGGACACCGGGAACACCAGGCCGTCTGCGCGCGACAACATTGCCGACCATGAAAAATCAGCACATGAGCGGTCTGAGTCCACTTTGCCGGCGGCAGCAGCTGGCAAAGCTCACGCTCCACAGCCTCCGGCTGACGAGCAGTCACCCAGCCGAGCCGCCGGGCCACCCTGCCCACATGGGTGTCAACGACCATACCGGGCACGTCAAAGGCGTTGCCAAGCAGAACATTGGCCGTCTTGCGCCCCACCCCGGGGAGCTTGACCAGTTCGTCCATGCTGCACGGGACCACTCCGCCATGCTCAGCCATGACCTGCTTTGCGCAAGCGATCAGGTTGCGCGCCTTGTTCCGGAAGAACCCGGTGGACCGGATCAACTCTTCCAGTTCCGCCGGGTCGGCCCCGGCCAGCTGGCCGGGTTCGGGGAAACGGGCAAAAATCTGCGGTGTGACCTGGTTGACGCGAACATCGGTACATTGCGCCGAAAGGATGGTTGCTACCAGCAGCTGCCAGGCAGACTTATACGTCAAGGCACAATGGGCCTCCGGATAAGCCGCTTCGAGCAAAGCCAGCGTCTGCAGGGCGTATTCAGGACGGGCTGAAATTCCGATCATCGGCTCTCCTTAGTGCAGAGAGCCGTGCTCTCGCCAATCTGTCAACCATATTCACAGGATATCCACAGCTGTTCTACCAGGGCTTCACGCTTCTTATCCCGGTGCCGTCTCCATTCTCCGGCCCGCCAGCCGGGGCAGTGGCAAGGTCCGCTGCGTATCGCAAACCTGGACGGTCAAGATCAGGGGTAAATGCTTGGAAGCCTGGCGTGCCAGAATACTGCGATTGATTGAAGCTTCCAGGACTCGGACGCCACCGCGCAGGTACGCCCGATCTCGGTCGAAAAGGGGATAGAGGGAAGGATAGGTTGCCCGCCAGAGGGGCCGCTGAACTCTGCGGAGAACCGCCCCAAGCGAGAGGTTGCCCGCACCCCAAAGGTAATCAGCGAAATCACCAAGCACCAGCACAGGGCTGGCCATTGACGGATTAGCCAGCAGGTCGGGCCCGAGCAGACTAGCAATCTGCTGCCTGCGAAAGCGTGGAAAGGTATCCAGACGAATATTCAACAGATGGAGCCGCCGTCCACCAAGATCAACGTCAGCCCGCAGGCACAACCCGCCATAGCCGAGATCGAACTTCTGGATACCGCGCAAAGGCATATGCGAGAGAAAGACCAGGTCGCCACCGGTGATGTCGCGGTAGGATTTCGAGCCCAGGTTCTTTGCCAGATACGCCAGAACGTCGGCATTCTGTACGGGCCCGAGTTCCTGAAGGGCAACGATATCCGGGGCGGCCTCGGTAATCGTGCGCAAAACACGATCGACATCCGCCCGCCCATCAGGGCCGCGACAACGCTGAACGTTATAGGTCATGATTCGAGTGGTGATCATTCCTGCCTCGTCAGCGACATCTCCAGATGAACGGGAAAAACCCTTTTATTTTATACGACGAATCCTCTGGATCACAACATTTTCCACCGGCAGGTCGGCAAACATGGCATTTTTTCTCTGGGTCGGGGTCTTGCCGATCTGATCGACAACCTCGATCCCCTCCACAACCTTGCCGAACACCGCGTAACCATAGCCCTGTGCGGTCTGATTGCGGTGGTTCAGAAACGCATTGTCTTTCAGGTTAATAAAAAACTGGCTGGTCGCACTATCCACAACCTGAGTCCGCGCCATGGCGATGGTCCCGCGTTCGTTGGACAAACCATTGTCCGCCTCGTTCTTGATCGGCGAACCGGTCTGCTTGCGTTCGAGATCGGCATCAAAGCCGCCCCCCTGGATCATGAAATTGTCTATAACCCGGTGGAAAACCGTCCCATCATAAAATCCGGCCTCCACATATTCCAGGAAATTGGCCACCGAAAGAGGCGCACGCTCGGTATCCAGTTCCAAGGTGATTTTGCCGTGGCTGGTTTCGATCACGACCGTTTCCATGGCAAACGCTGGCCCGGCCAACACCAACAGGCCAATCATCAGGTAAATCAATACGCTTTTCATTCTCGCAACTCCTTTCACAGCAACACCTTCTCGACCATTCTTGCCGGGCTTTTGATCAATCGTCATGCCGGGATCCATTCAACCGCTCAGCCTTCAGATCGCGCATCATCAAGTCAGTCACGGCCTGCCGCGGTTCCTTGCCGGCATAAATAATTTCATACATCTGGGTGGTAATCGGCATTTCGACGCCGAGTCGCTCGGCCATCTGGTAAGCGGACAAGGTGGTTTTCACCCCTTCGGCCACCATCTGCATGCCCTCCAGAATCTCTTCCAGGCGACGGCCACGGCCTAACTCCATACCGACGCTGCGGTTGCGGGAAAGATCCCCAGTGCAGGTCAGCACGAGGTCTCCCATACCGGCCAGACCATAGAAGGTTTCGAGGCTGGCGCCCTTGCGTTGACCCAAACGGGCCATCTCTACCAAACCACGGGTAATCAGGGCAGCGCGCGTATTGTAACCGAAACCGAGCCCGTCACTGACCCCTGCGGCCAAAGCAATGACATTTTTCAGGGCTCCGCACAACTCGATCCCCATGACATCGGAATTTGTGTAAACCCGGAAATAATCGGTACTGAACAGGTCCTGGACCTGATCGGCCAAGGCGCTGTTTTCCGAGGCGACGGTAACCGCCGTTGGCAGTTGCGCCGACACTTCCTTGGCAAAGGATGGCCCGGAAAGAAAAGCACTGCGCGAAACCATGCTCCTGCCAAACACCTCGGCAAGCACTTCTGACATCGTCAGCAAGGTGTCGTTTTCGATGCCTTTTGAAGCGGAAACCAGCAGACAGTTAGGCTTGACCAGAGGTGCAATGCGACTCATCACGGTGCGCATTACCTGTGATGGCGGAACCAGCACCAGGACCTCTTGGTCAGCGACCACTTCCTCGAGATCGCTGGTATAGGTCAATCGCGTGGAAAGCTTGCAATCCGGCAGATAGATGTCATTGACCTGATGCTTTTGCAGACGCACGACCAAGTCTGCCTCATAGGCCCAGAGCATAACCTCCAGACCTTTCTTTGCCAGCAGGTTAGCTAGGGTCGTTCCCCAGCTGCCGGCACCGATCACGCCGATCCGCATAAATTTTCCTCTTTCATCCTGGGCTCGCCTGAAAGGAGCCGTTTCCCAGTAACTGCCTGCCTTTCCCTGGCAATGCCCATGCTCCTAAATCGTTTTCGTCCACAGGTTCCGGATGCACACTAAATCGCCTTGTTTTTCTTAGCGATGCGGTTGCGAACTTTTTCAATTTTCTGTTTCAGCACATCAGGATTCGAATATTCCTGAAGACCTTCCAGGACCTCCAGGGCCTTCTGCAATTCTTCCTGCTCCTCGAGGATTCCTGCGAGACCGAATTGCGCTTCGGCGGCATATGAACTTTGCGGCCAATTTTCGATCACACGCTGGTAAGCGCCGGCGGCCTCGGGCAATTTCCCCTCAAGTGCGTAGGTTACGGCAATGCGGAACTCAACCTCCGGCAGTAAGGGGCTCTGCTGGTAATTATTCGCGAGGCTCTCGAATTCAATCCGCGCCTGTTCGAAATTATTGAGCCGAAAATAGCTGTCTGCGACCTCATACTGTGCCTGATCGGCATCATCCGTCTGCTGATCAAGGATCTTCTGGTAGGTTGCAATTGCCAGAACATGATCGTCCAGGCGATATTTATAAATCGCCGCAGCCTGCCACTGTGCAGCGAGCAGCATGGGACTACCGGGATAATCGCGCTCCAGAAGGAGGTAGCATAGCAACGCTTCCTGGTGATTACTCTGGTAGTGATTGAGGATTTCAGCCGCGCGAAACAGCGCTTCCGGTGCTTGTTCGCAATCTGGGTGCTGCCGATACAGCTCGTGATAATACTCAAGCGCTGCGGCATAGCGACCGACACTCTGTAAGGATTGTCCTTCCAGAAAACGATCCTGAAGAAAATCATCCAGATTGGCTCGATACAGGAGGCTGCCCCACAGGAAAGCCCCTGCCATCAGCAGACCGGCGACTAGGAAACCGGCTTTGTTACGGGTTTTCCCCTGCCGGCGAAGTTCCTCCCTGAGGAGTTGCTTCTTCAGTCTCTGTATGTCCTTCATCGTCATCTTTTTCGGCAAGTTTCGCGACCGCGACAATCCGCTCACCGGGTTCAAGCACCATCAGGCGCACGCCCTGGGTATTGCGACCGATGATCGAAAGCGCCGCCACACTGGTTCGCAGCACCTTACCGCGATCGGTTATGAACATGAGATCAGAATCATTGTCCACCAGTTTAATGTCCACCATCATACCGTTGCGTTCAGAGGTCTTGATGGTAATAATGCCTTTGCCGCCACGGCTCTGGATGCGGTACTGGTCAAGCGCCGTGCGTTTGCCGTAACCATTCTCCGTTACCGTCACCAGGGTTGCTGCAGTCGAATCGGTAATGACTTCCATGCCGATCAGACAATCTTTCGGCTCAAGCAGCATGCCGCGCACGCCACGGGTCGTGCGGCCCATCGGCCTGGCATCGGTTTCCGGGAAGCGGATCGACTTGCCACTCTTGCTGGCGAGCAGGATGTCCATGCTGCCGTCGGTCAGGCGGGCCGCAATCAGACTATCATCATCATCGATGGTCAAGGCAATGATGCCACCCAGGCGCGGCTTGGAATAGGCCATCAATTCGGTTTTTTTCACCGTGCCGTTACGGGTCGCCGTGATAATGTATTTGCCGTCGACAAACGCCTTGACAGGCAGGATGGTCATGACCTTTTCGTCGGCTTCAAGGTTGAGCAGGTTGACGATCGCCTTGCCGCGGGCGGCACGGCCACCCTGGGGGATTTCATGTACCTTCAGCCAGTAGACCTTGCCACGATCGGTGAAGACAAGAATATAGCTGTGGGTCGATGCAATGAACAACCGTTCGACGAAATCCTCATCCTTGGGTCGCATCCCGGTCTTGCCCTTGCCGCCGCGCCGCTGCGCCCGGTACAGGGAAACGGCATTGCGCTTGATATAGCCGGAGTGGGATACGGTGACAACCATGTCCTCTTCAACGATCAGGTCCTCTACGGAAAGATCGGCGGTCATCTCGATAATTTCGGTCCGCCGGACATCCGTATAGCGTTCTCTGATTTCAGCCAGTTCTTGCTTGATGATAGCCAGTATTTCGGCATCACTTGATAAAATTTCTTTGAGGCGCTGAATCTGTGCCAGAACCTGATGGTATTCCTCGATGATCTTATCCCGCTCGAGGCCGGTCAGACGATGCAAACGCATGTCAAGAATTGCCTGGGCCTGAATCTCCGACAGCGCGAAGCGCTCTACGAGGCGTTGTTTAGCTTCAGGGCTGTTGGCGCTGGTCTTGATGACCTGGATCACTTCGTCGAGGTTGTCCAGGGCAATCTTGAGACCCTCGAGGATATGGGCACGCGCTTCCGCTTTTTTGAGTTCGAACAGACAGCGCCGCGTGACGATATCCTTGCGGTGAGCGATGAAGTGGCCGAGCACATCGCGCAAGGCCAGAACGCGAGGCTGACCGGCGACGATCGCCAGCATGATAATACCGAAGGACGACTGCATCGGCGTCATCTTGTACAGCTGATTGATGATCACTTGCGGGATCGTATCTTTCTTCAGTTCAACAACGATCCGCATGCCGTCACGGTCTGACTCGTCGCGCAGATCGGAGATGCCTTCAATCTTCTTGTCCTTGACCAGGTCGGCAATTTTCTCGATAAGACGGGCTTTGTTGAGTTGATAAGGGATTTCGGTAATCACAATACTTTCACGCCCGGTGCGCCGATTCTGTTCGATCATCGCCCGGGCGCGCATCTGGATGATACCTCGCCCGTTGAGATACGCCTCGCGAATCCCTTCACGCCCTAAAATGAACCCGGCAGTGGGAAAATCTGGCCCCGGAATCAGTTGGAGCAGATGCTCGCTGTCAAGATTCGGGTTGTCGATCAGGGCGACCAGGCCATCAATGACTTCACCCAGATTGTGCGGCGGGATCTTGGTGGCCATGCCGACAGCAATCCCTTCGGAGCCGTTAACCAGCAGATTGGGGAATTTGCAGGGTAAAACCAGCGGTTCCTGGAGGGAATCGTCGTAGTTGGGCCCGAACTCGACGGTTTCCTTTTCGATATCGTTGAGCAGTTCATGGGCCAGACGATCCATCCGTACTTCGGTATAACGCATGGCCGCTGCGGAATCGCCATCCACCGAACCGAAATTGCCCTGGCCATCGACCAGCGGATAACGCATGGAAAAATCCTGGGCCATCCTGACAATCGTATCGTATACGGCCGAATCGCCGTGTGGGTGATACTTACCGATGACATCACCAACAACACGCGCCGATTTCTTGTAGGGCTTGTTAAAATCGTTGCCAAGTTCGTTCATGGCGAAGAGAACCCGGCGATGCACGGGTTTCAAACCATCCCGAACATCCGGCAGGGCGCGTCCGACGATGACACTCATGGCATAATCCATGTAGGATTTGCGCATCTCATCTTCGATATTGACCGTAACCCGGTTTTGTTCTGAAAGCATTGAGAGTTTTCCTCCGGTAAATCAGGAACACGTCAGACATAATGGCTGGTGAGCTTGTGCTGCCAGATATTCAATCACTCCTGCCGTCTTGCCCTTCGGTCCGGTGTTTAGACGTCAAGATTGGAAACATTCATCGCATTCTGTTCAATAAATTCGCGACGCGGTTCCACCTGGTCCCCCATGAGGACCGTAAATATCTGTTCAGCCTCATAAGTATCTTCAATCGTGACCTGCAGCAGGATACGCTTGTCGGGATTCATCGTGGTTTCCCAGAGCTGGCTCGGGTTCATTTCTCCCAGTCCTTTGTAGCGCTGTATGTACTGGCCTTTTTTGGCCCTGCTCAAAAAGTATTCGAGCAGCTCCTGACGATCCGTGATTTCGGCTTCCAGCACCCCGTCTTTCGAGATGAGCGCCTTCTCATTCAGGCAGAGATCTTCAACTTGCCGGTAGGCCTGCAAAAGCAGTTTATATTCATACATCGAGAGGCTTTCGAGGACTTTCTGGTCGATGTAGAAACGCATATTGCCCCGCGTGAACAAGATACGGGAAGGATCGTGCATCACCTGGAATTCCGCGCCGGGTTCCACGTTGCGCAGTTTTTCTGCCAGAGGATCGAGATCAATCATATCGGCAAAACCATTCTGCAGCTTACCTCTGACGAAAATCTTCAACACATCGGGACTGATCCCCTTGATAACCATCTTGTCGAAATGCTCGTTGTACTCGATGACATTGCGCAAGGTCGGAATGATCTGCTTGCCGCGCAAGACCTTGCCGCTTTTTTCCATATGAATAGTCATGCCTTCGACCCCCTCGTCGAGGAGATATTCACGCAGAGAAGCTTCATCTTTAAGATAAAGTTCCTTTTTGCCCCGCTTTGCTTTGAAAAGTGGCGGCTGCGCGATATACAGATGACCACGCTCAATCACTTCCGGCATCTGGCGGAAAAAGAAGGTCAAGAGTAGTGTGCGGATGTGAGAGCCATCGACATCGGCATCAGTCATGATGATGATACGATGGTAACGCAGCTTGCTTATGTCGAAATCGTCCTTGCCGATACTCGTCCCCATTGCGGTAATCAGGGTACGGATCTCATTGGAAGTCAGCATCTTGTCGAAACGGGCTTTCTCGACGTTGAGAATCTTACCTTTCAGCGGCAGAATGGCCTGGTAACGACGTTCTCGACCCTGTTTGGCGCTGCCGCCGGCCGAATCACCTTCGACCAGGTAAAGTTCGCAAAGAGCCGGATCTTTTTCCTGACAATCAGCTAATTTGCCCGGGAGTGCCAAACCATCGAGTGCTCCCTTGCGGCGGGTAAGGTCACGCGCCTTGCGAGCAGCTTCCCGGGCCCTGGCGGCTTCAATACCCTTGTCCAGTATTTTACGGGCGACTGAGGGGTTTTCTTCGAGATATTCTGATAACTTCTCGTTCATCAGACTTTCGACATAACCCTTGATTTCCGAATTGCCCAGTTTGGTTTTGGTCTGGCCTTCGAATTGGGGATCGGGAATTTTAACCGAAATAACTGCAGCCATGCCTTCTCGCAAGTCATCGCCGGAAATGGTGTGTTTAATGTTTTTCAGCAGATTGTTGGCCGTCGCATAGGTATTCATGGTGCGAGTTAATGCCGCCTTGAACCCCACCAGATGGGTACCACCCTCATGAGTATTTATATTATTGGCGAAGGCGAAAATTTTCTCGTCATAGGCATCGTTGTATTGAATGGCCACCTCTATATCAACGCCTTCTCTACTGCCATTGAAATAGATCGGTTTTGGATGTAGAGGGTTCTTCGCTCGATTCAAATATTCGACAAAGGAGACAATGCCTCCTTCATAATGAAAGACGTGACTCTTATCTGTCCGTTCATCAACAATCTCAATTTTGACGCCGGCGTTCAAAAAGGCCAGTTCCCGAATCCGTTGCGATAAAGTTTCAAAAGAAAATTCTGTTGTTTCAAAAATTTCTGGGTCAGGCCAGAACAGGATACGCGTACCGCGACGTTTGGTTGTACCATCTTCAATAAGTGGCTCGATCGGTACCCCGCGCTGGTAGGCCTGCCGGTATATTTTTCCATCGCGCCTTATTTCCAGTTCAAGACGCTTTGACAAGGCATTCACCACGGAAACACCAACTCCGTGTAACCCACCGGAAACTTTGTAGCTGTCGCTATCGAATTTACCCCCGGCATGGAGAACCGTCATGACGACTTCCGCAGCCGATTTTTTTTGCGCGGTGTGCATGTCGACCGGGATACCGCGGCCGTTGTCTGTGACGGTCACCGAATTGTCGACATGAATAATTATCTTAATGTCATCACAGTAGCCAGCCAGGGATTCATCAATCGAATTATCGACAATTTCGTAAACCAGATGATGAAGACCCTGTACGGAAGTTGATCCTATATACATTGCCGGCCTTTTGCGTACTGCAGCAAGACCTTCTAGAACCTTGATGCTGTCTGCATCGTAACTTTTGTTCAATTGTTGCGTCATACTGTCCTCATCTACCTCAGTGAGCCTCAACCTTGCCTTGCTTGACTTCAAAAAAGCGGGCCTCGGCCAGACGTTGTCCGCCCATGAACTCGGGTCGTGTCGTCGTTATAAAGACTTGGCCCTGGTGGGCCAACAAAAAATCGAAAAAACCTTCCTGCCGCTGCATATCCAATTCGCTGGTCAAATCATCCAACAGCAGTACTGGCGGTTCGCCGAGTAGTTCTTGGAGACTGAGCACCTGGGAAGCTTTGAAGGCGAGTAAAAAACTGCGCTGCTGACCTTGAGAAGCAAAAGTGCGCAATATCCGATTATCAATTAAAAACTCTGGATCGTCGCGATGCGGGCCGATAAGGGTCTGTCCCAGCAGGGACTCCCTTTCATGTGTTCTTTCGAGTTCTGCCCGAAGACGTTCGGTCATATCGGTTAATGGCTCTTTGAGAATTGGGTAACTGATATGAACCTGTTCATCATTTTTTGTAATTTTTTGGTAAACCTCTTTAAAAAGGGGTAGAAATGTTTCCAGATAATTTAACCTGTCCCGACGAATTTTACTCCCGGATTGTGCCAGTGCCTGTGTCCAGGGATCAAGTTCGACACGATTTGCATTTTTTTTTAAAAGTTGGTTGCGCTGCCGCAAAATACGATTAAATTCCTGGTATCTATCTAGATAAAAGGGGTCTCTTTGCATAATCGCACGATCAATAAGTGTCCGCCGACCAACCGGATATCCTTTCACCAGAATCATTTCTTCCGGGGTAAAGAGAATAGGTCTTATATAACCCAAAAATTCACTTAACTTTTTTACGACTTTACCGTTAAGGCGAGGGGTTCGCGTATTTATTTCCAGAGATAATTCAATATGATGAATAACTTTACCTAGTTGAACTGTCCCCGCAACAGATGCCGTTTCACAATCGTGAAATATAATATCCCTTCCTCTTGCACTACGAAAACTTTTCAGATGACCAAGAAGATAAATCGCTTCGAGAATATTCGTTTTTCCCTGAGCGTTTTTACCCCACAGAATATTGAAACCCTTGCCCCAATCCAGATCTGTTTCTTCCAGGTTGCGGTATCTTCGCAGTGAGAGATGCTTTAAATACATAAAAGAAACATTGCAATATAATCTATTTTATTTTTTAAATTTTCATGTTTTTAATTTAAAGCCGCATCGGCATCACTACAGCTAAAAACCCGTCCTCCTTCTCTGAGAGAAAGAGACCAGGCGATAGATTGTCTTTTAATACCATGCGTATATTTTCGCCGCCCTTAACCTGCAGAATATCCAATAGATAACGTGCATTGAAGCCTATTGATAATTCCGGTCCGTTATAATCCATATCTAATTCTTCTCGTGCATCCCCAAGTTCCGGATTTGACGAAGAAACTTCAAGTATTCCCGATTTCAATAACATTTTTACGCCGCGCGATTTCTCGCTGGAAAGAATAATCATGCGTCGAAGCGCATGTAAAAAAGAATCCGCGGGAATCAAAGCCTCGTTTTCATTGTTTTTGGGAATAACCCTTTCGTAATCAGGAAAATCTCCATCAACTAGACGCATGATAACTACCGTCTGATCTTTTTTAATGACAGTAGTGTTATCCATAAAACCCAGCAAAAGGTCAGTTTCACCTTCCTCGGCAAGCTTTTTCAATTCGAGAAGACCTTTTCTCGGTAGAATGACTCCCTTTGCCAATGCTTCACATGTCGGGGAAGCAATTTCTTTACTGATCATGGACAGTCTATGTCCATCGGTCGCTACCATTTTCAACGTTCTATTTTGATCGACGGCCTGCAGGAAAATTCCATTCAAGTTATATTTGCCTTCATCATGAGATACGGCAAAAAAGGTTTTTTCAATCATCTCTTTGCAGATTCTGCTGGATATTTGCAAAAAATCGCCGTCTTCCGGTTGAGGAAAATGCGGAAATTCTTCTGCCGCAAGCCCAACAACGTTGAATTGTGCCTTGCCGCAATTTACCTCTATCCAGCAATTGTCCTTGGCTTTGAAATTAATCTCTCTATCTGGAAGTTCTTTTATGATTTCATAGAGTTTTTTGGCTGAAACCGTTATTTTACCTGGTTTTTGTATGTTTGCCGGATAACTGGATCGCATACCAACTTCAAGATCGGTTGCTGTTAGATGAAGTTCTCCATTTCCACTTTCCAGAAGGACATTTGATAAGACTGGTATGGTATTGCGTTTTTCAACAATTCCCTGAATCCTTCCAAGTGCCTTTACAAATATTTCCTTTTCAATAGTAAAATTCATGTTTCAACTCCTGTACACAGGCCCTATTAAGTTTTTATTTTAGAATCAATAAAAGGTAGTAGTAGTAGTAGTTGCCTGTGAATTTGTTGGTACTCTATAAAATATATTTAAAATCAAATACTTGACATGTTGACCCTTGATGCGGATAGGCTGTGGAGATTTAAGGATAACCTCAGGAAATCATATTTTGGTTTTCTTATACAAAGGCTTATCCACGGGTTCTCCACAAACTGCACATCATTTTATTCCGTTAATGCCTTTTTTAAAGATTCTATATTGTTACGCAGACTATAATCATCTGCCATTAATTTTTCAATTTTCGTGATGGCATGAATGATCGTCGAATGATCCTTGCCACCGAATCTTTCACCGATCTCCGGATAGGACGCTGATGTCAATTGTCTGGCAAGGTACATGGCTATCTGCCTGGGCAATACGATGGCTTTGTGACGCCTGGCCGATTTGACATCGGATATTTTGACATTGAAGTGGAGGCTGACCTTTTTGAGAATCTCTTCCACACTCAATTCCTTATTCTTTTCAACCAAAATATCCTTCAGAACATCGCGGGCCATTTCAAGATTGAGTGGTGTGGAAGTTAGACTGGCATAAGCTCCTATGCGGATCAGATAACCTTCCAGTTCTCTGACGTTACTGCAAACCGAATTCGCCAGAAAAAGTGCAACGTCCTCAGGCAGATCTATATTATTCTGTTCGGCTTTCATTTTAAGAATAGCTTGTTTAGTTTCGATGTCAGGAGATTGAATGTCGGCAATCAGACCCCACTCGAAGCGTGACCGCAGGCGATCCTCCAGACCGGGGATATCTTTTGGGAATTTATCTGATGTGACAACTATCTGTTTATGTGATTCATAAAGGGCATTAAAAGTATGGAAAAACTCTTCCTGGGTTCTTTCTTTACCGGCAATAAATTGAATATCGTCGATTAACAGGATATCCATGGAGCGAAACTTGTTGCGAAATTCGTCCATACGATTGTATCTGAGTGAATTTATTAATTCATTCATGAATTTTTCAGATGTATAGTAGCAGACTCGGGTCGCCGGATGCCTTTTCAGGATGGAGTTGCCAATGGCGTTAACAAGGTGGGTTTTGCCAAGGCCGACGCCACCATAAATAAACAAGGGATTGTAAGTTGTTGCCGGGTTGTTCGCAACAGCCACCGCAGCTGCACAGGCAAACTGGTTGGAAGATCCGGAGACGAATTCCTCAAAAGTATATTTTTTATTTAAATTTACATCATTGGAATGGCCGTTTTTCAGTGAATTTCCCTGTAAGGGGATGTTTGCTGAGTGCTTTTCCTCTGCGGCGGGCGTCCGTGCCGGCATTACTGCTTTGGCCTGGCCGGCAACAGTTATTTGCAAGTTATAGTTTACAGCGGAGAGCTCGATGAGAATCTTTTGAATCAGATGGGCATAGTTGTCTCTCACCCAATCGAGTATGAAACGATTGGGTACTTCCAAAATAACATTTCCCTGCTCTATCTTTACAAGTTTGAGAGGTTTTATCCAGGTATTAAAATGTTGAGGATTTAAATTCGATTCGAGTTGACTAAGTGTATCTTGCCAAAGTTTGTTCATACCCGAATCCATGGAAAGAAGAAAGACGCGATGCTAGATGCAAGTAATTTATCCACATAGTTTTAAACAGCTGTGGATAACTAAAAAAGGCTTCAATTTCAGGACTTTATAGTTTGATTAAGGAATATATAACGACCGCTACAAAGTAGCAAAGGCCCTGATTTTTTGCAAGGGAAAAACTGATAAAGGCAAAGGGCTTAAAATCACGGAGTTTTTTTCATTCTTGACATTCACAGGTAATTGTGTTTAAAAGTGCTCCTTTAAGACCGAATGGATAATTAGTAATTTATAAAAGAAAAAGGAGTTGAACAGAGATTATGAAAAGGACTTATCAGCCCAGCCGGGTGTGTCGCAAGCGGACTCATGGTTTTCGGAAAAGGATGCGTACCAACGGCGGGAGCAATGTCTTGAAAAGACGTCGTGCCAAAGGGCGCAAACAGCTGGTTGTAACCATTCCTTCCAAGTAATTACTACGTCTGTATTCTTTTGTCTGGTTAAGAAGTGGGCGGCAGGAAAGATGTATTCCTTTCCACCAGCAAGCCGATTGCATAATTCTCGCCAGTACGATGAGGTTTGGCGGGAAGGGCGTAAATACCATGCGCCACATCTGATTGTAATTTCCGCACCCGGTTTGACGCCCAGGTCGCGCCTGGGCATCACCGTAAGTCGTAAAGTAGGCAACGCCGTCTGCCGCAATCGCATCAAAAGATGGATAAGGGAATATTTTCGTTTGCACGTTACAGGACGATGGCCGCCTGTCGATATTAATATTGTTGTAAAAAGGCGTGCCGGTAGTCTTTCACACAATGAACTCGATCAAGAGTTGCGTTGCGCCTTTGCCCGCCTGGAGGCCGATGATCATGATTAAAAGGTCTGTTTTATTGATCATCCGGATCTATCAGACATGTATTTCTCCACTTAAGCCGCCAACCTGCCGTTTTTATCCAACCTGTTCAACCTACACGCGTGATGCCGTTGTGCGTTTTGGTCCGGTCCGGGGTCTATGGATGGGTGTATGGCGCATTTTCCGCTGCCATCCGTGGCATCCGGGCGGATATGATCCGGCTGACTGATGACCGCCCGGAATGACTGGAGTGATCTGTTACGATGAATGAAAATAAGAATGTGGTTATAGCCCTGGTGCTCATGCTGGTGGTTTGGGTCGGCTTTACCGTGCTTTTTCCGCCCACGCAGACGCCAGAATCGGAATCAGTTACTGATATCGCGCCGCTTCAGGATCCTGCAACTCCGGACCTGGGTGAAAAACAGCCTGTGCAACAGATTGGCAAACGAGCGGAGGAGTTTCTGGCTCCTTCCCTTGATGCGGTTAAGGATTTTGCCTCCGATATTCCCGCAAGGGAGATTACCATCGATACGAGCCTGTATACGGCGGTGTTCTCCTCATCCGGCGCTCGTTTGACTTCTTTTAAGTTAAAAAAATATCGGGCGACTGCGGATCCGCAGTCACCTCTGGTGCAACTGATCAATGATGATTCTCTGCGCTATGCAACCTTGGCTACTATGGGTACGGACAGTTTTTCGCTTCCGGAGGATTCGCCTTATGAGATAGATTTAAGTAGTGATTCCATAACTCTAGAGGGCGGCAATAGTCAAACCGTTCAATTTCGGAGTGTGACTCCCACCGGCTTGGAAATTGTTAAAACCTTTACCTTTAAGGATACACATTATTCCATTGATCTGCACACCACGGTCCGGAATCTCACCCAAGGCCCGCTCACCGGTGGTTTGCATCTGGCCCTGGTTAAATACTGGGATGATGATGCTGAACGCGATGCCTATTCCTTTGCTGGGCCTGCGACCTTGGTTGATGGCAAACTCGAGGAAGTCAAGGTTAAGAAACTTAAGGAAGAAACGCCAACTTATGGTACGGAAGCGGTCTGGACATCCATCCAGTCAAAATATTTTCTGGACGCCGTGGTTCCTCTTGAAGAGGCCTTAGAACAGATTCGGCTGTCCCGAGATAACGACCGAATTGTTAATACCCTTAGGTCACCATTTTTCACTTTACAATCAGGCGAAAACCGGCAACTCGAATATTTCCTGTTTTTTGGTCCCAAAGACATGGAAATTCTCAAGGCTGAAGGCCATCAACTCGACCGAAATATTGATTTCGGATTTTTCGAGATCCTCGCTAAACCATTGCTTTACGTTTTAACCTTTTTCTACGGGTACCTGAAAAATTACGGCCTTGCCATTATCCTGCTGACCATCATTATTAAAATTCTGTTTTGGCCACTGACTCACAAGAGCTATGCCTCGATGAAGTCTATGCAGAAGCTTCAGCCCGAGATGCAGAAGATTCGTGAGCGCTTCAAGTCCGACAAGGAGCGCCTTAACAAAGAGTTGATGGAACTTTATAAAAAGAATCGTGTTAATCCGATGGGCGGCTGTCTGCCGATGATTGTACAAATTCCGGTATTTTTTGCGCTTTACAAAGTCCTGCTAGGCTCTATTGCACTTCGGCACGCTCCCTTTGCCCTCTGGCTGACCGATCTTTCAGCCAAGGATCCATACTATATTACTCCGGTCCTGATGGGCGCCAGCATGTTTGTCCAACAAAAACTGACCCCGATGTCTGGCGACCCCATGCAAGCCAAAATCATGACCTATTTGCCAATCGTGTTTACCTTCATGTTCTTGAATTTTCCGTCTGGGCTGGTCATTTACTGGTTGGTCAACAACCTTCTCACGATTGTTCAGCAGTACTACATTCACCGCAAAGCCTGAGAGTCGTTTTGTCCCTGGCCACCGGTTTCCGTATATTGTGAATGGTCGGCCATGAAGGAGTTTTCGTTGTCTTCAGGCAGGACTTAACATGGTTTTTAGCGATACGATTATTGCTCTGGCAACCCCTCCTGGTGAAGGCGCGGTTGCCATTGTGCGCTTGTCCGGTCCAGAGGCCGCGACCAGCCTGGGCCGGTTTTTTGTTGGCAAACGATCCTGCGAACAGATGGTCTCTCATCGTCTGTACCATGGTCGACTCTGTCGCCCCGATGGTGTCCTGGTCGATGAAATTCTTGCTGTTATCATGCGTGCGCCTCACTCCTATACCGGTGAAGATGTCGTTGAAATTCAATGCCATGGCGGGTTGCGGATCCTAAACAGCGTTCTTGATCTGTTTTTATCTAATGCGGTCAGGCTCGCTCGCCCCGGAGAGTTTACTGAGCGTGCCTTTTTAAACGGTAAGCTTGATTTGGCTCAGGCGGAAGCCGTCGCGGATATTATCCGGGCTCGCTCCGAACGTGCCTGCCGAGTTGCCCTAGAACAACTCGATGGGCGTTTGTCCCGCCGCATTTATCACTTTGCCGACCAGTTGAAAGAGTTGCTGGCTCTTGTCGAAGCGCATATCGATTTCCCAGACGACGAGGTTGGAGTGCTTGCCGTCGAGGTTGTGACCGCATCCTTGACGAGACTTGGTGGCGAAATGGCGGTCCTGGCCGGAAGCTTCGAGATGGGGCGCGCCTTGCGGGAAGGGGTCAGCGTGTTAATCCTTGGCCGACCCAATGTCGGCAAAAGCTCATTGATGAATGCGCTTTTGGGCCATTCCCGGGCCATCGTCACGGCGATACCCGGGACCACGCGCGATACCCTCGAGGAGCAGCTGGTGGTCGGCGGCTTCCCGGTGCGCCTTATCGATACGGCGGGCGTCCGCATAACTGATGACCCGATTGAAAGTGAAGGCGTGCGCAGAGCTACCGAGAAAACCCGTATCGCCGACCTTATCCTGCTGGTTATTGATGGTTCGCTGCCTTTGACCTGTGAAGATCGCATGGCCATGCAGTTATGTTCCGCAGCCAGGACCTTGCCGGTGGTTAATAAGTCCGACCTTGCCGCGGCCTTCTCCTGGTCTGAACTTGAAGGTTTAGGCCGCCCGGTCGGCGTCTCCGCGATTACCGGTCAAGGTCTCGACGAACTCGGGGACGCAATGGTCGCTAAATTGGGCGGCCTTGGTGGGGGTGATGCCGGAGAAGAAGTCGTTCTCACCGATCGGCGCCACCGGGAGGCGCTGGTCAAGGCTCTTGCTGCCCTGGAACGTGCCAGCGAAACGATCTCTGCCGGCTTTCCGCTGGAATGTCTGGCCCTTGAACTTCGCGAAGGGCTTGCTTTGCTGGGACAGATAACTGGAGAAACCACTCCCGATGAAATTCTTGACCAGATATTCAGCCGGTTTTGTGTTGGCAAATAGATATGTTCCACGTGAAACATGGGGCGTTGTCCGTTCTCGCTTCTGCCAGGACGGTCGTGGATTTATCATTGAGAAGATGCGGGGGTTGTAGATGACAGACTCTTACGATGTCATCGTCGTCGGAGCCGGACATGCAGGATGTGAAGCCGCACTGGCTGCTGCTCGCATGGGTTGCCGTACGTTGTTGCTGACCATTCACCTCGATGCAGTGGCCCAGATGTCGTGCAATCCGGCGATCGGCGGCCTTGCCAAGGGTCACCTGGTTAAGGAGATCGATGCCCTCGGCGGAGAAATGGCACGCAATATCGATGCGACCGGCATCCAGTTCCGTGTGCTTAATACCAAGAAAGGGCCCGCGGTCAGGGCCTCCAGGGCCCAGGCTGACCGGCACCTCTATAGCCGGCGGATGAAACAGGTGATTGAGGCGCAGGAAAATCTTGACCTTAAACAGGGTCAGGTTATGAACTTGGTAACCAGTGGGTCGCAGGTCACCGGTGTCGAAACACGAGAGGCGCGCTACCTGGCGCCGGCAGTGGTGCTGACCACCGGGACCTTCATGCGCGGCTTGATCCACGTCGGGTTGATTAGTTATGCGGGGGGG
>RRYU01000195.1_pt1 | contig 20422 bp, 13 predicted proteins | sample 2162651 | NCBI WGS metagenome assembly RRYU01 (sample SAMN10267283, study PRJNA491782) | microbial mat metagenome | isolation source: biomat in the production well | place: Japan: Minami-Kanto gas field, natural gas well KTG3 | collected 2017-06 | reverse complement strand
GAGGAACAAGCGACCAATTTGGTGTCTTGACAAAGGGGTCCACTATATCTCGAAGCCGAGGTAGCGCGGTTGCGGGCCGAACTGGCGCGGCAGCAAGCTGCGCCGGATGCGTGATGCGCGGTGGGTGCTGAGCTAAGCGTAAAGCGTTTGAGCGCACAGCGCTAAGCTGATGCATATTGCGCGGGGCACAACCGCCGAGTTTTATAGTATGTTCGGTTTGTTTTGGCGGCTTTGCCGCCAAAACAAACCGAACATACTTTTTTACGGGGGCCGGAGGCCCCCGCAAGCCCCCACTTATGTGTAATGCATAGCCACAAACCCTGTCTTACCTATTACTGCTTTTTATCTACTTCCTGCGCTAACAGCGTATCCATACCCACGCGAATAATCTGGTGCAGCAAGGTGATGCGTCCGGCCATCTTGCTGCGGTCGTCAGATTTTTCTGCTTCATCCAGGTGGTAACGCCGGATCAACTGGGCAAAGCGGACGATATCTTCCGGGAGCAGAACCGGATTATGCAGCAATTCCTCGTGGCACTCGTAGCATAATGTTACGGTTTTTCCGCGCATATTCCAGGGGCACTGGCTAAAGACACCATCACGGGAAATCTTATAGCGATAGCGTTTACTGCCACGCCGGCTGGCAGTACGTGGAAAAAAGCGTTCTGGTACATAGTGATGGGCGGTGGCATGTGAGCGACCGATGGCGGTTGGCAAAGCAAAGTTTCCCTCACGATGGAGTTTGCATCCACAGAGTGCGCAGTGTTCCTGGTGCAACAGAGGTGTGTCATTCATACGTATGTGACGCTTTCGTAGTCATAGGGCATATTTCGGGATTGCTGTAGTGTGTAGCATTATAGTCGTGTATAATCAAACCCACCATTTAATAGTTGACCATAGGATCATATGGAATGGGTGATATTTTTGTGCGCCAGGTGGATCTGGCTGATGCTGAAAAATAGAGCTTGCTATAAAACATAGCCAGAATAGTTCATATGTGCTATACTATCTCTGTACATCTATCGAGCAGGGATGGTGTACATAATCTCACCACGAACGGAAAGGATCAGCCGATGGATGCGCAGGTGCTGACAACCGCGCCACTCATCTACCCAGAAAGCGATGGCAAACCTGTGGGCGAAACGGATGTCCACCGTCAGGAGATCCTGGATCTGATCGCCGCCTTGAGTGAACATTTTCGCCCTGACCCGCGGGTCTATGTCAGCGGCAACCTGATGCTGTACTACGAGCAGGGCAATCCCTCGGCGGTGGTCTCGCCCGATGTCTTTGTGGTGCGCGGCATCAACAGCGGGCAGCGTCGTGTCTACAAGCTGTGGGTCGAAGGAGTGCCCCCAACCCTGGTGATTGAAATCTCATCGCGCTCAACCCGGCTAGACGATCTGGGCAGCAAACGCGCCCTGTACGCCATGCTGGGCGTGACGGACTATATTCTGTTTGACCCGCTGGCCGAGTATCTCACGCCGCCCCTGCAGGGCTTCCACCTGGTGGGCAATGACTATGTCCGGCTGGAACCAGACACTGAGGGCGCGCTGGTCAGCATGGCGTTGGGCGTGCGCCTGCGGTGCGAGGAGACTCGGCTGGCGCTGTTCGATCTGACCACGGGCGAGCGGTTGCGGCGGCCCGCCGAGGAAGCTGCCGCCCGCCGGGCTGAAGCTGCAGCCCGCCAGGCTGCCGAAGAGCGTGTGGCTGATCTCGAAGCCGAGCTAGTGCGGTTGCGGGCCGAACTGGCGCAGCGGCAGGCTGAGCCAGAAGGGTGATGCGCGGTGCGTGCTGGTAAAAGCTGCGCCCGCAGTGTATGCAAGGATGGCGCAGCCCGGTGCGAGCGCCGGGGTGCCGGTGTGTGCCAGTGGTCATTTTTCTGTGGCGTCTGCCCGCGTTGGTATGGGCTGCGCCCTCACACTGCATCGTATGCAGTGTGAGGGCGCAGCCCGGTGCGAGTGCCGGAGTGCCGGGATCAAGCCCGTAAAGCCCAGGGCTAAAGCTCCTGGGATAGAAGGGCTATATCTGTAATCTAATCACGTTGCCATAACGATGATAGCTGTACGACAGAGCTTGTTCGCGCAGATAGGCACGCAGCTCTAGCCGGCCATTGGCCAGTACGGGTGTGTCGATCACGGCCAGCGCGGACGCCTGGGCGACGCGGCGCAGCATCAGCGATAGGCCAGCAGGCACACGCAGGCGCTCGTAGTCGCGTGACATCTGCAAGCGTGAGATAAGCTGGGCTTCGTCTTCAATCATCACCTGAATTGCCTGACGCTCGGCCAGATAGACCCACTCGCCCGGTATGGTCGGCGGCAGGCTAATGGTCAGGGGCACGCCGCAGGTACGCGCCGCCAGTGCCACCTGGCAGATCGCTACCAGGTCGTCAGGTTGAGTGATCCGGGTCAGGATGGCTGTGCAACCACGGTAACGTAACCAGTTAGCCTCGCCTGGAATAGCGGTGGGATCGTGCTGGCGGTTGAAGTGATATTGCCAGGCGTAGGCATAGCTCCTGGCACTGGCCTGTAGCAACTCGTGGTATGCTGGGGGCAGTAGCTCCAGACAGCGCTCCAGCAGTGTGGTGACCGGTGCGGCACAACTGGTCTGCTGTTGGGGAAGCGTCACTTGTTCCCAGTGCTGCAACTGGAATACATAGTTCGGCCCACCCGCTTTCGCCCCTGGCCCGAAAACCGATCCTTTCCAGCCGCCAAAGGGCTGGCGTTGCACAATCGCACCAGTGATATGCCGGTTGATATAGGCATTGCCCACCTGGATAGACTGCTGCCAATACGCATGCTCGCGCTCGTCCAGGCTATGCAGCCCGCCAGTCAGACCATAGAGGGTAGCGTTGGCCAGGGCTACGGCATGCTGTAGATTATCGGCGCGCATCAGGCCCAGAACCGGGCCAAAGCACTCGGTCTGGTGGAAGAATGAGCCGGGCTGTACGCCCAGTTTGATGCCGGGCGACCAGAGCTGGCTACCGTCTATAATACGTGGTTCTAGCAGCCACTCTTCGCCGGTCTCCAGGCATGTCAGGGCACGTGCCAGGTTGATCCCCAACAACTGTGTCAGCGGGGTGATTTTGCTGACCAGATCCCATGCCGACCCGACAGGCAGGCTGGCGGCGGCATCGCGCAACTGGCGGCGAAAGGCCGGATCGTCGTATACTTCGGCCTCACAGATGGCCAGGCTGGCGGCTGAACACTTCTGCCCGTTGTGCCCAAACGCCGAGCGTACGAGATCTTTAATGGCCTGATCACGGTCGGCCATGGCGGTGATAATCATACTGTTCTTGCCACTGGTCTCGGCGAACAGGCGCATATCTGGTTTCCAGTCGAGGAACATCAGCGCCGTGCTACGTGCGCCGGTCAGAATGACCGCATCGGCACGTGCATCGGTGACAAGTGCCTGGCCTACTTCATTATCAGGGCAGGCTAGAAACTGGAGTACCGTGTGGGGAATACCGGCCCGCCAGAACGCCTGCACAATCTGCCAGGCTACCATAACTGTTTCGGGCGCGGGCTTGAGAATAACGCTATTGCCAGCCATAAGTGCCGCCAGCACGCCGCCAGCCGGAATGGCACACGGGAAGTTCCAGGGTGGCGTAATAATCACTGTGCCCAGCGGACGGGCCTGGCAGTCGGACAGTTCAATATCCTGTGTGTCGAATGCCCGCGCATAGTAGTTGGCAAAGTCTATCGCCTCGGACACCTCGCTGTCGGCTTCGAGTACGGTTTTGGCCGCATCCAGCATCATCGCGCCGATCAGATTGCCCCGTTCACGCGCCAACTCTTCAGCGACACGGATCAGATAGTCACGCCGGGTAGCTACTGGTGTGGCAGCCCACTCGGCTTGCGCCTGGTTTGCCTCATCGAGCGCCTGTTCAATCATGGGCAGAGTAGCCAGCACATAGCGATAGGGCACAAAACCGGGGCGCGAGGGATCTTCCCCATTAGCCAGCGTACCCTGGCGGATCAACTCACCACCTACTTGCAACGGAATCACCTCAGGATCACGTGTGTGCCAGCATTGCACAATGTCGCGCAGCCAGGATTGATTAGCCGATAGCGACCAGTCCGTGTCGGGGATGTTGAAAAAGGGCGACTCTGGCAACATATGCACTTGCTCGGTATGGCGATTCTGGCTGCGACGGGGCGTGGTGCTAACACGATCCATCAACTCGACCGCTACCAGGAAGCGGGTGCGCTGCTTGTCCCAGGTGCTGCTGCCCGGTTCCATGCCAAACAGATCGTGCAGAAAATTCTGCTCGGCGGTATTCTCATCCAGGCGACGCACAAGATAGGCAATTGCGCTGTGAAAGTCTTCCATTTTGACCACTGGCGCATAGAGTAGCAATCTATCTGCATATGCCTGCACCACGCGTGCCTGGTGGTTCGCCATGCCTTCTAGCATCTCAAAGTCGACATACTCTTCAACCTGATGGATGGCGCGTAGCACCAGGGCATAGGCGATATCAAACAGATTATGGCTGGCGATGCCCAGGTGGACGCTGGTGGCATAGTCGGCCTGGCAGCCATAGGCAACCATGCGTTTGAAGTTTGCATCGACTTCTAGCTTGCTGCTGTAGGGGGCAGGTATCCAGCCACACAACGATGCCTCGATATACTCCATCGCCAGGTTGGCCCCCTTGACGATACGTAGCTTGATAGGTGCGCCGCCCCGTTGACAGCGTGTCCTGGCCCAACTTGTCAGATGTTGCTGCATTGGAAAGGCATCAGGCAGATACGCCTGCAGCACAATTCCGGCGCTTAACTGCAGAAACTCTGGCTCGTCCAGCACGTTACAGAAGGCTGCCACAGTCAGGTGCAGATCGCGGTATTCTTCCATGTCGAGGTTAATAAATTTAGCCGTCACACGTCCATCAGCATGCTGGTAGGTATGCTGCATAGCCGCACGATAGAGTTCACGCAGGCGTTCTTGCACCAGTTCGACTGTATGCGCAAAGGCGACCAGGTTAATCTGACTGCAGATCGACGAGAGTTTTATCGAGATATACTCGACATCATCACGTGCCAGTAGACCCAGGTAGGCATCGAGTCGCCTGTGCGCCTCGTCTTCGCCCAGGATCGCCTCGCCCAGATAGTTGAGATTCAGCCGGATGCTGGCCTGACGGCGCTCGTGCAAATACTGGCGCAGTGCCTCCTCTTCGCCCGGCAGAATGACACTACTGGTTTCCTGGCGCAGCCGTGCCGTAAAGGGCGGCACAATCAGGTCGGCAGCGTAGCGTCCCAGCAACCCCCCCAGCGCCAGGGCAGTCTGTTCCCAGCGTTCCATATACCGGGGCGTGCCATACGTGCGCAGCAGATAGCGCAACTGGTTGGCAATGCGCGCTGGCTGGCGGCTGCGAAAAACCTGGTCAGCCAGGGCAATCGTCAGCGCCTTACCGCGTGGATCACCCATCATGCGGGCGATTCTACGCGCCTGCTCGAACTCCTGGGGTGTCTGCTGCTGCTGAGCATCGTGCAGTAGTGCCTCGGCCAGGTTGACAGCAGCATGGGCAATCTCCTGGGATGCCAATGATCGACCTCGTAGTGCGTCCAGGTAGGCTCTGGGGGAGTCTATATCCATGACGGTCATCTTTCAGTTAAAACACGGTATATATTTATGGTAACAGTGTTTACCGGATCGTCAATGGCAATTCGGGGTAATCCAGTCGCCCCTAGTCTGCCTGTAGGGCCACGTCAACGTCGAGAGATGTCTCCGTCGTGCCGCCTTCAGGCGGTCTCAGGATGCCTTTCGGAAGCCAACGAACAGTGGTACGACGGATATCCCGGAGGTTGACGTAGCTTTCAGTCTGCCTGCACATCCCCAACTATGACGTATGCTGCATGGTATACTATGCCCATCTGGTGTGTTAAATAAAGCTCTATTGTGGAGCATCATGACGTCGTTTCTTGACCAGAGAACCACCAACCCGATTAGAAGCAAAGGGTATGAAGATGACACAGGTATCGAGCATCCCCCTGAGCGACTTTGAAGTTAGTAACTTTCGAGGCTTCAGGCAACTCAAACTCAGCAGGTTGGGTCGAGTGAACTTAATTGTGGGCAAAAACAATGTTGGAAAGACCAGCCTGCTCGAGGCATTGTCACTCTATGCTCAACGTGGATCACCTTCTTTTATCTGGGATATGCTTGAAGCACGGAATGAAAGTTCGCGCATTCGTGGTACGAAACGCAATACTGCTGATATTCAGAAGCGCATTGAGGATATCCGCTATCTATTTTACGGTCGACGTGATATTAAAGAGCAGTCGCAAACAATATCCCTCGGGCCAGGTACTGCCAGGGAAACACTCACGATGAGTATTGGTTGGTATGCGCTCCAAACAAACGAACAAGGATTGCGCAGATTGCAATCCTTGCCATCTCCAGACCTTGCATCTGTCGAAAATCTTGTTCTGGGGTTGGCTGTACAGTATGGGAATGAACTAGATACAATTTACCACCTTGATCGATACATTGACTCCCTCCGACGGCCCATTCCTGAGCCTGCTGGAATCAGGTCTATTTATGTTCCAGCAAATGGTTTGGACGAGAACGAGATAGGAAAGTGCTGGGATAATATTACGTTGACTGAATTACAGCACCATGTCATCGACGCACTAAGAATTATCGAACCAAAATTAGAGGGATTGAATCTGATTACTGATAGTGAGTCGAGGAATGAGCGTATTCCTGTGATCAAACTTACCGACAGTGCAGAAAGAATTCCTCTACGAAGTCTTGGCGAAGGCATGAATAGGTTGTTAGGAATTTCCCTGGCAGTGTCGAATTGTGCGGATGGGATATTATTAATTGATGAAATTGAGAGTGGCTTACATTATTCAGTTCAGCATGCTATGTGGAGTCTCGTTATAGCACTGGCTCGGCGACTCAATGTACAGGTGTTTGCAACGACCCATAGTTGGGACTGCATTGAAGGTTTTCTGCAGGCCACATTGGAAGATCGGCAAGAAGAAGGAATTCTTATCAGATTAGGACGCAAAAAAGAAGATATCGTCGCAACACTCTATGATGAGAATGAATTGGCCATTGTGACACGCGACCAGATTGAAGTTCGATGAGGACAATGCGTACATACTATCTACTGACCGAAGGGCCGGATGATGCAAATGCTCTGTATCATCTTCTGTTACGCAACGCGATACCTATTTGCCGTCTGAAACAGTATGAAGACGCGAAGATCGCGATTGAACATAGGGATGGCGTCACGAACCTTTTAAGCAGTCTTCGTGTGCAATTGAAAACAGAAGATGAAGAGAAAGCGATGGATCGCATTGGCGTAGTTATCGATGCTGATGCCGATTCAGATGATGACACCCTGGATCTTGAGAGCGAAGCGGATCAGTATGCTGGTCTTCTTAGACGATGGCAATCGATCAGAGATGTTCTTCGAGATAGTGGTTATTCAGACGTACCGGACATGCCTCTTCCACAAGGAACCATTGTAGGCATGAACCAGGATGCAAAACCCCGAGTCGGCATCTGGTTGATGCCTGATAATCAGATTCCTGGCAAGTTAGAGCATTTTGCGCAGTTACTCATCCCCTCGGATGATACTCTCTGGATTAGAGTTGAACAGTGTATCCAGAATATATCCCTCGAAGAGAAGCGATTTCAACTAAAAGATGAGATCAAAGCGAAAATTCATACATGGTTAGCGTGGCAAAGAGAACCGGGCAAACCTATTGGGCAGGCAATTACAAAAGGGTTTTTACGTCCTGATGCCACGCATGCTGCAGTTTTTATATCCTGGATTCGATCTCTCTTCGAGTTAGAGGCATCTTAGCCACGATTTTATGCATCGCCAGCCAGTTGATCCCACTGGATTGTATGGCTGTACTATGAAGAAATACATGAGAATAATTCTTCTATGACCCGCTTTCTCGAACCAGTCGTAATTGAGCAACGTCGCTTTGGCGATCTATGTCGCATGATGCTCGGATCACCTGATCTGGCCGCATATGCGCGTCCGGGGCAGTATCTGCTGGTGCGCTGTGCCGAGGCGCATAGCGCAGATCCATTGCTGCGGCGTGTGCTGTTTGTATCTGGGGTAGATCGTTCTGCCGGGACGTTGACGCTGCTCTTTGCGCCTGATGAGCGCGGCTTGCACTGGCTGGCTCAGCGGGCGCCCGGCACATCTCTGGACGTAGTTGGCGCTCTCGGAACACCATTTGAGCTTGATGCGCGCACGCGCAACCTGTTGCTGGTGGGTAGTGGTGATGGGGTAGCCGCGTTGCTCTTCCTGGCACGTGAGGCGGTGTCCCATGGCATAGCAGTGATGCTGCTGGCGGCGGCTCCGGTGTCTGACCGGCTGCCGCCGCCGTTTTTGTTGCCTGCCGAGGTGGAATACCAGGCCAGCGATAGGGGGGCTGAGTCGTTGCTGGCCCTGCTGGATGCGCAGACGAGCCAGGCCATTGGCGAGTTGAGTCCCCTGGCCTGGGCCGACCAGGTGTGTGCCACGCTGCCGCAGGTGTTATGTGATCCGCTGGCAGGCGTGATCCGTACAGGCCGCTTGCGCTGGTCGCATGGCTTTGCGCAGGTGCTGTTGGCCCAGTCGCTGCCTTGTGGCGTAGGTGCGTGTCTGGCGTGCCTGGTGCAGACGCGCCAGGGCCTGCGCACATGTTGCCACGACGGGCCGGTATTTGATTTGCGCGATCTAGCGTGGAAGTAAAGGCGCAGCGCCCCACTTACCGTACCGCCAGAATTGTCACCCCATCCTGCTGATACACCCTGGTAAAAGCTTCACCGTCAGCAAACATGGTTGCCTGTAATGGGCCTGAATGGTCGGTCAGATAAATATGCGATATCTGCTCACGGTCAATCAGATCATAGATCTGCTCTTCCTGACCCGTGCTAAAATCGCGCACCATCTGGCTACGTGTACGCACATCTTGCACATACTCAGGCGATCCATACGTAAACAAAACCGGTGGTGTACTTGTCCAGCGTCCGGTCAGTGGCAATAACCACCAGCCACCATCGCCACCCCGGTCGGCTGTAGCGAGCCAGGCGGCTGCATTGATCAAAAAGCGTGCGTCTTCTGGCGTATTCTCGCTAATCCATTCTATCGCTTGTATGTCGGCGGGCGTGACAAACACCGTAACCGGATTAATAATAGTACGCGAGTTCCAGGCCCCCCAGAGGGCTAAGCCGCTGAGTCCAACATACAGTAGGTACACTAGTGGCAACAATGGCCGACGCACATGCACGGCCCCGGCCTGAAGATGCAAAGCCACCGCACTGGCTGCGGGCCGAGTTAATTGCATCTCGGCCACCTTTCCACGCGACAGCCAGTCGGCCAGCAGGCAAACGCCGCCGCCAATCAACGCACTTATCGGCACAAACAGGCTGATGACCATCGCATCATTGGTGATCAGCCAGAAATAGGGGATCGTCACAAACGCCGGGTTCAAGGCCATCAACCCGATCCCCACTACCATGAACAGCCAGCGCTGCTGCAAAGCCGCCCACAACGCCAGCGCCAACCCAACTGCTGGCAATAGATAGACTACCAGCCAGGGATTAGCCAGCACCACCAGGGCGCACACCCAGCCAATCAGCACCAGGGCGGCGCGCGAACGACGTGCCATACCCCACAGTGCCGCCAGCAGGGCCAGCGGAATCAGCCAGCGGTTTACCCCGGCCCACAGCAATCCGCCCGTGATCGCATTATAACTTCCACCGCCCACCAGATCCTGCGGTTGCTCTACCGCTGGCAGCAGGTGCTGGGCAACCACTACCCATAGCCAGGGCAACGCCAGTAACAGCGCCAGCAGACTCATCACCAGCCCCTGCCCCACACGCACGCGCACCTGCGTCCACGGGCGGTCAATCGCCCATACCAATGCCTGAACGGCTAGCAGCGCCCCGACAAACACCAGCACGCGGAAGTGAACAATGCTCATCCCTGCCAGCAGGATCGCTGTTACTGCCAGCCAGCGGCGCAACCCGGTATGTAACAGCATATGCCAGGCAATGGCCAGCGCGGGGAGCATCAACAGGCCCGTAAGCTGCGTATACCGCCCCCAGGTGACATAGTACGCTGGCATAATTGATACCAGACCAACGATCAGACCAGCAGCAACCCCCGCCAGTGGACGACGCCACAAAAATGCCGCCAGCGCAGCACAGGTCAGCACCTGCAACGCATTCAGGATCTGCCCGGCCCAGAGCATTGTCTGAATCAGCGGCAGGCCCGACAGGCGCATCACCGTTGCCGTAAAAACATGGTAACCCCAGTGATACGGCAGATCATCGACGGGCAGATAGGGCCGCAGCGAATAAGGTACCTGCCCAGTCTCGGCCGTAATCCGGATCAGCAGGGCATGGTGAACCGAATCAACCCAGGCTGGTACAACAAGATCCTGGATCTGAATGAATCGAGACCAGACTGTTAGCCCAAAAATAAGCCCAAAGGCAATGCCCCACCAGCGTACTGGTATGGGCAGGGGGCGTTTCGGAGAGGCAAACGGTTTCTGATGTCCCAGATCATGCCAGGCTGCCCAGACGCATCCTAGCGCACATCCACCCGTCAGCATGCCCAGCAGCACAGGCGACAGCGACACACCCGCCAGCGTGGCCCATTCGTACAGCAATGCTACCAGGCTCAGGCTTACGCCCACCCAGAGTGCCGGGCGTACCAGCGCAGCTACCGGCATAGGGCTACCCAACCGACGCTCAAGCAGATAGCCCGGCCCAAACAACAATACGCTCAGGATGACCAGAAAACGCCCGGCTGGACCAGCCAACCAGGCCACCGCTGTACAGCAGATCAATACAATAAGCAGGTTTCGCACAACTGTCATGTCAGTCAGTATAGCATTTTTCACGAACGCCCGTAGCCGTTATCTTACCACGAAGACGACAGCTTGAACCACGCCGACACAGAAACATGAGGGCCTACGTCAACGTCCAGGAATATGCCCGTCGTGACGCCTTCAGGCGGTCTCAGGATGCCGTTCGGACACCGCCTGAAGGCGTCACGACAGAGGACTCTCTTGACGTAGACGTAGCCCTACAGAAACATCATATATGATTGTTTATCGACTTTCGTGTTTCATGGAGTCATGGTAAGATAAAAAAGAAGAGAGTTTCGTAAGCACACAAGATACGTGGCAGGCCTGCACACCAGACATTGATGTCTGTGCCTGGCTGAATACCCCACCCCCCTTCCCCCTCCCCTTCTAGGGGAGGGGGAGAAGAATCAGCATCACGCTGCGGTGGCTATGCCACCGCAGCGTGATGCTGGCTCGATACCCCCCTCTCCCTAAGGGAGAGGGGGGCAGGGGGGAGAGGGCGTATCGTCTACCAGAAAGCCATATCGCAGGTCAGCCAGATGGTTCCCTATGAACCTTGCCTTAGGCAGAAAAACCGTTTAATACGTATAAGCAAGGGTGCGGAACAGCGTATATTCTGCACCATATTCTATGACATGGAGACAAAAGAACAATGACCCAGACAATCGACGCTTTCCCGACACTGCAAGGCCACCAGTATATGAACCTGATCACCTTTCGCAAGAGCGGCCAGGCCGTCAGTACACCCGTGTGGTTCGCCGAGACAGACGGCAAACTGTATGTGACAACCATCCCTGATTCGGGCAAAGTTAAGCGCATCCGCAACAATGGGCGCGTGCAGCTCGCTCCGGCCAATCGTTCCGGCAAGCCGCTCGGGCCAGAGTTTGAAGCCATGGCGCGCATTCTATCTGCCGAAGAAGAGGTGATCGCCAGAAATGCCCTGAATCAAAAATATGGCTTGCTCAAGTCGGTCTTTGATTTCTTTATGCATGTACGCGGTACGCAGAGTACCTTTATTGAGATTTCACCAGTAGAAAACGATCTCATATAAAGAGTGAAAAGGCGAAATGATCGACGTGACGCGGTAGTCTACAAACCATACGTTTGATCGGTCGAAAACCAGATATCGCTGCAGGCAATGTGGTGTATTCAATCTTTTTGTGCATACTTCTTTACCGAAGGTGAAAAAGTATGCACAAAAAGATTGTTTTTTTACCCTGATCCAGGTAAAATATAAAAATTCGATGGATAACTGTGTACCTTATATTGATTAAATAAATTAGTCTCCTCTTATATTGATATACCCCACGTCATATACCGCTTTATTGCTCATGCATCATGCGATAGTTCTATAGTCCTGCTAGATCATATGACTAGAGATATCTATGCTGTGGTGCCACTGGCCTATTGTTACGATTTGGTGTAGTATATTATCATAATAAGTAATTAATACGACACAAAAATATTGTAAGATAGAGAAAATAGAGAATGCAGCCGCTATGCAGCCGCATTCTCTATTGTTCCCTACGTGATGGCCCTATAAGGATTTTTACATGCTCAAGCTACACCGTAGAAACAGACCATTGCAAGCAACATCTCCACTGACAGAGTCGGCGACGCATAATCGATTAGAACAGGCAATGCCAACAGCATCAACCGACGAGTTCTGGTCGATCAATGAAGCCAATCTACTCAACCCGCCGCCTGGAGAAAGTTACCAACTGGCGCTGGATGTTTTTTTTCAGGCCAGTCACTATGTGACAATGGAAGGAACTGTCGGCCCCATCCATGATCACACCTATCGTCTGCAGGTACGTTGTTTCTGCGCATCTCTCCAGCACTCTGAGTGTATAACGATAGCTTACTGTGCCTTGCGCGACATTATTCACCAGGTTGCTCAGGCCTATGACTCCTGTTTATTAAATGATCTGCCGCCGTTTCATCGCCTGCAGCCAACCACAGAGATATTCACCGGAGTTCTTTTTCAACAAATTCAACGCCTGCTTATACCCCTCAATATCTTGCTCACAAGCATTGAACTCTGGGAGTCTCCTACTGTTTCGGTAGCGTATCACTGCACCAATTCATTTACATCGTTGTTAAATAACTAAGACAAAGAAAGTTTTCGGTTTGGTTTGGCGGCTTTGCCGCCAAACCAAACCGAAAACTCTTTGATCTCGGCGGGGCTATGCCCCGCCGGTAGCCGTAGCGGGCGGATTCCCGCCCGCTCTACCGCATCCTGATGGGGGCGACATAAATGTCATCCGTACCGGTTGGCTATGTTCACATTCGTTCACCATGGGCCAGGGGCGCACACGGTCGGGATGAAAGAAGATGATCGCTCTGCGTTCCTCTGCGCCCGCTGCGGTGAGACAGAATGTCTATTTTCACATGAGCCATCCATGCGCGGTGCGCACACCGCCGGGATGAAAATGGGTTCGTAGGGGCGAGCGGCCGCTCGCCCCTACCCATCGTCAGGAGGCCGATGCGCAATCGTCCATCGGCTATTTTCACATGAGTATACACGGCGATGTCAGCTTCTCGACACAGGCAAGCAGTTACCCCGATGCGCCTGTTGGCAGCAGCACTGTTGCTGGCTGGTCTGACGTTGCTGCTCTTTCGCACAGTGCTTGTGCCGGTTGGCCTGGCGCGTTATCCCTGGAGTTCTGATGCGCTGGGGCATGTGCTTAAGGCTGAGTATCTGGCTGCTGGCCTGTCTAGCGGATCGTATTACCCGGATCTGATGCCTTCCTGGTATATGGGCTTACAGATGCTGCGCTACTATCCGCCCCTGCCATACTATCTGCTGGTCGGGCTGACAACTATTACTGGCGATAGTATCACAGCAGTACACTGGTTTATCGCCCTATGTGCCTTTGGCGGCGGGCTGAGCTGGTTGCTGTACCAGCGCTGGCTTGGCTGGCTACCGGCAATAACTGGTGGAGCTTTGTTCCTCTTTCTGCCTGACAATTTGCGCGTTGCCTTCGCCGAAGGCAACCTGCCCCGCGTTCTTGCAACCGGACTGCTGCCTCTGACTATTTACTGCCTGTTACGTTCACTCAAACCCGGCGGTACGCGCTGGCATCACATCGGGTTAATGTGCTGCTTTGCCAGTCTGGTGTTGAGCCATGCGATGATGGCTGCTATCTATGCGGTCATATGTAGCGTGCTATGTGTACTGCTGCTCCTTACTCGGTCTGTCTCGTGGCGTTATACCATACACACGATCGGCGCTATAATCCTGGGCCTGCTGTTGTCTGGCTGGTGGCTTCTGCCCAGCCTGACCGGGGGAATTACCGAACTGGACTCCTCGGTGATGACCGAGGCTCTGGCAGTCTTACCTGTCACGCATTATCTGAATCCATTTACACGGCTAGAGAATCCTGAAAGCATCTATGTTGGTTTAGCCCTGATACTCTTGCCCGTACTGTTGCTGATATGCGTACAATGCAGCCGGATCACTGCCGTCTTGCTATTAACAGGACTGGCTGGCATTCTCATCACCACACCCGGCTTCAATGCCCTCTGGAATAGCCTGCCTATGCATCATCTCTTCTGGCCCCTACGCTTCCTGGGCATTGCCAGCTTTTGCTTGCTGCTGGCTATTATGTGGCGAATAGGCTCGCTCAACGGCATATTGCGTACAATCATTATTGGGTTGCTGATACTCGACAGCCTGGGTTCGCTTCACCTGCTCCGTCTCCAGTCTCTTCCTACCGATGTCGACACGATAGCAACACAGATGGCCAGCACCCCTGGCTGGCGCGAAGCAACCCTCGATCTAAGTCGCCTGGGATCAACCACATCATATGCCTTCAGCGCCATCGGCCAGCGCGAACAGATTTTTGGCTGGGCTTATCAGGGTGCCCATACTGCAAAAACTGTTGCCGCTCTGAACGAGGCCCTGGAAACACAGTCTACTGCATATCTGTGCGACAGGCTGGATCTGTATGGGGTCGATGATGTGGTTCTGTTGAACAACTTGCGCGGCGCATCCACAGTTGGCCAGACTCTGATAGCGCATGGTTTCAACCAGACCTATACAGGCACCCAGGCAACCTATTATGTGCGCATGGGTGCGCCACGCGCCTTTCATGCCCGGTGGCCAGCGCTTGGCATTGGCAAAGGATCTCAGAACCTGGCGTATCTGTTTCCTAACCTGATAACTGCTACCTCACCTTATCTTGACGATTATACCCTGGAAGAATTGCAACGCTATCAGACGATTGTACTGGCCGGGTTTACCTGGCACAATCGCACTGCTGCCGAAGAACTGGTTCGGGCAGCAGCTCGACACGGGGTGCGCATTCTGATTGATCTGACCGGCATACCCGAAGATCCCTGGGCACGCCAGCCTGTTTTTCTGGATGTCTGGGGCGAGAAGGTTGTGCTAGATACTCCGCCTGTGATCAAAGATAATGACCATAGCTATCGGTTACGTTCGTTCGATCAGAGTATGCTGCCCTGGTATACTCATACACTCCAGGGGTTGGACTATGCCGAGTTGAGCTTTGATTACCTGGGCGAACATGCCGCTGTGCTGGGATATCGCAGTGTCGGTGATGCAAAAATCTGGTTCATTGGCCTGAATCTACCCTACCATGCCGCCCTGACCAGCGACCCGGTTGCTGTTCAATGGCTGTCCAGCGTGCTGAAACTTACACCCCACCATTCGAGTTCGCGCTCATCTGTATCTCTGACAGACTATCACGCTGATCAGCGCGGCTATCGTTTTCGTTACACCCTGAACCAGCCGGAACGTCTCTTTGTTCCCATGGCCGCTTTTGCAGGAACACGGGTATTTATTGATGGGCAGATGGTAGCAGTGCATTCATTCGAGCGCCTGCTGGCTTTTGATGCACCAGCCGGGACGCATCAGGTTCATATTGATATAGAAGTGACACCCGTTTATTATACTGGCATCATTATCAGTCTGTTAAGTTTTGCCATCTTGCTGCGTATCCTGCTCGTTCGCTATGATTCAGACTCGTATGCCCCTGGTTCAGATGTGCTGATTTTGCATCAACCTGCATCTAAATCGATGTTGAGATCGCCATGAAAAAAACATGTACGAAGCGGTGTCCTTATTCTTATATCCTGCACCTGATTGCCCTGCTGATCTGCGGGGCATTCGTTACTCATGCATATGGCCAGACCATGGCTACATTGCCCGCTGCAAAGGCCCGGTCAGATTCGGCTTACCAGTTTACGCCTCTCTGCGAGGTGACATATACAATCAGCAGTCAGTGGCATAATGGCTTCAATGCGCATGTTAGTATTGTCAATCATGGCGATCGTATATCTGGTTGGGAACTAGAATGGGTATTTGACGGCGATCAGTCGATCACAAATATGTGGGACGCCATGCCCTTACAGAACGGCGCCCACATAAGTGCCCGTGATGCCGGATACAATGCAGTGATCGACCATGGCCGCAGTGTTAGCTTTGGCTTTCAGGCATCCTATAGTGGCGATAATACTGTTCCTACGACTTTCTGGCTGAATGGCAACCAGTGCAATCAGCCAGGCGAACCGACGCCAACCGTCGTACCCACGCCAACGATCGCTGGTTTTGCCTGCGCAGTTGATTATGTTATACGCAGCGAGTGGAACAACGGCTTCGTCGCCGATGTAATCATCCGCAACGATGGCCCGCAGATAACTGGCTGGAGGTTGAATTGGGTCTTTACGGGCGATCAGCAGATTATCAATGCCTGGAACGCTGTAGTAAGCCAGAATGGGACAAACGTCAGCATGGCCGACGCGGGCTATAATACGACTATTGCCAGTGGGGAGAGTGTAACAGTGGGTTTTCAGGCAAGCTACAGCAGCATGAATCCCATTCCATCTCAGTTTGTCCTCAATGATGTGCTGTGTCAGGGCAATGGCGGCAGTATGCCCACTCCAACATCAATGCCTACCGGGACACCCCTGCCAACAGCAACACCTCTGCCTTGCCCACCCGTAGCTATCGATGGCGATTTTCTTGACTGGGTCTGTCAGCCGTTTGTAAGTGACCCGCCGGACGATTGTGGCATCAAACGCCTTGACTTGCTTACGTTTGCTTTTGTAACGAATCCCGATAATCCGACAGCCTATTTTATGGCTGAAAGCAGCGCAGACAATGGCACACTCTATTTGATACTGCGCGTTGATACCAATAATAATGGCGTGTATGATGATCCTGCCGACCGCATTGTGCGGGTAGAATACAAAACCCGGCCACGAGCATCACAGGTAACTGTCACCCTGTTCGATGGCACAGATACCTATCTGGAAACCATTGGCGAAAATGAAGACTGGGGGGCCAGCAAAAATGAGGGTGGCCGGCAAGTCGAGTGGGCTGTCACCTTTGCCCAGCTTGGCATTCCCGCCGGGCAACCCATCCGCCTTATTCTGGCATCGCATCCCGGCGGAGGAAACGCACCAGTGTGCGATATCACCGATGAAGTGCAGTGGAGTCCCGCTACGGCGCTGGGTTTTGCAATCATATGTATACTGCTGATCCTTGCGGCAGTAGATATGGCCCGTCGGCGGAGGCTACAATGAACGACTGGTTATCAGGGTTGCTGGTAGTTGGCTGGGGCGGGCTGATTGTGTTTTTTCGCGTCTATCGCATCTGGCTGTTTTACTATGTTCTGGGCACAATTGGCTGTGCGTATGGTTTAACCCTGATTGCACACCACTGGCTGGGCCTGGATAAACTGCTGGGCGAGTCGGTGGCCTGGAGTATTCATACATTCACCGGACGGCTGCACGTACCAACCCGTATTTTTGAGGGAACTCCTGATGCAATTATGGTAATGGTGGTGTCGCAAGATGCTGGCTGGACGTTGTTCCGCATCGGTATCGAGTCGTCTGGTCTGCTCGAAATGATTGTCCTGACCAGTCTGTTGCTCTTTTATCCTGGACTGCCGCTGATCAGGCGCACCAGTCTCATTCTGCTCGGTCTGGGGGCCACATGGCTGGCCAATGTGCTGCGCGTTCTGGTGATTGTGCTGATTCTGCATCATGTTGGCAAAGAGGCTTTGCTGCTGGCCCATTCCTTTGTTGGCCGTACGCTCTTTTTCATCCTCACGGTGGGCATCTACTGGTTTCTCTTAACCATACCGACGCTACGATGGCTGAGTAGATAAAATGGGATACACGTCTTCCATGCTCTTTTTCTGGGCCGTCTGGCTCCTGGTACCTATTCTGATCGATGGGATGACAACTCTAACGAGTCTGGTCAGTGTCTTGATTGCCCACTTTAGCAAGAGCCAGCCGGCATTACAATTTTCACCATTTATTACCATCATCATACCAGTCTATAACAGCGCAGATACCCTGGAAGCCTGCCTGTGTTCAATCGCTAACCAGACCTATGCACGATCACATATGGAAGTGCTATTAATGGATAATGGCACAACCGACAATTCGTTCCAGATCTACAACCAGTTAATGACCCGGTTACATATCCCCATGTCCTGGCACACAATTATTGGCAAAGGCAAAGCACGTGCGCTTAATGTGGGCATTCATCTGGCCCGTGGGCGCTATATTTTTAACGTAGATAGTGATGCTGTGCTTGCACCAGATGCCATCCAGCGTGTGGTAGAAACAATGGAGAGCAATCCAGACCTGGCGGCTGTGACTGGCTCGATCCAGGTGTTACCTCCACCGGCTGAGGTTGCCCCAATCGTACAGTTTCTAGGACGCTGCGAGTTCTTTGAGTATCTGACGGCATTTCACATTGGACGCCGGTCTCAGTCCTTGCTGCATAATATGTATACCCTGTCCGGGGCTTTTTCGGTGTTTCGCCATGATATTCTTATGCAAACAACACTCTACAGCCAGGCAACCGTGACAGAGGATACCGATATAACGTTTCAAATCTATGAGCGTTTTCGCTCATATCGCATTGGCTGTGTCAACGACGCCATTGCGTATGTCCACCCAATCGAGTCGCTGAGCCGGTTGTATGCTCAACGTGTGCGCTGGCAACGTGGCCAGGTTGAGGTCAGTGCCCGCTATGATTCCCTGATGCGCCAGTCGATCTGGCGACCATATGGCTTCTCGCCAGCACGTGTATTGCTGGTTGATCATACGCTGGCTTTCCCGCGGCTGGTCTGGACATTGCTATTGCCCATTCTGATCCTGTTTGGGTATCCATCGGATTTGATTGTTTTCTCGATCCTGTTGCTCTATATCTTCTACCTGGTGATTGATCTGGCGTGGACAGGGGTGGCTCTGCTAGGGGCCAGACCTGAAGCCAGGCAACGTCTATGCCAGGACTGGTGGATTCTGCCCTTCCTACCGCTTTATCGGATGGGTATCTTCTGGTTTCGGCTCAGCGGCTTCTTACACGCCGTAGCGGAACCAGGTACCTGGAGCGTGCAGAACCCGCTGGAACAGGTTCGTGCCGGACTGCTCGACATTCATTGTCGTTTATCTTGCTGCGTCAAAGATCGCTGCACGCTGTTTCAGCGCAAAAAGAAGAAGCGCCGCCGCCGACGAAGCGCCCACAAGCCCGGTGCTACCTCCCGTGAACCATAGACTATGGAACAGGTAAGTGTTCACAATCGTCGGAGTACCAGATGATCCGTGCGCCGCACTCTCCAACCGGCAACGGTATGGGCAGCACCAGAACACGCGATCCTCCGTGTCTCCGTGTCTCCGTGGTATAGCTCTTCCCCCGATCGTGAACAATTACTGGAACGGCGTGATTCAAAAGGAAGATATGTTTTCGTTTATACTAGAAAGATAGTATCTAACTATATTTCCGCAACCCGTGACAACCCACCCGCGCAGAGGAGCCAACTATTGTCATGTTACGTTTTTTCTCCCGGCGTTCTACGCTACAGACTGCGACTGCTGGCCTGGAACAACATGGCGTATCTGCCGCACTTCAGATGCGCTTTCTCGACTTTCTTGATCAAGCGCAGGGCCATGAAATCTTTCACCTCAACCCGCGCTACCTGGCTGAACGGTTAGACCTGAGTGAACGAGCAACGCTCAAGTTGTTGGTAGCGGCCTTACATGAAGGCATTGTGGCGCTACACTGGGATGTGTGCTGCCCCATGTGCGGCGCAACTGACCAGCGCACCTCTTCGCTGGAACATCTGCATCACGATAAGCAGTGCGAGGCCTGCGCGTCGCATTTTTCGCCCCATCTTGACCATGAAGTGCATGTCACCTTTAGCCTCCACGAGCGTTTTCGCACCCGCTCTCCCGGCGTGGATGATGCATTATTTCGGGCACAGATCAATGAACGCCTGGGCCGTGTGCCAGGTCTGGCGTTGATGCTGTTGCCCGAATTTCAAAACCTGTTTCCGCAGCAGCGCCTGCTGCCCGACGAAAGTCTGGATGTCACCCGTGTCGCGTTGCTCTTCACCGACCTGGCCGGTTCGACGGCATTATATGCCCGACGCGGCGATCCACGCGCCTATCACCTGGTACGGCGGCACTTTGATGAACTTTTTCGTGTTACCGACACTCAAAATGGCATCGTGGTCAAGACCATCGGTGATGCCATTCTGGCGGCGTTTCAAAACCCGGTTGAGGCCCTGTGTGCTGCCCTGGATATGCAACATGCGATTGGGCAACTCAACCAGCGCATCAACT
>RRYU01000183.1_pt1 | contig 20422 bp, 11 predicted proteins | sample 2162651 | NCBI WGS metagenome assembly RRYU01 (sample SAMN10267283, study PRJNA491782) | microbial mat metagenome | isolation source: biomat in the production well | place: Japan: Minami-Kanto gas field, natural gas well KTG3 | collected 2017-06 | reverse complement strand
TGTCGTGCGAGATGGTGCCAGCAAAGCTGGCACCATCTCGCACGACAACGACATTCTTTGGGGCCTCCGACCCCCCAACCCCCCACCGGGAGGCGTAACGTGATGCATATGGGCCTGCGGCCCCCGCGCCCCGGCTGGTACAGGTACCGCCTGAACGGTTATGTTTTCATTATAACGTCTTCTGCGTGTTTGATAAAGGGCATATAGTCTGCTCTGTTTTTGAAACGTGATCCTGAAAAGGTTCGCCAGAACCGAACCTGTCGTGCAGGCATGGCTGCCCGTTCCACCAGAAATCCCCCTCAACTATGAACAGGTACACCTGATCTCCCTATTAGACATGAGTCACCTTGCTTGCACACTTCGCGATCTTCGTGGTCTTCGTGGTTAAAAAGACGCTCCTGCCATTTCAGGCACAACCGCCGATTTAGCCAAGCTCAGCGGTGGCGCTGATGGCCGTCTTGCCGTCGGGGGCCTGTGCTTCCAGATCGACCCGCCCATCGGATGGGATGCACACCAGGCGGAAGGTCGCCAGATCGAAGAGCGGTGATTGGCCACGGAAGCTGAACCCGGTGATCGTCCGGGGGCTATTGTGACGCACCATCTCTAGCAGCAGAATAGCCGTAAGCGGGCCATGCACAACCAAACCAGGATAGCCCTCTTCACTGATAGCATATGGACGGTCGTAGTGGATACGATGGGCATTAAAGGTCAACGCCGAGAAGCGAAACAACAGGCGTGTATCTGGTGTAATGATGCGTGACCATGCCCCCTCTGGCACAGGGGGCAATTCAATAACCTGGGGTGGTGGTACGGGCAACCCCGGCTCACGATAGACAATATCCTGCTCTTCGTCAATACACAGTGCGTCATTTTGATAAAAGCGGTAGCCAACCGTTACAAACGCCAGGGAACCGCTACGCCCCGACTTCTGCACAACATTGCGAATCTCACCCTCGCGGCGGGCCGGATGCCCAATCATCAGGGGGCGATGAAACTGCAAACGCGAGCCAGCAAACATCCGTCGCGGATAGGGAATCGGCGGCATAAACCCACCACGCTGGGGATGCCCGTCGCTATCGAGCCGGGACTGAGTCACTCTGGGCAGGAAATAGAACCAGTGCCAGAGTGGCGGCAACGTGTTGCCCTGAGTCGTTGGGGTGACGGTATCGTCGAGCATAGCAGCTACCCCCAGAGCCGCAGCCGGACTCAGATCATCCTCAACGCTCTCTGTCCGGCCAATCCACGTCGAGAAATCTGGTGTTGTATCGGTCATAAAAAGAACCCTCCTGAAACAGTATTCAGTCATCAGTTCGCCATGCGGCTGCGCCGCACACGGTTGGGATGAAAATGGGCTGGTAGGGGCGACCGGCCGGTCGCCCCTACTGTATTCTAGCAAATTTTGAGCATGACGTATTTGATATCTGTGAATGATTGTTCAATACTGTTTCTCTGAGCAAAAACCATCTTTTCCACCGTACTATATTGTTCTTTCCGTTACAATAATAATATTGTTTACTATTTCGCAATCTTATAGTATCAGCAAAAACAATCAATCCATCATGATTTCCCTGCTTAGATGCATAATTATGTGAGTACCATATCTTTTTACAAATCCCCTGTTCTTTTTATCACGCATTATAGCATAATCAATAAGATCTGCTATGAGTGTTTCGGGCTGTTTTTCAATGATATATATAGTTTAGAGAAGATGACCCCTGGTTGCGAGATATTTACGCAATGTTTCTATGGAAAATGATACAGTAGCAACTAACTCAGCCCGAAATAATCCTAATCCCATACTAATTGAATAATGTACCCGTTCAGGTGGGGTGGTCGGGAGGGGCAATGCCCCTCCCGGAGTCTCTTCTTTTCGACCCATTTTGGCGGCTTTGCCGCCAAAATGGGTCGAAAAGAAAGTTTTGCGGGGGCTTGCGGCCCCATACGCATCAAGTTAAGCCTCCCTGCAGGGGTTTGGGGGCCGTAGGCCCCCAAAGAATGTCTTTGTCGTGCGAGATGGTGCCAGCTTTGCTGGCACCATCTCGCACGACAAAGTAGGTTTTTAGGGCTGCCGCCCTAAAGTTGATGCGTATGGGGCTTGCGGCCCCCGCGCCCCCGGCGCATGATTATCTACACTGGAAAAAACCTACCTGCAAGGGAGGCTTCGTTTAGGATGCGCGTTGTTCGATCATCTGAATCGTGACAATAGCATACTCAATGCTGCATGTTCATGTCTTGAAGATAGACCGGTTCATCATTACGGGACTCTATGTGGTGGAACAGGCGTCTCTACTTATTCAGACGCAGGCAAAGACGTCTGCACTATCCTGATTATGCACAGGTACGAAGAAGTAAGGAGATAACGCGTGGCCAAAGTTGTGATTATCGGAGCGGGCCTGGCCGGTCATACGGCGGCCCTCTATCTTGGTGATGCCGTAGGCAAACAACATAGCATTACTGTCGTAAACAAGTCGCAAGATTTCCTCTGGTTACCTTCGCTGGTATGGGTTGGCATCGACCGTATGCGCCCGGAGAAAACCCGTTTCGCGCTCAGACCCGTCTACAATAAGCTCAATGTTAACTTTGTGCGTGGCAGTGTCACCGAAGTCCATCCCGACGAACAACATGTTATGGTCGAACAACGGAATGGGCATGTCGAACAGACCCGACTGGACTATGATTATCTGATCGTTGCTACGGGCGTCCACCTGGATTTTGCCTCTACGCCGGGATTGGGGCCGGATGTCGGCACCACGTTTTCAATCTGTACTTCTTCACATGCTGTGCATACCCGCGACGCGTATCTCGAGTCGGTTGCACGTATGCAACGCGGGGAAAAGCAGACGCTGGTAATTGGCATGGGCCACGGTATGTCGGCCTGTGAAGGGGCGGCTTTTGAGTATATTACTAATATTCACAAAGACCTGGTGCGACGGGGTGTGCGCGATAAAGCCGAACTGATTTACATTACGAATGAGCCAGCGCTAGGCGACTTTGGTATCCACGGCACATGTATGCAGCAACGCGGCAAAGTCATCCCCAGCGATGTTGTGATCGGGGCCATCCTGAAGGAATATAACATCAAGGCGGAAATTCGTAAGGCGGTCACTCGTGTTGAAAAGGGACGCATGTATTGGGAAGATATCGAGGGCAACGAGGGTGAAATTGCCTTTGATTTTGCCATGATGCTCCCACGCTTTACCGGTATTCCGATAAAGTATATCAACAAGCACAACGAAGACATATCCAGTACTATTCTCAACCCGGCCGGATTCATTATGGTCGATGGCATCTACGGATTGCCCTATCCAGATCTTTGCAACACCAGCGAAGCCTGGCCTGCCATCTACCAGAATCCCACTTATCGCAATATTTTTGCCGCCGGGCTGTCTTTTGCCCCGCCCGGCCCGATTTCACAACCGCATGTCAATCCACGTGGTACAGCAATTACGCCAGCGCCGCCGCGCACCGGCATGGTTGCTGGCATCGTCGGGCGCGTAGTAGCCAAAAATGTAATCGATCTGCTCAACGGCAAGGAAATGTCCCATCGCGAACGCATGTCGGAAATGCCGGTTGCCTGTATTGCGTCAATGGGCGACTCGCTGTGGAATGGTATGGCCGCTGTGATTTTGATCCATCCGTTTGTTCCCGATCTGCACCGCTTTCCCCATACCGCCGGGCGCAACCATGATGTCACGAATATGGAAGTAGGACTGGCGGGAGCCTGGATGAAACGTGTGCTCCATTCGACATTTATTCATAAGTTCAAGGGTAATATCGGCTGGAAGTTAATTCCTGAGTAGAGCCAACAGCAATAGGAGGTGCCTCTATGGAAATTACGAATCGTGATCGCGTCTTGATGAATTCCAAGGTCGTTCAGGCATGGCGCTTTATGGTGTTGAATGTGAAGATTCTGAAGGCAACCGAGCTTGGTAAACAGGCGCATCAATCAGCAAAGCTGCCGCATGCAACAGGTGTGAGTGCCTTGCATACGCAGATTCAAGAGTAATTGCGGAAGTTCTATTTTGTATTCCCGATTTTTTCGCCTCCGGCGAAAAAATCGGGAATACAAGCAGTCACACAGTTTAGAAACGTATGACGCATCCATACATGTCATCTGGGAGGAATATGTATGGATGCGTGATTTTATGTAATAAATGATACGAGTTACGCGGTTGTCCATTCTCCGTGCGGATATTGCCTCCGGCAAAAAGGATAGACACTTCCACGCTGCCGCAGCCAAAACAGGGCTTCCGTCCGAAAGAGGAAACTGGTAAAGCGAGCAACTGGTCAAGTCTACATTGCTATCATATATGTATCTATGCTATCATATCTGCACCCGAGAGTTGAAAAAACAATAACAGGTGAGCGGAGGGAAGTTTGGCACGAGGAAAACGTCTGGTGAGATCTATGCAGCAGCAAGCAGAGGATATGACTACCACACACGATATGCCCCAGGAAGAGGCCACTCCTATCGAAGAGCCGGTCAATGATACAACTCCAACGATTGGAGGTGAGGAGCCATCAATGGATGAGGTACAACAATCAAAGACTGAACGCTGGCGCGAGCCGGATATTCCGCCAGAGCATGACCGGTTGCCGATGAGCGGTATCCGCGTGATCGATGTGGGCACATTTCTGGCTGGCCCCTATGCGGCATCTATTCTGGGTGAGTTTGGGGCCGAGATTCTGAAGGTAGAGCATCCGATAGCAGGCGACCCGATGCGCCTGTTTGGCACTCCTACCAAGCGTCACGATGCCAGCCTGGCCTGGCTGAGTGAAGGGCGCAATCGCAAGTCGGTGACGATTGATCTGCGCCAGGAACAGGGGGTAGAACTGTTCCTAAAACTTGTGGCTAAGTCCGATGTGCTGATCGAGAATTTTCGACCAGGCATTATGGAAGAGTGGGGCCTGGGTTGGGACAAGCTGTCAGCCGCGAATCCTGGTCTGGTGATGTTGCGTGTTTCCGGTTATGGGCAAACAGGCCCCTATCGCCGGCGCTCTGGTATTGCCCATATTGCCCATGCCTTTGGTGGCCTGTCGTATCTGGCGGGCTTTCCCGGTGAAACGCCGGTTATTCCGGGCACATCGCCGCTGGGCGATTATATGGCCAGCCTCTATGGCGCAATCGGCATTATGCTGGCCTTACGTCACCGCGAGAAAAGCGGGCAGGGTCAGATTATCGATATCGGCATCTATGAAGCGGTCTTTCGTCAGTTAGACGAGATTGCGGCAGCCTATGGACTGTTTGGCAAAATCCGTGAACGTGAAGGCGCAGGCAGTTTTGTGGCTGTGCCGCATGGGCACTTTCGTACCGGCGACGATAAATGGGTCGCGATTGCCTGTACCACCGATAAGATGTTTGAACGTCTGTCGGAGGCAATGGAACACCCTGAACTTGCGTCCGACGGTCTTTATGGCGAACAGCGTAAACGGTTGGCTGCACGCGACAAGGTCAATGAACTGGTGATCGAATGGGTCGGCTCGCTTACGCGCGATGAGGTACTGCAACGCTGTCTCGATAAACAGGTTCCGGTTGGCAAAGTCAATAGCATTGCCGATATATTCGAGGACGAGCATTTTCAGGCCCGCGGCAATCTGGCCCATATTAAAGAAGATGGTCTGGGTGAGGTGGTCGTGCCGAATGTGGTGCCTACCCTCTCGGAAACGCCCGGACGCATTACCAATCTCGGCCCGGCGCTGGGCGACGCTACCTACGAGGTCTTGCGCGAGTTGCTGGATATATCGGCCGATGAGATCAAGCAATTGCGGCAACATAAAATTATTTAAGACAGCAAGCTATAGTGGCTGAGGTAAACTATGACCCAGGAGACCAGAACTGAGTTACCGCTAGAGGGTATCCGCGTGATCGATGTTGCTACGGTGATCGCGGCCCCGTACTGTGCCGGTATTCTAGGTGAGTTTGGGGCCGATGTGTTGAAGGTGGAGCATCCCGTGGGAGGGGATGCCCTGCGGCGCTTTGGCACACCAACGAGTTGTGGCGATACGCTCACATGGCTGAGTGAGGCCCGTAATAAGAAGTCGGTGACGATCGACTTGCATCGCCCCGAAGGGGTTGCGATCTTTAAAGAGTTGATCAAGCAGACCGATGTGTTGTGTGAGAATTTTCGGCCCGGTACGCTGGAGAAGTGGGGCCTGGGCTGGGATGTGCTGCATGAGATTAATCCACGCCTGATTATGCTGCGCGTTACCGGCTACGGCCAGACAGGCCCGTACAAGGATCGGCCCGGCTTTGCACGCGTGGCCCACGCCGTCGGTGGCATTGTCTATCTGGCCGGTATGCCCAAGGGAACGCCAGTTACACCCGGATCAACCACGCTGGGTGACTATCTGACTGGACTGTACGGCTGCCTGGGGGTGCTGATGGCGCTGCGCTATCGTGAACGTACCGGGCGGGGTCAGTTTGTCGATGCGGCGCTGTATGAGTCGGTGTTTCGCTGTACGGATGAACTGGCTCCGGCCTATAGTATGTATGGCATTGTGCGTGAGCGGCATGGCCCGACCCATAATGACTTTGCTTGCCCGTATGGTCATTTTCCTACGAAAGATGGCAAGTGGGTGGCAATTGCGTGTACTACGGATAAGTTGTTTCGCCGCCTGGCCCGGGCAATGGGCCGCCCGGAACTGGCTTCCTCCAGTACATATGGTGAACAGAAAACGCGCCTGGAACATCGCCAGGACGTGAACGAGATTGTGCGCGACTGGTGTGGCTCGCTCACCCGTGATGAGGTGTTAGAGCGCTGCTATGCCTCCGAGGCACCCGCTGGCCCGTTGAATAATATTGCCGATATTTTTGGTGAACGCCAGTTTCATGCCCGCCGTAATATGGTGGCGATCGATGATAAGGATACCGGCGAGACGATAATTGTGCCAGCGACTCTGCCGCGCCTGTCGGAAACCCCCGGACGGATTAAGCATCTCGGTCCGCGGTTGGGCGAACATACCTCCGAAGTACTGAAGGATCTGCTGGGTATGGATGATGCGCAGATCGAAGAGTTGCGCAGCAAGCATGTCATTTGAGTAGAAGGATAGGGTGTGGAAGGAATACTAAAGGGCCTGCGTGTGGTCGAGGGGTCGGCATTTGTCGCCGCGCCATCCGGTGGTATGACCCTGGCGCAACTTGGTGCTGATGTGATCCGCTTTGATCCAATTGGCGGCGGCATGGACTATGGCCGCTGGCCGATCACGCAACAGGGCAAGAGTCTTTTCTGGGCTGGTCTGAACAAAGGCAAGCGTTCTATTGCGGTAGACTTGCGCAACCCACGGGGGCAGGAATTGCTGACGCAACTGATCTGTACGCCGGGTGAGCAAAACGGCCTGTTTAGCACCAACTTTCCCGCACGCGGCTGGCTGAGCTATGAGGCATTGCAGGCCCATCGCGAAGACCTGATTATGCTGAACCTGGTAGGCCGGCGCGATGGTGGCTCGGAAGTTGACTATACGATTAATCCCCAGCTTGGTTTTCCACTGATGACCGGGCCAATGACGTCACCTGATGCGGTAAACCATGTTTTGCCAGCATGGGATTTTATCGCCGGTCAGATGATGGCGCTTGGCCTGCTGGCCGCCGAACGCCATCGACGGCTAACCGGCGAGGGCCAGATGGTGCGTATCGCGCTGAAGGATGTCGGCCTGGCGATGCTGGGCAATTCGGGCATGCTCGCCGAGGTGATGATCAACGATACCGACCGGCCCAAACAGGGCAATTATCTGTATGGCGCGTTTGGGCGCGATTTTGAGACGCTAGACGGCAAGCGGGCCATGGTGGTAGGCCTGACCGATTTGCAGTGGAAGTGCCTCTGCAAAGCCACTGGTATGACTGAGGCGTTTGATGCGCTTGGCGCACGCCTGGGCTTGAATATGCAGAATGAGGGCGATCGCTTCCGCGCACGCCGTGAGATAGCCACCATCCTGGAACCCTGGTTCTATGCTCGCACGCTGGCAGAAGTCAGCCAGATCTTTGAGCAGCATCGGGTGACATGGGGGCCGTATCGAACGGTGCGCGAGGCCATAGAGCAAGATCCGGATTGCTCAACTGATAATCCTTTATTTGGTATGGTCGAACAACCTGGTATCGGCACCTATCTTACGCCAGCCTCGCCCATCGAGTTTAGCCGCACGGGACGCCTGCCGGCGATGCCAGCGCCCCGCCTGGGTGAGCATACCGACGAGATCCTGCTCGATATATTGGGTCTGTCTGAAGGCGAAGTTGGTAAACTGCACGACGATGGTATCGTGGCTGGCCCGGCAGCGTAGGGGCAGGCACGGGGGCCTGTCCCAGGGCGTCCTGATGCCGAAAACACCGTTCGGGGCACCCCCCGTGGTTGCCCCTACTTTCACGGGCAGGTTTTTTCCGTAGGGACGCGCTTCTGCGCGTCAGCAGGGCGTCCTGATGCGGAAATAGAGTAGCACCGGCATCTTGCCGGTGAATGGCCCCATTTTCATGCGAACGGTGTGCGGCGTAGCCGCATGGTCATCTAATGCGGAAAACGTTCCCACGGACAGGCAGAAGCCTGTCCCTACGGATGGCGTTCGAACACCATCCATCGAAAAACCTACCCGCAAGGGTTGCTCCTACCGATCACTTGTAAAGTACATCTGAACTATGTCTAACGCGTGACATATAAGAGAAAGGAACCCAATGAAGTTACCTGTCCACTTCTATAAGCCGCTGGCAATTGGCGCGCCGAACCCGCTACGTGAACTACCGGTGCGCCCGGAGCGCATGATTCACTTCTTCCCACCGCATATCGACAAGATCCGTGCCCGTGTGCCCGACATGGCCAAGCAGGTCGATGTCATGTGCGGTAATCTTGAAGATGCCATTCCCGCCGATGATAAAGAGGCGGCCCGCGCTGGCTTTATCGAGGCAGCGCAGGTGAACGATTTTGGCAATACGGCGCTCTGGGTACGCGTCAATGCCTTGAATAGCCCCTGGTTCCTCGACGATATGTCCCAGATTGTGCAGGCGGTTGGCAATAAACTTGATGTAATCATGCTGCCCAAGGTCGAAGGGCCGTGGGATATTCATTTTGCCGATCAATACCTGGCTTTGCTCGAAGCACGCTTTGAGGTGCGCAAGCCGATCTTGCTGCATGCTCTACTTGAGACGGCCCAGGGCGTGATGAATGTCGAGGCGATTGCCGGGGCCAGCCCGCGTATGCATGGTATGAGCCTGGGGCCAGCCGACCTGGCCGCCTCGCGGGGCATGAAAACGACGCGTGTCGGCGGGGGGCATCCCTTCTATGGTGTGCTGGCCGATCCGGTGGAGGGAAGTGATACACGCGCATTCTCGCAGCAAGATCTGTGGCATTATACCGTGGCCAAAATGGTCGATGCCTGCGTTGCCCATGGCATCCGCGCCTTCTACGGGCCGTTTGGCGATATCAAAGACGAATCCGCCTGTGAAGCACAATTCCGCAATGCCTTCCTGATGGGCTGTACCGGGGCATGGTCGCTGGCACCCAATCAGATCGCTATCGCCAAACGCGTGTTCAGCCCTGATGTCAACGAAGTGCTGTTTGCCAAACGCATTCTCGATGCCATGCCAGACGGCACAGGGGTGGCGATGATCGACGGTAAAATGCAGGATGATGCAACCTGGAAGCAGGCAAAGGTGATCGTCGATCTGGCCCGGCTGGTGGCCCAGAAAGATCCCGACCTGGCTCAGGCATATGGTTTTTGAGCGGACAATGGAGGCCGCAATGCGTGTGAAAACCCAACCAGGCAACTATTTTGAAGACTTCCAACTGGGCCAGGATATCGTGCATGCGACGCCACGCACGGTGACAGAGGGCGATATGGCGTTGTATACGGCGCTGTATGGGTCGCGGTTCGCGGTTACGTCCTCGGCGCAATTTGCCGCCGATCTGGGACTGGATTGTATGCCAATTGATAGCATGCTGGCCTTTCATCTGGTGTTTGGCAAAACTGTACCCGATATATCGCTCAATGCCATAGCCAACCTGGGCTATGCCAACGGGCGTTTTGGTCAGCCAGTTTATCCTGGTGATACGCTCTCGACTACTTCAACTGTGATTGGCTTGCGGCAGAACAAAGATGGCAAACATGGTGTTGTTTATGTTCACTCGGTGGGTGTGAACCAGCATGGCGAGATGGTGCTCGACTATGTGCGCTGGGTGATGGTGCGCAAACGCAACCTGGATGCGCCCGCGCCAGAAGCGCATATTCCCGAACTTCCCGACGCGGTCGATGTGGCCGATCTGGTTGTGCCGTTCAAACTACGTGCTGGACGGTATAACACAGATCTGGCCGGGAGTCCGTATCTATGGGACGACTATGAAGCGGGTGAGCGCATCGATCATGTCGACGCCATGACCATTGAAGAGGCCGAGCATATGCTGGCGACCCGTCTGTATCAAAATACGGCACGTGTGCATTTCAACCAGCATGTCGAGAAAGAGGGGCGCTTTGGGCGGCGCATTATCTATGGTGGGCATATCATCAGCCTGGCGCGCTCGTTGTCTTTCAACGGGCTGGCTAATGCGCTGAGTGTGGTTGCAATCAACGGCGGGCGGCATACCAACCCGACCTTTGCTGGCAATACGGTGTATGCCTGGTCGGAAATTCTGGGTAAACTGGCATTGCCCGGTCGTAGCGACATTGGTGCGCTACGCGTGCGTACAGTTGCCACAAAAGACCGTTCCTGTCACGACTTCCCCTACCAGGATGCCGAGGGCAAATATGATTCGTCGGTTGTCCTGGATTTCGACTATACTGTCCTGATGCCCCGGCGGATGTAAAAAGAACGATCGGAGGGTAGGGGCGGTTCGCAAACCGTCCCTACAAGACCGTTTTTATCCCGACCATATGCGCCCCTGACGAATGAGCGACTAACCTGAAAAGATACAAATGGACGGTTGTCCGTTGGCATCCTGACGATAGGTAGGGGCAACCGGCCGGTTGCCCCTACGCCCCTATTTTTATTCCGATGGCGTGCGGCGCAGCCGCATGGATAACTGATAGAGCATAGCGATGGAACTTCTGTTACCAGAATGCACGATCCGCACCTGGCGCCCGGACGATGCCGAATCGCTGGTGCGCCATGCAAACAACCGCAAGATCTGGCGGAACCTGCGCGATGGCTTTCCACATCCCTACATGCTGACTGATGCGCAGAACTTTATCCGGTTCGCCCTCAATCAGCAACCCGAAACCATATTCTGTATTGCAGTAGGCCCGGAAGCTATCGGTGGCATCGGCTTCCATCTGAACCAGGATGTCGAACGCTTCAGTGCCGAAATCGGCTACTGGATTGGTGAAAACTACTGGGGGCAGGGCATTGTCACTGCAGCCCTGCAAGCCGTGACTGCATATGCAATCAAAACCCACAGTCTATTGCGGATCTATGCCATGCCCTACGCCTGGAACCCGGCCTCCTGCCGTGTGTTACAGAAAGCTGGCTTTCTGCTGGAAGGGCGTATGCGCTGTAGTGTTTTCAAAGATGGCCAGGTCGTAGACCAGTTTTTGTATGCGTATGTGGTTGATATGTAAGATACATGCAAAACGGTTCGCCAGAGGCGAACCGTTTTGCATCTTATTTTCTTCTCGCGCTTACCTTACTCTTTCACATCTGAACTATCTTCACCCCATACTGCTTCTGGCGCGTTACCATCGCCATCGTCAGATCCGTCAGATCCGTCAGATCCGTCAGATCCGTCAGATCCGTCAAATCCATCATCATCGGCAGAAGTATCACTGGCGTTACCACCATCGCCACCAAGCAACACACGTAGTGCTTCGGCCAGTTCCGGGTCAACGTCGGCAGGCAATTCTGCCGGAACCGGACTCTCTGGCTGGGTCGGATCACCGATACCAAGCATTGCCCCGGCGCGCAGGATCGGATCAGCTATTTCAGGCGGCGTACTGACATCCTTGCTATCGTCTCCACCTTCCAGAACCAGCACCATCTCATCAACCAGTTGCTCGCGTCGGCCTTCTTCACGCTTCCCAAAGCCCGACCCGGCAGGAATAAGCTTGCCGATAACCACATTTTCCTTCAGACCACGCAGATAATCGACCTTGCCCGTAATAGCTGCCTCGGTCAATACGCGCGTCGTTTCCTGGAACGACGCTGCCGACAAGAAGCTTTCAGTATTGAGTGAAGCCTTGGTGATACCTAATAGCACCGTTGCCGCCGTAGCCGGTTCACCACCCTGGCTCACAATCTCCTCGTTGATGCGCTTGAACTCAAACGAGTCGACCAGTTCGCCATGCAGCAACCCGGTGTCACCAGGTTCCTCAATCCGTACGCGACGCAGCATCTGGCGCACAATCACCTCGATATGCTTGTCGTTGATATTCACACCCTGGTTGCGATAGACCTTCTGCGCCTCTTTCACCAGATAGCGCTGGACTGCCTCTTTGCCCTGGAGTGCCAGCAATTCCTGCGGATCGGCACTTCCATCGGTCAGTTGTTGACCAGCCACAACCCGCTCGCCATCTTCAACACGCAGACGAGCCGTATGCGGCAAGAGCATCTCGCGCTCCTCACGGTCTTCGGTGCTAACCACCAGTCGCTTGCCCTGCATATGCAGCGTACCGGCCAGACGCGCAATGATCGGCAGTACATCACTATCAGTGCGTATTGTTTCAGCCAGTACCTGACCTTCAACCACATCGCTGCCATCAGCAACCACTACTTCATAGCCATCAGGCAGCTCATACTCGTCGGTATACACTTCACTTGAGATAATGCGCATGCTACGCACGCCATCATCATCTTTTATGATATGCGCCACACCATCGATCTCAGCCAGCAACGCCTTGCCCTTGGGCGAACGCGCCTCAAAGATTTCCTGCACACGGGGAAGACCCTGCGTGATATCATCGGCACTGGCCACACCACCAGTATGGAAAGTACGCAAGGTCAACTGGGTACCCGGCTCACCGATCGACTGGGCGGCAATAATGCCCACGGCTTCTCCTGGTTCTACCAGCTTACCAGTTGCCAGATTGCGCCCATACGCCATACAGCAAATGCCATGCTCACACTGGCAGGTAAGCGCCGAACGCACATACACCGAGGTGACACCCGCCTGCACCAGCGCAGCCGCCATTTCCTCATCGATCTCCTGGTCACGTTCAGCCAGTACCTCTTTGGTTTCAGGATGGTAGACCACATCAGCCAGCACACGCCCGATCATGCGATCTTCCAACTCCTCCATCAGCCCCTTATCATCAGTTTTGTGCAGCCAGATGCCCTCGTCGCAGGAACACTGCCTGGCTGTGATAATCACATCCTGAGCCACATCAACCAGACGCCGTGTCAGATAACCAGCGTCTGCTGTACGTAGAGCCGTATCGGCCAGACCCTTTCGACCACCGTGGGTCGACACAAAATAGTCCAGCACCGACAATCCCTCGCGGAAATTCGAGCGGATCGGCAACTCGATAATACGACCGGTCGGGTCAGACATCAAGCCACGCATACCAGCCATCTGGCTAATCTGGTTCAGGTTACCGCGCGCACCACTAATAGCCATCATCGCCACCGGACCAAACGGATCCAGGTGTTCCTGAACAGCTATCTTGGTTTCTTTGGTAGCATTCTGCCAGATATCAACTACCTCGCGATAACGCTCTTCGTCGGTGATCAAGCCACGGCGGAACTGTTTCTCAACGTCAACCACCTTATTCTGGGCCTCATCGATGATCTCATACTTCTTCGCAGGCACCTGAATATCCGTGATACCAATGGTCATACCGCCGCGAGTAGCGTGCCGAAAACCCAGTGCCTTGATCATATCGGCCTGCACCGCTGTCTTCTCGGAGCCAAAGATACGTACCAGTTCCTGCTCGGTTTTCCCAGGATACGTATTACGGATCACTTCTAGCTCATCAGGCGGCACATTTTTGAGGTTGGTATAATACTTATAGCAATCAGCGATAACCTCTTTCAGACCCTTCTTATCGAGCAGACGATTGCGATACTGCAATGGCGGCAGCAACTCATTGTTCAAAAACACGCGCCCGATTGTGGTCTCAAGCAGAATACGCGGCGTGCCATCTTCGGTTGGTGTCAACTCACGCCATCCACGGTCGCTTTTGCCCTGGACAGTACTGCTCATACGGATAAAGATCGGGGCCTGAATATCAAGCAATCCCTTATCATAAGCCAGCAGTGCCTCTTCAACGCTGGCAAACTTCTTACCGCTGCCACGCGCATCGTCGCGCAACATCGTCAGATAGTAACACCCCAGCACGATATCCTGCGAAGGCGTAATGATCGGATCGCCGTGGGCAGGGCTGAGCAAATTATACTTACTCAGCATACGTGTGCGCGCCTCGTCCTGCGCATTGCGCGACAGGGGCACATGCACCGCCATCTGGTCGCCGTCAAAGTCAGCATTAAACGCCGCACATACCAGCGGATGCAACTGGATCGCACTGCCCTCGATCAGCTTGGCCTCAAACGCCTGAATAGACAAACGATGCAATGATGGCGCTCGATTGAGCAGTACCAGATAGTCCTTAATCACCTCTTCAAGCACATCCCAGACCTCAGGGCGCACACGTTCAACAATGCGCTTGGCGCTCTTGATATTATGCGCAAAGCCCTTTTCCACCAGTCGGCGCATCACAAACGGCTTGAACAGCTCCAGCGCCATTTTCTTGGGCAAGCCACACTGATGGATCTGCAGATTCGGGCCAACCACAATCACCGAGCGGCCACTATAATCCACACGCTTACCCAGCAGATTCTGGCGGAAGCGACCCTGCTTGCCCTTCAGCATATCACTCAGACTCTTCAGGCGATGTTTGCCCTTACCGCTGACAGCACGCCCACGCCGCCCATTATCGATCAGCGCATCGACCGCCTCTTGAAGCATACGCTTCTCATTGCGCACAATAATCTCGGGGGCATGCAACTCCATCAGGCGCTTGAGGCGATTGTTGCGATTAATTACGCGCCGATAGAGATCATTCAGGTCACTGGTAGCAAAGCGGCCACCATCAAGTTGCACCATGGGCCGCAAGTCCGGCGGAATAACCGGCAGCATGGTCATAATCATCCATTCGGGCAAATTCCCGCTCTTACGAAAACTCTCGACCACACGCAGGCGTTTGGTCGCCTTTTTACGGCGCTGCCCCTGGGTGCTATGTACCTCGGCCTGAAGCTCATCGGACATGCGGTCGAGATGAATCGTACTGGCCACAATATGGCGAATTGCACCGGCGCCCATATCGGCACGGAACGCACCACCGGGCGCAATCTCGCGCAGCATGCGATACTCTGGCTCGCTAAGAATACGGGCAACCTTCAGGTTCTCGAGTTGCTCTAACTTTTCTTTCTCCTCACGCACAAGATTATCAAGCTCACGCTGGAAGCGTTCTTGCAACTTCTCTTGCTCCTGAGTTGCCTCGTGCTCCTTGCGCTCACGTTCGGCATCGGTCAACAACTCGGCATCGCTCATATCGCGGGTACGCCGCGCCTCAAGCGCCTCAAGCTCCTGATCAAGCAATTCATCAAGTTGATCCAGCATCCGTTCGGTGACAACTTCATTCTCTTCGACCAGAGCGACATTGCGGTACTGCAGATCCTCCGGCGACTTGACCCCGGTCAGTTCTTCAAGGCGCTCGCGCAGACGCTCGGCCTCACTGGTCAACTCTTCCTGTTGCGCCTTATAATCGGCATCGATCTGGCGCTGGGTGCTCACCTGCGCCGACTGCATACCACCCAGATCCTGGGTCAACTGGGTTGACAACTCGATGCGTCGATCATCAGCCTGCGCCTGGATGGCACTGCGCTTCTCGGTATACTCCTGCTGAATACTCTCGCGCAATTCTTCACGCCGCTCATCGTTTACATCCGTAATAATATACGATGCAAAATAGAGCACCCGCTCAAGGTTACGCGGACTGATATCCAGCAACAATCCGATGCGAGACGGTGTCCCTTTCACAAACCAGATATGGCTCACGGGCGCAGCCAGGCTGATATGGCCCATGCGCTCGCGGCGCACCTTCGAGCGGGTCACCTCAACGCCACAGCGGTCACACACGACACCTTTATAGCGAATACGCTTATATTTACCGCAGGCACACTCCCAATCTTTGGTTGGCCCGAAAATACGCTCACAAAAAAGGCCATCACGCTCTGGCTTCAGCGTCCGATAGTTAATTGTCTCGGGCTTGGTCACTTCGCCAAACGACCAGGACAGAATATCCTCGGGCGAAGCCAGGCTAATCCGGATGGCATTAAAATCGTTAATCTCGAGCATTTTTTTCTCCTGGGCAACAAGCAACAGGCTACCATCAACGTTGCCGCTAGAGGCAATCCGCTGATCGGCAACCTGTCACCCATAACCGGTAGTCTAGAATTCTCCCCGCTCCATACCGCTCAGGTTAATTCCGTCGAGGGCAGCCATATCGCCGTCCATATCGTCGGTCAATTCAACCGGCTTCTCATCTTCAGTGAGTACCTCAACACTGAGGCCCAGGGACTGTAACTCCTTGATCAACACCTTAAAGCTCTCAGGCACACCTGCCTCCTGGATCGCCTCACCCTTCACAATTGCCTCATAGGTCTTCACACGCCCGACCACATCATCGGACTTAACGGTGAGCATTTCCTGCAGGATATACGCTGCACCATACGCTTCAAGCGCCCAGACTTCCATTTCACCAAAGCGCTGGCCACCAAACTGCGCCTTGCCACCAAGCGGTTGCTGGGTAACCAGGCTGTAGGGGCCGGTACTACGGGCATGGATCTTATCCTCTACCAGGTGAGCCAGTTTCAACATATAGGCATAGCCCACCGTCACCGGATGATCGAAGGGAATGCCCGTACGCCCGTCATAGAGCGTCACCTTGCCATCATCAGGCAGGCCCGCCTCGATCAACATACTCCTGATATTTTCTTCTTTAGCCCCATCGAAAACCGGCGTCGCCACACGATAGCCCAGACGTGCCGCAGCCCACCCCAGATGGGTCTCGAGGATCTGCCCGACATTCATACGGCTCGGCACACCGATCGGGTTCAGAATAATATCCACCGGGCGGCCATCGGGCAGGAAGGGCATATCCTCAACGGGCAATACCCGACTCACCACACCCTTATTACCATGGCGACCAGCCATTTTATCGCCAGCACTGATCTTACGTTTCTGACAGAGCAACACCCGCACCGTCTGGTTCACGCCCACTGGCAGATCCGACCCTTCGGCGCGGCTAAAGACCTTGACATCGATCACTTTGCCGCGCACACCGTTGGGCACGCGCAGGCTACTATCTTTCACCTCACGCGCCTTCTCACCAAAGATCGCCCGCAGCAACCGCTCTTCAGCGGTCAGATCCGTTTCGCCTTTAGGCGTAATTTTGCCCACCAGGATATCGTTGGGCTGCACCTCGGCCCCGACATAGATAATACCCCGGTCATCAAGGTTACGCAGACTATCCTGACCGACATTAGGAATATCGCGCGTAATTTCTTCCGGGCCGAGCTTGGTATCGCGGGCCTCAACCTCATATTTTTCGATATGGATACTGGTAAAGATATCCTCACGCACCAGGCGTTCGCTCACCAGGATGGCATCCTCAAAGTTGCCACCTTCCCAGGGCATATAGGCCACCAGTGCATTCTGACCAAGCGCCAGTTCGCCATTATCGGTACTGCTACTATCAGCGATAATCTCACCACCTTTGACGCGCTGGCCACTGGATACCACCGGACGCTGGTTAATACAGGTATCCTGATTGCTGCGCATAAACTTACGCAGCGGATACTCATGCAAGTTGCCATCGTCTTCTTCGATGATAATGCGGTCGCCGGTTGCGCTGATCACTTCACCGGAACGGCGTGAAATCACCACCTGACCGCTATCGCGTGCCGCCATATGTTCCATGCCAGTCCCCACAATCGGCGCATCGGGGCGGAGTAACGGCACAGCCTGACGCTGCATGTTCGAACCCATCAATGCACGGTTGGCGTCGTCATGTTCCAAAAAGGGTATCAGCGCCGTACTAACACTCACCACCTGCTTGGGCGACACATCCATATAATCGACCCGGTCGATGCGCTCTTCGAGGAAAATATCGGCAAACCGACAGGACACCTGCTGCTTCGCAAAGCGATTATGCTCATCGAGCAAGGCATTTGCCTGCACAATCACAAAACGATCTTCCTCATCGGCACTCAGATAGTCAACCTCTTGTGATACAATCGGGCGGATCTTGATCGACTTGAGCGGCAACTGGACAATCTTTTCGGCCAGGTTGCGGTTGATCTCGGTTTCCGCTTCAGCCAGTGTTTCGCCGGTATCGGGATCGACAATATCCTCGCGCAGGATCTGCCCGCGCAGTAGACCGATAGCGATATGATTAGCCATCTCGGCGTCCACACGTGTGCCCTTGGCGGCCAACAACTGACCGGTACGCATATCACGCGCATCACGAATCAGCACACCTTTTTCCAGCCAGATCGGCGCATTATCAACACTGTTATACACCTTGCGATAGGGTGTTTCGAGAAAACCCATCTCGTTGACCCGTGCAAAGGTACTCATGGTGCCGATCAGACCAATGTTGGGGCCTTCAGGCGTTTCTACCGGGCAAATCCGCCCATAGTGGCTATGATGCACGTCACGCACCTCAAAGCCGGCGCGATCACGACTCAAACCGCCAGGGCCAAGCGCCGACAGACGACGTTTGTTGGTCAACTCGGCCAGCGGATTCGTCTGATCCATAAACTGCGAAAGCTGGCTACCACCGAAGAATTCGCGCATAGCCGCTACCACCGGGCGAATATTGATCAACGCATTGGGCGTAGCCGTTTCTGAATCTTGCAGACTCATACGCTCTTTGACCACACGTTCCATGCGCAGCAAACCCACGCGAAACTGCTGCTGGATCAATTCGCCCACTGTGCGCACACGACGATTGCCCAGATGGTCGATATCGTCGGCTTTGCCAATACCATTGTTCAAAAGAATCAGTTGTTCGACAATGCGCAGAATATCGTCGGGCAACAACACCCGCACCTTCTGTTCAGGCGGTTTGCGTTCTGGATCGCGGCGCGCATCACGCTCCCAGAGGTTCTTATTCAACTTATAGCGCCCGACGCGAGCCAGATCATAGCGACGGGAATTAAACAGCAACGATTCGAGCAGCGAGCGGGCATTTTCGAGCGTGGGCGGATCGCCAGGACGCAGCCGCTTATACAGTTCCAGCAGCGCCTCACGCGAATTATGCGCCGAGTCCTTATCGAGCGTGGCCCGTATATACGGATGCTCGGCAGTTGTATCCACCACCTGGAATAGCGCCATGATCTCCTCGTCGTGACCACGTCGCTCTAACTCATCATCGGGCAACCAGTGACCTTCGCCATCAGTCGTGGCCTGCCAGCCCAGGATCGCCCGGATCAACACAGTGACAGGAATTTTACGTTTGCGATCGACCTTCACCGAGACAACATCACGGCGATTGGTTTCAAACTCGAGCCATGCACCCCGGTTAGGAATAAGCTTGGCCGAGTGCAACAGTCGCCCGCTGGTGGGATCTTTCTCATCTTTGAAATACACACCCGGCGAACGAATAAGCTGAGACACCACCACGCGCTCGGCCCCGTTATACACAAACGTGCCATTTTCCGTCATCATCGGAAAATCACCCAGAAATAATTCACTCTCTTTAATTTCGCCGGTAGCCAGAATACGCAATTGCACATTGACCCGCAGCGGCGCAGCATAGGTCATATCGCGTTCGCGACACTCAAACTCCGAGAAACGCGGCTCGCCAAACACATAATCGAGGAAGCGCAACTCTAGATTTTTTCCGGTGAAGTCGGTAATCGGTGAGATCTCATCGAAGAGTTCCCGCAGTCCCTCGCGCCTGAACCACTCAAAGCTGTTTATCTGTGTTTCTATCAGCCGGGGCAGATCGATGGCGTCACGAATCTTGGCAAATGATCGCCGCTCGATATTCTGACGATGAAGACCATCTACTCCACGATCGACAGGTGTAATTAGCGGTTGCAGCACTACGGTTTCTGTCAAAGGGGGCATACTCACCTCGTTCTACATGGCGAGTGACACAGCGTAGACCAGATGACACAGATGTCACCCTTCCGCAATCACTCTTTTCTAGCGGCAGAAAGCACAAAGCGCCGGTTCGTCGGCTGTTACCCATCCGGGGATAACGACCTGATGAACTGGCGTGAAAACCCTGCTTCATGAAGAATGCGCCGGATGGCGCATAGGCGGGCTATATACGTAGCGTCTCTTTCATTACTTATGTCGGGAACGTCTACATAGGTTACGATTTTCTTGTAGATTGCGAAAGAGAATGATACCATATAGAAATAATTCTGTCAAGGGATGAAATAGCATTATGCATTACCCACACGTAGGGGTATGCAGGGGCCTCCGGCCCCATACGCATCAAG
>RRYU01008098.1_pt1 | contig 20439 bp, 18 predicted proteins | sample 2162651 | NCBI WGS metagenome assembly RRYU01 (sample SAMN10267283, study PRJNA491782) | microbial mat metagenome | isolation source: biomat in the production well | place: Japan: Minami-Kanto gas field, natural gas well KTG3 | collected 2017-06 | reverse complement strand
AGTGGGGTTTCGTCAGTTACATCCAGCAGGTTGGTTAGTTGATCGGTATCAAGGGTTGCGGGTAATCGGCGTTTTACCTTGGGGGCCTTGATTCCTTGGGCTGGGTTGTTCTCTGCGATGCCTTCACGCAGTAGATAACGAAACAGGCTGCGCAGGGTTGAGAGCTCTCGTTGCAGGCTTTTGCCTGAAAGTCCGGATCTATGACGTTGGGATACGTAGGCACGGACTTGATGGGGGCTGAGTTGAGACCAGTCGTCTAATCCTGCCTGGTGACACCAGTTGCCGATCAACTTTAGATCGCGGGTGTAGTTTTTTACGGTATGTAGGGATAGGCGACGCTCGTGTTGCAGGTGATCAATAAAGCGTTTGGAACACTCTTTGAGCTTGTCGTCTGTGTCCATTAAAAGCCTGGTTCTAGCACCACCTCCAGGGTTCGGCTAATTACTTCGCCCAGACGTTGCAGATATTCGGTACCCATGTCTTCGCAGAAGCGGCTTTCACTAGTGCTGCCGATTGCAAGTACGCCCAGTACCCCTTCGCTCTTAATCGGGATCAGAGCGGTTGATTTTACATCTTCAGCCTGGGGGCCAAACAGGTATTTGAGTTGTTCCATGTCCAGTACTCCGCAGCATGGGACGCCTGAATCTAGAAAGTCACGATAGCCATCGAGATCGGAATTTGATAGGCCGTCAACTTCATTGTGGGTAAACAGGTGCAGTTCAACCGCTTCGGCGTCAAAATCTTCGTGCAGCTTGTCTTGTAAGGCATTTAGGCACTCATCAAAATCCACAGTATCGATCAGTGTGAGGGTAAGCCTGTGCATGCGCTTGTTTAGTCTTTCATTATCGTGGCCGATGGCAACCAGCTCTTCCAGACGTTCTTTGTACTGATCTATTTCCTGGCGCAGGCTTTTTACTTGGCGCTCAATCAGGGAGACGGCCTCCCCGTTACTATGGGATAGCTCAAGTTTGTTCAACAGTTCCGGATGGCGCTCAAAAAAATCCGGATTTGAGCTGAGGAAGTTGACTATAGTCTGCTCTTGTTTTTCACTGAGGCGCGCATGTTCCAGCGTTTCGCTCATAGCTCTACTCTCCCTTCAAAAACGGTGGCGGCAGGTCCGCTCATCCAAACTGGTTGGTCATTACCTTGCCACTTTATCATAAGATCGCCACCAGGTAGTGATACTTGTACCTGCTGATCTAGCAGGCCTTGGACTATCCCGGACACAACCGCTGCACAGGCCCCGGTGCCGCAGGCCATGGTCTCTCCGGTTCCACGTTCATACACCCGTAGGCGAATCTGTTTACGGTCGATTATCTGCATGAAACCAACATTGACCCGCTTTGGGAAAAGGGGGTGGTGTTCGAGAACCGGGCCGATTTCAGATATTGGAGCATTGTTCACATCAGCAACCTGGATCACAGCATGGGGATTCCCCATGGAGACGACTCCAATCTCCATAATTTTGCCGACTACATCGATGGGATAGGTGCTGGATATTTGGTCTGCAGTAAATGGGATTAACTCTGGCTCCAGGATGGGCTCACCCATGTTTACTCGAACCATATCGTCGCCTTCTAGATACAGTCTGATATTTCCTGAGAGAGTACCAACATCAATGATCTGTTTATTGGTTAGCCCTTTTGACTGCACAAACCTGGCAAAGCATCTGGCGCCGTTGCCACATTGTTCCACCTCTGATCCATCAGCGTTGAAGATACGGTAATAGAAGTCGGTGTTCTGATTCCGTGCTGGCTCTACTAGCAGGATCTGATCACAGCCGATACCAAAGTGTCGGTCAGCAATATAACGACACTGCTTTGCGGACAGCTCAAGCGGCTGGCTGATGGCATCGATTACGACAAAATCATTGCCCAGGCCGTGCATCTTTGAAAACTCGATAGACTGCGCCATGGTCTTATTCATGGATAGCTGTGCCGGGTCTTAGTATGTTTTCTTTTTTTCCTGCTTGGTGTCGTCTGGCAGATAGAGGTCGCCTTTTTGCCCGCAGGCCGACAATAGGGAGGATGCAACGAGTATAGCGATGATAAGCCAGGTGGATCTGAACATGACGGTGAACTCCGTTAAGCTTTAGATGATCCGACCAGTATAAACCGATGGTGGTTGGGGGTTAAGCTCTTTTGTACGGCAATCTGAATTAGAAAAACTGTTTGCTGGCTAGTATTTTTTCAACTCGACGTTTAGGCGGCTCTCAAGTTTTTTCTTAAACTGCAGAAGCTCCACGGTGGACCAGCGCTGTTCCAGGGCAGAACGGGTGAACTCTATTCCGGTAATGTATATGGGGTATTCTCGATGATTGCATCGTTGGGCCATGATATATTTTGCTACTGCATGGAACAGCTCTTCGCCGTATTCTAGCGAGCTAAATTCGCGATTGTCGCAAAGTAGCAGGTGTGGTGATTGGCTTAGATTGGTGCCTTCAGTGATCAGTCTAAGCTCAGTGTACTCCTCGTAAAATTGATCCCGTGGAGGGATGCGGGTCTCGGTTAACCAGTTGCCGCTCCGATCTTTGTTGAGGCTGAAGAAGATCGGTGCATCTAACACTCCAGACAGTGCGTTATCGTCCGTTTGTAGGCTTCGGGTAATCAGTAGATCGCTGAAGAAGCGTTTTTGCTGTACCAATAGATGCTTTTCGCTGCCGCCAGGGATGTCTTGCTGGAACAGAGCGCCTTGTTCATCGACTATATATAGAGAGGTTTCTTTGCTTTTGTTGTGGTAGTAAATCTGGATAAGTCCCTCGACGTTCTGTTGCATGATAATCGGCAGAGGGGTGTCCTGTAGCGCAAACTGGTCTATGACCAGAGGGCGGAAGCGGGACTGAGGCTGCCCCATTATCTCCAAAAGTTCTTCGTTTGACTCAATGCTGAGGTAGGAAAATCCATCTCGGTCTTTCTGAATTAGGTAGTAATCATCATCGGCCTGGAACAGATACCGGCTATCCAGTCCTTTTCCATCAGGGCCAAAGTTGGAGCATGCGTCGTTGAACAATGTCTCAACACGTTTGGCGATGGCGGTGGCACGAATGGATGAGTGGCCAAATGCGACTATCTCAGGCGCGGGTTCGTCCGGGCGATGGTGCAGGGTCAAAGATAGGTAGCGACAAAGACTATCTGCCAGGCCTGTTGTAGAGTGATGGTGAGTGATCAGAGTTTCACCCCAACTGGTAACGATCAGCTGTTCCATCCTATTTACCAAGCATGTGTGGCTTGAGCCAAAACTAAGGGCGTCTGATCGGTCGCTAGTCAACTGTTTGCCAGCCCGCGAAAGATGTTCAAGCGGATCTATCCCGGTGTTTACAAACAGGGTGCCAGATTTGGCATAGGCAGACCGGGTTAGCTCTGATAGGGGGACATTGCCTGGCCGCAGGACATGACGGCGTTTGTACAGTCCGTGTAGTAGTGCACGTAACTCTCTTTGGTCTACCGGGCAGACATCAGGAAACAGGGCCATTAGGGTATCCTGGTCTGCCAGCCCATTAACCTGAATCCAAGATAGCATCTCAATTAGACTGGCGGTCTTTTTTATGGGTATTGCAGCATCAATGTCTTGTTCGCTTACCTCACCACAATATAGCAACCAACCGTTGGCCCCTTCTGCCATCTCTATGTAGTGGAGGGATAGCTGTTTCTCAACCAGATTTTTAGAGATGCCTGGGTTGATGCTGTCCACCTTGCCGGGTTGTCGCTCCAGCGCGGTATACAACTTGCGGCCCAATAGGCTAATTTCGTCCGGGTCGACCTGCCCTGAAGCGGCATAGGTACGGGAAAACTCGGTGAGCATATGGTAGCTATTGGTAAGTTCGCGCACTAGGATATTGCGTTCTTTAAGAACCTTATCAATCTTCCAGTTATGCCGTGAATCTAGACTGGCCAGCTTCTTCTTGTTCCACCCCCATGAGTCCACAATTGATTGCAGCAGGTTTCTTTGCCATTCTCGCTGCTTGCCGCGAGATTTTAGGCTGAGGGGCTGTTCGGTCTTAAAGTAAAAGCAACGGCGAGCCAGTTCCAGGCGCTCGGACTCTTCACGTGTCTGTAGGTATTGCTCGACACGGTGATACATCAGTATGTATGGATCCAACGCGTCCAGGTCTAGTACGCCGTCGTATATGGCGGCCTTTGCCTCCTGACAGAGCCAGCGAATATTTGGATAGTCGCGAGAATAGGCTTCTACCAGAAGAAGCTTGAGAACACTCTTGTATGGCGATTCAATACCCTTATACAGTTGCCACCGGGCGGCTCCAAAGAATTCGTCAGCTGGAGTATGTTGTAGGCTTCCAAAATCCAGGCAGTCGATGGGGTCAACAAATCTTTTATGCAATAGCATAGAGGCGTATTCGGTATAATTATTTTCCTGGTCCGGCGGCACTAGCCACCACATTGGATGGCGTCCAGCCAATAGTATGCCGGTGCGGTAGAATTCTTCTAGCAGTAGCTGTTTCTGGGTGGAGCCGCTACTTTCCCGCGAGATGGCATCGCGATCTCCCAGGCGGAAGGCCTCCACGTTCATTAGAAATATATGGACCTCAAGCTCCAGCTCTGCGGCCCACTGTTCCAGCTTGTTGGCCTTTTCTTGCAACTGCTGCAACTGCCGTGGTTTAAGATTCTGGTCGTAACAGAGCCACACATCGAAGTCGCTTCCCGATGTATGAGCTATGCTACCGATGCTTCCCATCAGGTAGAGTCCGTGTATTTGGTAGCTACGCCTAACCCTCTTCTTATATACGAAGCTGCGACCTAGTTTGCGTGCTGTTCTTAACAGGGCCTGGGATGGGGAATAGTCTGGGATTCCGGCTGGTGTGTCAGTACCGATAAAACCGGGTAGCACCGGATGATTGATGTGAAATAACAGTGGCAGTAAATTTACAAAATCACGTTGGCTGGCGCTTAGTTCGGACTCAATTCTGCGTAGTCTCTCTCGTTGTAGGCCGCGAAAGCGTCGCCTTACCAGCTGCAGCTCTTTGCGTCCGATGCCATCGCTGAAATTGACTGCCCGTGCCATTGGCAGAGATCCATCAAGGGGTCAGGTCTGCGTCTGTCTCTTTTGCTTCAGCCAGCGCGTCCATGGACCGTTTCATGAGTATGCGTACGTCATTTCCTTTCTGCCATTCAGTAATTCCTATGTGCAGACGGATGGCCAAATGAGCTATCTCTTCAGGTAGTCTGGTGTCAACGAAGTCTGTCCTGACCTTATCCAGAAGCTTGCCTCCGTCTAAGGCGTTGGTTTCTGGCAGTATCAGCATGAATCGATTATTGCTCCAGCGAGCAATAAGATCTACCCAACGTAGACGATCACGCAGATATCGGCTGACAGCAAGGACTATATCTTGCGAAATCTCCTCATCACTTGCCTCTGCTTCAATCTCTACCGTGGCAAGGCACAATGGGTTAGCGTAGCGGCGACTTCTGGTTACTTGGGCGTTCAATACCCGGTAAAATGCACGCTCATTTGCTAGTCCCGTTAGATCGTCCGTTAAGGTGAGTTCTTCCACCTGTTGTTGCAATCGTGCATTCTCCTCCCTAAGGGCCTCATATTCGCTGACGTTGCTATAACAGCGCAAGGTTACACCGTCCATGCTTGGTATATTCTGCGACTGGATTTTTAGCTGGTGGGTGGGAATGCCATGGGCGTAAAGCTGCAAGCGCCCGTCCGGGCAAAACAGGCCTTTTAGCTCAGGAGATGGCATCTCCTCTTGAGTTAGGCCTACCAGTTCTTCCGGCACGCGCTTTAGCATACCAGTTAAAGCTGGATTTATAGCCATGATACGCCCTGTCTGATCTAGCAGCAGCATCCCTACCGGGCAGGCATCAAACCAAGGGCCCAAGGAACAAATGTCACTATTCTCCGTCATGTTGTCGCTTCTCCAGCTCTATTATCTTTGACAATCTAATAGAGCGGCAGGAGAAATAAAATCTTTAATTTGGCTTCACTCAAAATTGGTCTGTAAGCCGGTCTTTAGCTCTGGCAATCGCTTCTCGTACCTGTTGTGGCGCTGTTCCTCCGATATGATTACGGGCGGCCACTGATCCTTCCAGGGTCAGACATGCGAATACGTCCGCTTCAATTGAGTTAGAAAAGGACTGAAGTTCGGGAAGTTCTAGATCTGCCAGATCACAGCCTTTCTCTACACAGCGAGCGACAGCCTTGCCCACCACCTCATGGGCATCACGGAAAGGGGTTCCCTTGCGGACCAGGTAATCCGCCAAGTCGGTAGCAGTGGCGAAGCCCTGCATGGCGGCGGTGCGCATCGCATCGGGCTGACAGATGATGGCTGGGATCATGTCAGCGTACACTTTGAGTGAGCCTTTAAGGTTATCCACGGTATCGAACAGTGGCTCCTTGTCCTCTTGGTTGTCCTTGTTGTAGGCCAGAGGCTGCCCCTTCATCAATGTAAGCAGTGCCATCAGGTGGCCGAAGATGCGTCCGCTCTTGCCGCGCACCAGCTCAGGCACATCTGGGTTTTTCTTCTGCGGCATAATGGATGAGCCGGTGCAGAAGCTATCAGAGAGCTCAATAAATCCAAACTGGGACGATGACCAGAGGATAAGCTCTTCGGAAAAACGCGACAGATGCATCATTATCAAAGAAGCAGCTGCGCTAAACTCAATGGCAAAGTCACGATCGCTGACGGAGTCCAGGGAGTTTTCACTTGGACGCTCAAAACCAAGGAGCTCGGCGGTGTAGTGCCGGTCGATAGGATAGGTGGTTCCGGCAAGGGCGGCCGCCCCCAGTGGCATTATGTTGACCCGCTTGTTGCAGTCGGCCAGACGTTCGTGATCACGTTGCAGCATCTCAAACCACGCCATCATATGATGGCCAAAGGTTATGGGCTGGGCGGTCTGAAGATGGGTGAATCCAGGAAGGATGGTTTCTGCCTCGCGTTCGGCAACAATCAGCAGGGCTTGTTGTAGACGCCGGATCTCGTTTTGGATGATCTCAATCTCATTACGCAGGTAGAGGCGAATGTCAGTAGCAACCTGATCATTTCGCGAGCGCCCGGTATGCAATTTTTTACCGGCATCACCGATCGCATCTGTAAGGGCCGATTCGATATTCATGTGGACATCTTCAAGCTCCACAGACCATTCGAACCCTCCGCGTTCGATGCGATCTTCAATCTGCTTCAAGCCATGGATGATTGAATCGCGCTCGGATGCGCTAAGTATGCCCTGCTTGGCCAGCATTTTGGCGTGTGCAATTGAACCTTGGATGTCATACTTGTAGAGTCTTTGGTCAAACTCTACAGATGCGGTAAAGGCCTCAACGAAGGCATCGGTTGGTTCGTTGAAACGCCCAGACCAGAGTTTTTTATCGCTCATTGTTAGTTGTTCCTGAAGCGGATTATGTTGACGCGTGATTATAACAGGAAAGGGGTGACACCCAATGCCATGGAAATAAAAAGATGACAGAGATGCCCAAAGAGACAAAGGGCACGACTGCGGGAGATGGCTGTTTCCTGCCTAACTTCTGTAGTATTCAGCTGGTGTTTGCCGTGGTTATTACGGCGCAGTTGCTGGCCATAGTGCTGGCCTTGAGCAATAGCCAAGTCGGCTCAGGCTTCTCATCCAGCCTTAGTCTGTACTCACTATTCATTCAGTGGGTCGCACTTACCTGGACAGCTACAATCTGTATCCTGCGCTCCCGTCTGTGCCGACTGCCGAACTGGGCGGCGGGGTTGTTGGTTTGGGCGCTTATGCTGATTATCACCTTTGGGGTTTGTGAGCTTTCGGCATACCTGTTGGAGTTACACAAGTCGGTGCAAGACCACCTGTTTTTTCTGCTTAAGAATATGTCTGTAAGCGCCATCGTGGCAGCATTGGTTTTGCGTTATCTCTATCTGCAGTTTTTGTGGCGACAGCAGGTTATTGCAGAATCCCAGGCGCGGTTGCAATCCTTGCAGTCACGTATCAGGCCGCACTTTCTTTTCAACAGCATGAACACCATCGCTAGCCTTACCCGCAGCAGACCGGAGCTTGCGGAGGAGTCGATCCATGATCTAGCTGACTTATTCCGTGCAAGTTTGTCCGATGCCAAGAGCCTGTCTACACTGGGCGAAGAGCTGGAACTGTCACGTGGTTACCTGCGGATTGAGGCTCAACGTCTGGGTGATCGGCTGATGGTAGAGTGGGATCTAGAAGAACTGCCAATGGACGCGAAGATACCAGCCTTGATACTTCAGCCCCTGCTGGAGAATGCCGTCTATCATGGAATTGAGCCAGCGCCCGGTCCAGGTAAGATAGAAATTGTTGGCCGTTATCGGCGCAACAGAGTGAATATCTCCATTCGAAACAGCCAGCCACCTGCGTCCGGGAAGGGACACAGCGGAGGGAATAGAATGGCCTTAGACAACATCCGTCAAAGGCTAGAGGGTTGTTACCAGGAACAAGCCGGCCTAACCCAGAGCGAAGTGGACGGCGGTTATCAGGTGCGGCTGTTTTTTCCTCACCCATGGACCGAGGAAACATGAAGATACTGATTGTAGATGACGAGAAGCTGGGTCGGGACCGACTGGCGCAACTGCTGGAGCAGATCGGTGCGCCCTATGAAACCGTGGGGCAGGCGGTGAGCGGGGAGGATGCGATTGAGATGTGCGCTGCCCTCGATGTAGACCTGGTACTGATGGACATAAGAATGCCCGGTGTGGATGGACTCGAAGCTGCTGCACGTATTATGTGCAATAATCCCCCACCCGCCGTGATCTTCGTTACCGCCTATGAGGAGCATGCCCTGGAGGCCTTCGACAAGAATGCTGTGGACTATCTACTAAAGCCAGTGCGCCGGGAACGGCTGGAGGCTGCTCTGAGCCGAGCCCAGGCCTTGAGTCGAGCGCAGCTCCAGGCCCTTGATGAGCAGAAGGATGATTCTTCTGTATATGTCTATTCCAACTACAGAGGTGGAGTTCTGCGTATACCAGTAGATGAGGTCTACTTCTTCCATGCCGAACAGAAGTACGTGATGGCCCGTCATTCGGGTGGAGAGGCTCTGCTGGAAGAGTCATTGAAGACCCTGGAGCAGCAGATCGGGGAGGGATTCCTAAGAATCCATCGTAATGCGCTGGTAGCAAAAAATTATCTGAGTGGTCTGGAAAAGAGGCCGGATGGCCACTGTCAGGTCTGTTTTAGGGACATAGATGACAGACTGGAAGTAAGCCGTCGGCATCTGCCCGAGGTTCGCCGTTGGCTAAAGAAGGGCTAGGGCCGTTCAAAAAACTAGCTGCGGATTTGCCACTCAGCCAGCAAGCATTTAGCATTCACCCTTTTTGAGCCGGATCTTTCTCTATGACTGACCAGACAATACGTATCGCCACCAGAAAATCACCACTGGCCATGTGGCAGGCTGAGCATGTGGCAGCAGAGCTGAAAAAGGCCCATCCCGGTCTCCAAGTGGAGCTGTTGGGAATGAGCACTCAGGGCGATAAGATCCTGGACACCCCTCTAGCCAAGATTGGGGGAAAGGGTCTGTTTGTAAAAGAGCTAGAGCAAGGCATGCTCGCCGGTACTGCTGATATTGCCGTCCACTCTATGAAAGATGTCCCGGTGGAACTGCCAGAAGGACTGCACTTGCCTGTGATCATGCAACGGGAGGATCCGAGGGATGCCTTTGTCTCTAATAACTACAAGTCTCTGGCTGGCTTGCCGGAAGGTTCTGTTGTTGGCACTTCCAGCCTGCGTCGTGAGTGCCAGTTGAGAGAAGTACGGCCAGATCTAAAGATTGCTCCACTCCGCGGCAACGTGAATACCCGTCTGCGCAAACTTGATGAGGGTGAGTTTGATGCCATCATCCTTGCCTCTGCTGGACTCATACGGCTAGGGTTTGAGCAACGCATAGCATCTTTTATAGAGCCTGAGCAGAGTTTGCCCGCAATCGGCCAGGGCGCGGTGGGTATAGAATGCCGGGCGGATGATCCCCGAGTCAATGCGCTACTAGAGCCATTGCTGGATGCGGATACGGCTGTTTGTGTTCGAGCTGAGCGGGCCATGAATCATCGTCTGAACGGCGGTTGCCAAGTCCCCATTGCTGGATATGCAATTTTGCGGGATGGTGGTCTTTTTTTGCGTGGCCTAGTCGGTGAGCCAGACGGCAGTAAGATAATCCGAGCTGAGACCAGTGGTACTCTACAAGATGCGGAATCCATGGGCTTGGCTCTGGCCGATGAACTGTTGTCCAAGGGTGCTGGGCCTATCCTGAAGGCGTTGTATGGCAATTAGCTGTGATCTTCAGGGCATAGGGGTTCTGGTTACGCGCCCAAGCGGGCAGGCGGAGCCACTGTGTAACCTCATTACAGAGCAGGGCGGCAGGGCGATTCATCTGCCTACCATTTCCATTGTGCCTACTGCAGATTCGTCGTCAGCAAGGGCGCTCTTGAACAAGATTGATGATTACCATGTTGTGATCTTCGTTAGCCCCAACGCGGTACGTTACGGTCTTGAACTGATGGATGGCAGGCGGATATCGCCAAAAACAAAGGTTACAGTGGTTGGAAAAGGCACTGCCCGAGCTTTAGCTGAAAGAGATGTTGAGGTAGATATTTTGCCGCAGAGACAATTTGACAGCGAGTCTTTACTGGCTTTGCGTGAACTTACTGAAATAGCAGACAAACGCGTGTTGATCGTTCGCGGAAATGGAGGGCGCCAACTATTGGCAGAAACCCTGCGATCACGTGGTGCGGAAGTCGATTATGTCGAGGTGTATTCCAGAATCCCGGCTACTCCTGATGTCGGATCGCTGATTGCATCCTGGCAGACAAATGTACAGATAGCTACGGCTACCAGTTGTGAGATACTGGAAAACCTATTTTCTATCCTGGGAGATTCTAGTGTTGCCATGTTGCGCCAGACTCCTTTGATAGTAGTGAGTGAACGGATACGAACACGGGCGCTGGAGCTAGGCTGTAACAACATAGTTCTGGCTGAAGAGGCGTCTGATCAAGGATTGCTTGAAGCAATCTGTAGCTGGGCAGGCAGGTTGGATAACAAACCGGCATAGTCCACAGATAACTTGGTTTTGGACTATCCTTTGATTCAGAGTTACTTCCCGATATGAACCACCTTTGCTACCCTAGTCTTATATCTCTCTCTTGGAAAAAAACATGAATGACATAGAGAAACAGGAGCACGACTCAACCACTTCAGAACAGGTAGAGTCAACCCCGAGCAAGTCTGTAGAAAATACGGATCAGATCGCAGGCTCAGACTCCGGCCAAAAGCCTTCAAAGGCACCGATGGTTATAGCGCTTCTTGCCTTGATAGTAGCGTTGGGTGCCTCGGGACTTGGTTATCAGAAGTGGGTCGAGTTCAACGGTGTAATGCAGCAAGGGGCACAGGTTGTTGCCTCTGTAAGAGACAAGCAGAATGAGATCAAAGGTCGTCTGGATGAATCCGGCAAGACCATCACTGCGCAACAGGCGGCTTTCGCAGCCCAGGATGAGATGCTGAAGCAAGAGCGCGCCAAGCTAGAGCAGCAGGTTGCGGATATGAAGCAGTCCCTGGAAGGAGTCTTCCAGCGCATCGGTAGGACCAGCACTCAGTGGATTGTGGCCGAGGCCGAGTATCTGATGCGAATCGCCAACCACCGTCTGCAACTGGAAGGAGATGCCGCCACTGCTATGGTTGCACTCAAGAGCGCAGATGAGCGGCTGCGTGATTCCGGTGACCCGATCTGGACTGGAGTGAGAGAGAAGCTGGCCTCAGAGATGGCCGAACTTCAGTCGGTCAAGGCGTTGGACCTAACGGGACGGGCTGCAAAACTGTCAGGTCTGATATCCCAGGTAGAGAATCTAAAACTCCCGCACTCCGGCCCTGTTGTAGCTGACCGTTCCCAGGAGACGGCCACAGAGTCCAAGGGTTTTACCATCGACTCTGTACTTAAAGATGGTTGGGAAGGGTTCAAGTCTCTGATGGTTATACGGCAGAACGAACGTCCACTCACAGCAATGCTGGGACCAGAGCAGAGGTTTTTTCTCTATCAGAATCTGCGGCTACAACTTGGGGCGGCAAGGCTTGCGTTGCTGCGTCGGGACCAGACCCTATACGACTCCAGCCTGGAGCGAGCCAGAGCATGGGTTAACGAGTTTTTTGATCAGGAGCAGGCTGTAACCAAGACCATGCAGACTGGTATTGATGATCTAAAGGGACTGGAGATCCAGACAAAACTGCCAGATATCTCCGGTTCTCTGCGCATGCTGATGGAGCAGCGCCTTCTAAATAATGAAGAGCAGAAGGCAGGATCATGAGAACATTAATAAGCGCACTCGTTTTTTTGGCGCTATCGGTGGCGCTGGTGTCTCTGCTAAATCAGGGCAATGGTTATGTGTTATTTGGCTATGGCGAATGGACTGTAGAGGGCAGTCTGGCGTTTTTTATCCTGCTTGATCTGTTACTGTTCCTGGTTCTGTCTCTGGCCATACGCGCGCTAGCAAGAGTCTGGTCCATGCCGGAACGCCTGCAAGCATGGAAAAAGAGCCGTCAAACACAACGTGCCCATAATTTTCTGGCCAACGGCCTAATGGATCTGGCTGCAGGAAAGTGGAAAAGTGCAGAGCAAAAACTACTCAAACACGTAGAGTCATCAGACAGGCCTTTATTGAATTATCTGGGCGCGGCACGTACTGCCCAGCAGCAAGGCGCATTTGAGAAGCGTGACAACTACCTACAGTTGGCCCACGAGAGCATGCCTTCAGCAGACCTTGCGGTAACCCTGACCCAGGCTGAGCTGCAACTCTCCAACAACCAGATGGAACAGGCCTTGGCCACTCTAATGCATCTGCGCAAGATAGCGCCCAGGCATGGTCATGTACTCAAGATGCTTAAGGAACTATATCTGCGACTGGAAGATTGGCCTCAGCTGCAACAATTATTGCCAGAGCTGAAAAAGAGAGATGTGATTTCCCAGGAGGAACTAGATCAACTTGAGCTGAAGTGTTATGTGGGGATGATGCGTCAGGCGGCTTTAGAGCCGGACTCAGACAAACTGGATGTTATCTGGCGCAAGGCCCCCAAACGGTTACGCAGTCATGCTGATGTAGTCCCTATCTATGTGAAGTATAAGTTGGCCAGAGGATCGGTAGATGAAGCCGAGCAACTACTGAAAGATGCAATATCACATAATTGGGATGAGCGTCTTGTTGAACTCTATGGCTTGATGGACGGGCCAAACCCAACTCATCAGTTGAATCAAGCCGAATCCTGGTTGGCAGAGCATAAGCGTAGCGCCGTGCTATTGTTGGCTCTAGCTCATATCTGTCTTCGCAGTAAACTGTGGGGTAAGGCACGCAGTTATCTTGAGGCAAGCATCGGTGCGGAGCCGTCTGCCGAGGCGCATCAGGAGTTAGGCGTTCTACTGCAGCAGATGGGGGAGAAGGAGCTGGCGTTGGATAATTTTCGATCCGGTCTGGAGCTATCTACAAAAGGCCCATTCTCCAGATCCTGGAGATACGATGGACGTAAGGCACAGAAAAGTTCAGATATCGAGCCAAACTCGTCGCAACTACGGCCACCTATTGATGCACCCGTGCCCAGTGAAACCAACTAATAACCCAGCCAGATGCCGGTACTGATATTTGGATGTGGTTATCTGGGACGTGCAATTGCCACCCAGGAGAGAGACGGCGGCGGACAGGTTATTGGAGTGGTTCGTACTGCGGCCAGTGAGCAGTTATTGCAGGGTCTTGGCATTGCAGCACTGACTGCGGATCTGGATGTGGCTGATCTGCCAGAGCTGCCGTTGCGCAACGCAACGATCTTCTATTTTATCCCACCACCAAAGACCGGCGATGTGGATACCCGTGTGCGTAAACTGATCTCAGAGTTTGAGTGCCGTGGTCATCCAAAGCGCATCGTATATCTCAGTACCACGGGAGTGTATGGAGACTGCGACGGTGACTGGGTGACCGAAGAGCGTCAAGTCAATCCAACGGTCTCCAGAGCAAAACGGCGCTGGGATGCAGAATGCAGTTTTCAGGATTGGCGCTCCAAAACAGGGGGCGAATTGGTGATACTGCGGGTGGCTGGCATATACGGGCCGGACAAGCTTCCACTGGATCGTTTGCGTAAAGGCCTGCCGCTTGTGAGGGCCGAAGAGTCTCCGTGGACAAACAGAGTTCATATAGACGACTTGGTTCAGGTCTGTCTTGCGGCCATGGAGAGAGGCCGTAATGGGGAGGTCTACAATGTCAGCGACGGCTCTCCCGGCACTATGATCGACTACTTTAGCCGGATCGCCGACTTGGCTGGCCTGCCACCGCCTCCAGTCATATCTCTGAAACAAGCAGAGCAACAGCTTTCCGCTGGCATGCTGTCTTATATGCATGAATCTCGGCGGCTAGATAACAGCAAGATAAAGGATGAACTTGGAGTAACCCTAAAATACCCATCAATGGACTTGGGGCTGCCCGCCTGTTTTGGTAAATAAATTACTAAAGTTTTTCACCATCTCATCGCAAACATAGTAAAGAAGGTTAGTAATAGTACTGGGCCTATTGATGCAAGCCCACGCTATTTCAGCTTACAAAAATTTATTGGTGGCCGACTTGCAAGGGATAACGCTATGAAAGGTCTTGTTTTTTCTGAGTTCCTCGAGTTTGTGGAAGAGAGGTTTTCGCCTGAAATGGTAGATGACATAATCGATGCCAGCGAACTGCCATCAGGTGGTGTATATACCTCCGTTGGCACCTATCCTCATAGTGAACTGGTCACTATGGTCTCTGCTTTAAGTGACGAGAGCGGTGTGCCGGTCCCTGATCTGGTTCGTACATTCGGCAAGCACCTCTTTGGGAGACTCATAACAAGTTTTCCACAGTTCACCCAGGCGACGAACTCAACCTTTAGGTTTCTGCGTTCGGTTGAAGATTACATCCACGTAGAGGTGCGCAAGCTATACCCAGATGCAGAACTTCCGACCTTTGAATTTGAGTCACCCCAGCCAAATCAATTAATTATCACCTACCGTTCTAAGCGTGCTTTAGCCGATCTTGCTCATGGCATGATGGAAGGGGCCGTAGAGTATTTTGCGGAGCCTATCACCATTGAGCGTGACCTGGGGTCCAGTGCGTGTGGCACAGTAGTTAAATTTTCTCTTACTGCAAAGGGATGAAGAATGGACGAGACTAATCGTCTAAACAGAAGATGTGCTCGTGAAAGAGCAGCCCGCAAGCAGGCAGAAGGCCTTCTGGAGCAAAAAAGTCTTGAACTCTATCAGCTCAACCAAAACCTGGCTGAGAGAGAGGAGGCAAGCCGTTCTATTCTGGATGCAGCTGGGGATGGAATTATCATTGTGGATGAAGCCGGCAAGATTGAGAGGGTTAATCGTGCCGCTAAGTTGATTTTCGGGTTTCTTGAGGATAGCGCGATTGGGCGTGATATTTCTGAACTTTTTTTCTTCGAGGATGAAGGGAGCTTTCAGGGTCTTGTTGAAGCAAGCGAAAATGAGCCGCTCCATACTTTGCACGAAACCTTTGGGGTCAGGAGTGATGGTTCTAAGTTTCCCATAGAGCTAAACGTAAGTAAGGCCAATCTTCCTAAGCGGGACATGGTAATTGTAAGCGCACGCGATATTACCCGCCGCCGGGAAGCGGAGGACGATTGGAACCGCATGGAGATCCAATTGCGTCAGGCGCAAAAACTGGAGTCCATTGGTCAGCTTGCCGCAGGTATAGCCCATGAAATAAATACCCCCATTCAGTTTGTTGGAGATAACACCAGGTTTATTCGGGATGCAGTTGTAGACCTTGAAAGAATAGCCGATGCTAGAGATCGATTGATCGCTGCGATAAAACAGGGTTCAGATACAGCAGAGCTCATTGCAGAGTATGATGAGCTTATGAAAGAGGTAGACTATGCCTACTTGCGAGAAGAGATACCCAAGTCCATTGATCAATCTCTAGAGGGGATTGCGCGTGTAGCCGGTATTGTGCGGGCCATGAAGGAGTTCTCTCATCCTGGTGTTGAGGAGAAGACGCCAATTGATATCAATGCGGCCATTCAAAGCACCGTGACGGTATCGCGCAATGAGTGGAAGTATGACGCAGAGTTAGAGATGGACCTAGACCCAACGCTCCCCCTGGTTCCATGTCTGCCGGGTGATTTTAATCAGGTGATATTGAATATCTTGGTAAATGCTGCCCACGCCATAAGAGATGCAACAGATAAAGAGAGTAGGGGTAAGGGAGTTATCAGGGTTACAACCCGCAGCGAGGGAAGCTGGGCAAAAATTATGATCAGCGACACGGGAATGGGTATCCCGGAAACAATCCTCTCTCGTATCTTTGATCCCTTCTTTACAACCAAGGGAGTTGGCAAGGGTACAGGCCAGGGTTTGGCCATAGCCTATTCCGCTATTGTGGACAAACATGGTGGAACCATCGGAGTGGAGAGCCAGGTTGGGGAGGGCTCTACCTTTTTAATTCGTCTACCTATTACCTGATGATTTTTAGATGAGCGGCAAGAGAAAAATTCTGTTTGTTGATGATGACCAAAGTCTTCTGGACGGGGTTCGTCGAGCCCTGCGCAGCGAGCGCGCTCAGTGGGATATGCATTTTCTGCCTTCGGGAGAAGAGGCGCTTGCACTTATGGCGCAGGATAAGTTTGATGCACTGGTAACAGATATGCGGATGCCAGGTATCGATGGCGTTCAGCTGTTATCTGAAGTGATGCATCTTTATCCGGATATGATTCGTTTCATTCTCTCAGGGCACTCGAGCGATGATATGACGCTGCAATCAGTCAGGACTGCCCATCAATTCTTCCCTAAGCCTTGTGATATAGAGTCCCTCAAGACAGCCCTGATAAGGTCATTTTCTCTGCGTGAAATATTGGCAGATACCAATCTTCAGACTCTTGTTTCCGGCACCATCACTCTTCCGAGTCTGCCGCATATTTATTCAGAAATAGTGGAACACCTTAACTCTCCCGAAGTTTCTGTCCGTGCAATCGGTACTATCATAGCCAAGGATCCAGCGATAACAGCCAAGATTTTACAATTGGTGAACTCAGCCTTTTTTGGTCTGGGGCGGCATGTAGCAGATTCTGCGGAAGCGGCATCACTTTTAGGACTGGATACCATAAAGTATCTGGTGTTATCAGTCGGCCTGTTTTCACAATTTGATCTTGGTAAGCTTGAAGGCAAAAGGTTTTCAATAGAGCAGTCCGTTGATCACAGCATAAGAGTTGGGCTTCTGGCCAAGCGCATAGCGCTATCAGAAAAGGCCGATAAGAATTTTGTTGAGGAGAGTTATCTGTCCGGTTTTTTGCACGACATAGGCAAACTTATTCTGGCTGAGAATATGCCCCAGGAGTATGGTCGAGTGATCGATCTTGTACAGCAGGATGGCTATGATTTCTATCTTGCTGAGCAAGAAATAATTGGGACAAGCCATGCTGCTGTAGGTGCCTATCTGCTTGGGTTATGGGGCTTTGCGGATGCGGTTATGGAGACAGTTGCATTCCATCACATGCCAGAAAAGTCCGGAGGAAAAGTCTTTGCACCGCTCACGGCAGTCTATGTGGCAAACGTGCTGGAACATTCACGTGATGGAGAGTACACGGTGCCCATATCCGAAAAGATAGATTTCAAGTATTTGTCAGAAGCGGGTTTGGGAGATCGTCTGGAGATGTGGGAACAACTGTGAGATGTCTCAGACGATGAGTGATATAAAATGTGGTTTGCAACTCAATAAGGAAAGAGATTGTATAGATATGAACAATAGATCCAAATTCTATAGATGCGGAGTATCTTCTCCAAATGGTAGATCATTGCTGGGGGTCGCAAATGGCTAAGCCAGTTGAGAAGGTGCTGCTGGTAGATGACGATCGAAATCTACTGGCATCATTCACCAGGCAGTTCCATAAGCGCATAAATCTGGTTACTGCGGCTAGCGGTGAGGATGGGATACAGGCCATTACCTACGACGGGCCTTTTGCAGTTGTAATCTCTGATATGCAGATGCCTAACATGGATGGTCTGAAGTTTCTTACCCATGTACGAATGCTTTCGCCCGAAACGGTACGCGTTATGCTGACGGGTAATGCTAGCCTCGATGTGGCCATTGGCGCTATCAATGACGGCAATATCTTTCGTTTTTTGAATAAGCCAGTTCCGATCGGTGTGTTGTTTGAGACCATGATCGACGGCATCCAGCAATATAGACTTGTTACCGCTGAAAAAGAGTTGTTAAACAAAACACTCAAGGGGGCGGTTAATCTGTTGGCGGATATTTTGGGATTGGTAAATCCATCCTCATTCAGTCGTGCCTCGCGCATCAAACGACATGTTAGATCCATGGCCAACCAACTTCAGTTGCAGGATGTATGGGTCTATGAGTTGGCGGCTATGCTGTCCCAACTGGGTTGCATCACTCTTCCGGCAGAGGTAATGGAGAATCTGGCCAGAGGAAAAGAGATCTCTGATTACGAACTGGCTCAGTTCAATAAACACCCAGAGATCGGCGCACGTTTGCTACAACATATCCCGCGCTTTGAAGCAGTCGCTTTGATGGTGAAAAAGCAAAATTCACAGCCAGATAAAATAGAGATAGGTACCAGCCTCACACTAGAAGAAAAAGGTATTTTGGGTGGGCAGATCCTGAAGGTGGCTTTGGCATATGACACTTTGACATCACTAGGCAAATCATCCAAAGATGCCATCGGTGAGCTTAGGGCGCAGCCTGATCAATATGATCCTGCGCTGGTACATGCACTAATTGCGGGTGAGGGCGGTGCCAGCTTTGAAGTTATGAATCTACCGATAACGAAACTGAGGCCAGGAATGATTCTGGACCAAAATATATTCTCTGGCTCAAAGACGCTTCTGGTGGCAAAAGGCCAGGAGTTGAGCCCGGCTGTTTTGATGCGCTTGGCCGCATCTGAGGAGAACGAGATAATATCAGGTCCGGTGCGGGTTCTATTGGTTACCCGCAAGCAAGATACAACTAGCGATCTGTAGCCAATCAGACTATTTCTTGGCACATATAGATCAGGCGTCACCATCATCAATAAGGATAGATCCATCCTCTTCCCACTGAACGGTGGCAAGGGTGGGGTGTTCTTGAGTAAATTGCTTTAATGCAACTTCCCTGTTTTTTAATTCATTTTGTTGAGCTCTTACCAGGCTGGAGAGACGCTTGTTTTCATTCATGATGTCATGCATGTGCAAGGCTTGGCGTAGGGTCTGAATTAATTCATGAACCTGAATTGGCTTGGGTATAAATCGATAGATCTCGGCCTGGTTAATTGCGTCCATCAAAGCAGCAAAATCTGTTGCGCCGCTTAATATTATACGCACAGCATCCGGGTTGGAGTGTTTGGTGTTAGCTAGAAAATCAACTCCGTCCATATGTGGCATTCTGTAGTCTGAGAGAAACAGATCGAATTGGGAGTTGTCAGCTTCAGCCAGAGCCGCAAGCGGGTCTGAGTGTGTCACTATTTCCAGCCCTGGTTCCTTTTTCAATATTCGACACAGGGAGTTAAGAATATTCTCTTCATCGTCAATGAGCATAATTCGATGCATAATAATTCCACCATATGTTAGAGAGTCTCGGATTAATTCCAGAATGACCGACACTCTGTCTTTGTATCTTGAGATGCAAGATTCCTTAGTTACTTCATATCGACCAGGGGGCTAGGTCTATCAATTAGATAGCCCTGTGCATAGTCAACCTGTATTTCCTCAAGACACTGGAGTATGTCTGTATTCTCAACAAATTCAGCAATAGTTTTTATTCCCATTGACCGTGCTATTTCGTGGATAGACCTGACCATGCTTCTATTTACTTTGTCGATATCCATGTTTTTTACAAACATACCATCTATCTTCAAATAATCCACTGGAAGATTCCTCAGGTAGGCGAACGAAGAATACCCACTTCCAAAGTCATCAAGAGAGAATTTGAAGCCTCTGGCTTTTAGTGCACTGATGAACCTCATGGCAGTCTCGAGCCTCATGATTGAAGCAGTCTCTGTTATTTCAAAACAGATTTTGCTTGGAGCGACCGGGCTTGACTCAAAGGTCCTGGCTATACAGTCAAAGACTTCGGCGCTACCAAGAGATAGACCGGATAGGTTGATGGAGCAGACCGATAGCTTTTTAAGATGTTCTCGGTTTTTACTTAACCAGTCCACAGCATTGCGTATTACCCAGCAGTCAATTTTAGGAGAAAGATGATAGTGTTCTGCAGCTGGCAGAAAATCGTTGGGCAGAATGATTTTGCCTTCGGTATCTAGCATGCGTAACAAAATCTCATAGTGCTTGCCTTCAGAGCTTTCTGGGTTTGTCGGTACAATCGTTTGGTAATATAGCTGAAAGCGATTTTGCTCAAGCGCGAGACTAACATCCGTTGAAACTTGAACCTCGCTTAACCGTTTATTAAGTTCCTGATCGTTTGTCTCTACAACACGCAGAATGTTTCGCCCCCCCTCCTTAGCCAGGTTG